>Ga0315281_10006408_pt1 | contig 16747 bp, 31 predicted proteins | sample YL17G07_0_MG_FD_204540 | JGI IMG/M metagenome (GOLD analysis project Ga0315281, IMG submission 204540) | Sediment microbial communities from Yellowstone Lake, YNP, Wyoming, USA - YL17G07_0 | ecosystem: Environmental > Aquatic > Freshwater > Lake > Sediment | place: USA: Wyoming | collected...
AGTATTGGCTTCAAGACGCATCGTACATATCTCATATGCCGCAGATTGCTCAGCTGGCGGCGGATCGAGGAATCTACCTCAGCATCGATATCTACTCAGTCGCAGATGTCTGGCCTCTTGATTCGACGCTACCGTTCCCGCCGTATGAGGGGACTGCCTCCAAAGTATTGATTCCAACACAGCAGGCCTTCGTGGACCTTTGGGCACTGATCGCCAATGTTATGAAGAACAGCCCGAACGTGATCCTCGGAGAAATACAGAATGAACCTTGTGGAACTTATCAGGACAACACCAACAACTGGCGTATGGTCGATCTCCCTCTGTTTCTCACGATCTGTCAGCAGGTCATCACTAGGATACGGAGCATCACTGACCTCCCAATTATGCTTCAATGGAGCTACGGTATCTCTGGGAGTATGAATTCTGCCAGAACACAGCTGAATCTTTGGGCCCCTAATGTTACGATGGATGTCTATGCTGACGATCCTAAGGTTCAGGGAACAAACATCATCTACAGTACGCATTTGTATGAAGGGCAGCAGCTTGAAAGCAACATGGCGTGGATAACTGATTCGCCTTCCTTAGCGAAATACCTAACGTTGAGCAGAATCGAGGACGTGGCCAGCCGAAAAGTCGTTCTGATAGCAGAGCTTGGCGGCCTCAGAAGCAGTGCGCCCGACGGTCCTGCGTCTCAGACATGGATGACAAACATGATGGATCTCCTTTATGCGAGAGGAATAGGCTGGTCAAATTGGGTCTGGTTCTGCCCATTCAATTCAAACCACGGAGACGAGATCGTCGCTCTAGGAGCAGTCAACTACACCCCGTTGACGGATAAGGGATTGATCATCGCTCAGAAGACGGCGTCGATGCCTAATCCTCCCTCTGGACCCCAACATATGCTCACGATCATGTCGAATCCATCAGGCTTACCCTTCACGTTGAGGAAGGTCGCATAGTTGGACTCGCTGAAGGATGAGATGCGTGGAGCTATCGTCCATATGGCTTGGTCAGGTGCACCAGTCTCTGATTGGAATGCTGTTGCTCAAACTTACTATGATGGAGGCCTTAACACTGCTGTTATCGAAACGTATCCTTCACACCTCATTTTAGGACATTTTACGGAACTCGATACAGCTATAGCAGCATTCCACGCGAGGGGCCTTAGAGCACACATACTTAACACGGTCAACCTTCAGCCTCTCAACGACAATATGAGGATGCGTGCAGCCAATGGAAGCCTCATAGATAAAACCTGCCCTGTGAGAGCCGCATCAAAGGCTACGTTTCAAACCATCTTCACAAACTTAGCAACCAACTATGCTCTAGACGGTTTCCAATACGACTACATCAGATGGCCTGGAGAAAGTGGAGGAGGAGAATGTTACTGCGATGAATGCCATGCCAAATTCATCGCGGACACTGGGCTCTCCAATACGGTCTGGCCCGTGGATGCTCAACTTAATGGACGTTATCACTGGCAATTCATCCAATGGAGAATAGCTCAGATCACGTTAGAGGTTGAGAGCATTCGAGGCTGGATGATTGCACAGAAACCAAGTTTAGAGTTTGGTGTAGCAGTCTTTACAGGCTGGTCAAACCAGTACAGTTACCCTGCAATGGATGTAGGACAGGATCCAGCTGACTGGGTCATCAGAGGACTCGTAGAACACATCAACCCCATGTGCTACAAGAGTGATATGTCGGGCGGCGTAGAAAGTTTCCAAGACTACTTCCTCTCATCAAGAGACATCATGGCTGGAGGTACAGCAAGTCGCAAGGGTGCAGTTCCGTTCATTCCTTGGATCATGATAGGCGGTACTGAGAGCGCACCTACTCCTGCTGTGCTTGCTCAACAAGTAGAATACATACGCAATAATGGTGGTAATGGTTTCCTTATCTGGAGATATGGTGGGCCAGGACAGACAAGCCATTTAGACATCAGACCCTTCCTGCAGGCAATCGCCAGCCAGACCTCAAAGGATCTCTTCCAAGTGCTGGAGATAAGCAACATATCGGTGCGTTCAGTGGTCTCAGGCATAGAGGTGTCGTGGCAGACATCCAGTTCAGTGCCAAGCGTAATCGAGTACAGCGCTAACCCGTTATTCAAGCTCAGGGCTAGGACGAATGAGTATGGTCGCAACTTCACATATTATGATTGCGACTACGTAAACAGCAGTCTTGTGACGGATGCCACGCCGAAGACGAGCCACGCCATTACTTTGTCGGCTGGTCAAGGCCCCTACTTCAGGGTCGTTGCCAGCGACATTTTCGGAACATCATTCAGCAAGGTATATGCCACGGTGACCCAGCATAGGTTGACGATCTCGTCTAACCCTTCGGGTCTGCCCTTCATTCTTAGGAGGATGTGAGATGATAAGATGAGCATAAATAATGTAACGCCTTGGAACAGTTTGCTCGACGACGGAACCTACGAGTTGAGATTTCCGATACAGTACACTGTGGCTGGAATCAAGTACGGATTTCAGTCCTGGAACGACAGCTTGCCTCCAGTCATCGATAATGTCACGCAACAGGTAGTTAGAACTATTAACCTGAACAGCGCATTCACTATCGGAGTACTATTCACGGAGGTGAATACAATGGCAAACGTAACATTTACAGGAAAAGCCACCCCAGTTACCGCTGGTCCCCGATCTGTAACCGTGATTGTGACCCTTCCAGATGGAGTTACGAAGGATACGCTTCCTGCAGTAACGACTGACGCATCGGGCAACTACACAACATCCAAGCAGTATCTGGCAGGTTCCTACAGTGCAATCGCGAATGCGGTAGCTGACAGCTTGAATAAGGCAGGTTCAAGCCCATCAAAACCATTCACTGTAGGATTAGCCGACACTACAGTTACCCTCGATGTGGCAGTGACGCCCCCATGAGTCTCCTTAACTTTTTTAGGAGTCTCTTCAAGAAGAAGACAACAGTCACATTAACGGTGAAGACAACTTGAGCCTGATGAGCTATGTAACGCCATACAGCCAGCTACTCGACGAAGGCAACTGGGAACTCAGAGTGCCTCAACATGTCCAAATAGGTTCAAGCATCTACAACTTCAGCGCCTGGTCAGATGGAGCTCCAATCACAGTCGATCCAACGACCACGGAGGTCGTTAGAACTATTCCTCTTTTCTCAGATGCGTCCGTATCATTCAATCATGTTCTGGCTCCGCCTGTAACCCACACGCTCACCATCAATTCGTCACCTGTCTCAGGTATCCCGATCACGGTCGACGGCTACCAGTACAACACACCTACGGGAGCACTGACCCTTACGGAGGGCAACCATATCGTAGTTGCGCCATCGAACATACTGGTCGGAACCGACATCTACAACTTCGTGCAGTGGGAGGACAATTCAACAAGTCCCCAGAGGACCATTAACCTGATGGCCGCCACCTTGATCTCGTTCACAGTGCATCTTGTGACCCCGCCTCCACCAGCGAAGGGGTCTCTCGAGATCCACGCGTTCCTAGAAGAGACCGAGGTCGTAGCCCCCTACGAGGTAGTTGGAGACGGCACAGGGAACACGCCGATCTCGATCGACCTTGACCCAGCCACGTACTCTGTCAGAGTCACGGTCAACGGAAGAACCATAACTCAACCAGCGGAGATCATTTCATCTCAGAGGCTTCGACTCGACTTCCAGTTCACAGCCAGACCCGTAATCTCGAGAAACACCGCATATGCCCTAGGCATAGGTGCAGTCGCCGTCGTCGGAGGCATCATGTGGATGTCCTCAGGCAAGAAGAAGAAGCGCTAGTCCCCCATCACATCGATACCATCATATCCAGGAACGGCTTATGCCAGATGAACCTGTCTCCATCTATTCTTCCCACAAGCGTCGACCCAATTCCCTCCCCAGAGTAATCCGTCAGATAGACCAGCTTCAGATCCCTGTCAGTATTCAATATCTTCTTCGACTCAGTCTTTAGTGAACGCAGTTTTTTCCTCTCATGGACGAGTTTCATCCTGACATCCTCGAGATCCTTCCTAGCTCGAGTGATCTCCCTATTGGTCTCGGCAAGAAGCCTCCTCTGCTTAGCCAGCGACAAAACCCGCACCCTACAGGTACTTGGTCCTCATTTTGGCTCTGAAGCCCCTGTATTCCTTCATGTCCTTCAAGGCATCTCGGTAGCTAACCCTCAATCCGTAAAGCCTCTGCCTGGCAGCTGTCTGGCTTATTCCCAAGGTTTCAGCTGCCTCAGCGATGCTGTTTGCCTTCATCAAGGCGTTTAGGAGCTGTCTCCTGGGTTCTGTCATGAACATGGTTTCCTTATCCCCTCTCTAAAAAAATAATATTTGACACCCGTAAATCCTTAAAACATAACGCAGGTTAGAGTCTTAAAAGCATTACTTCACACCCAAGGCTGTGCAGAAAGCTAACAAATGGTCGATAACTGGGTCTTTTCTCTCAAGGTCACTATCGTGTACGCGCGCTAAATATCTTGCGAGACTTGATTTCTCTGTCGCTAATATTTATCTTAGGCTTCGAATACTCGGATAGTTTTAATTGCTTGTAACACAGAGTCCTATGGTGGTAGTGATCATTGACCACTTGCACGATCACGAATGCCGATGGGCTGGATGCTTCAGGCTTTCCGACGTTTAGATCGAAGACGCCTACTGTTCAGGCATACTTCGAAGTCCCAAGCGGCTCAACTAATGTGACGGCTAACATTTTGTCTGGGGACTGGAGCAAAACCATTACACCGCCCACACCGATCTCGGGTCCAGCTGGGAATTTACAAGTAGCTTTTCCACCCGATATCCCTGCAGGATCTTACGTCCTCGTGGTGGGTGTCAACGGTACGGCTACTGTTTGGGCATATTTCAGCACAGGCGGTGCGACTGCCTTGGTTTCTACTAGGGAAATATTGTTTGCTGGCGGTGGAGCTGTCGCTGGTTTAGCATTGGGTTACGGTATTAGGAAGTGGGCGGGCTGAGCCAGGCTGTCGGCGTCCGTGTCCTGAGGAGGTTGAGCAGCGCTTTAGAGCAGGCTGGGACAGCTGAGAGAGTTTGTCACCTGTTTCCCGAACTCGAGAAGGAGATCCTGGACGACCTCAACAGGGCCGTGAAACGTAAGGCTTACGTGATCGCTGCCCAGCAGGCGAATGAGCTCGTCTTCCTGAGTATGGCGCAGAACGAGCTGTGTGTGAAGCGAAGGGCTAGTAAGGAGAAGCCTCCGTTTGTCGCCCACGGCGGATAATTCTCAGGACGTTCGGAAAAGTGATACTTATAGGCTCTGCAGATACTGTAGCGCCTGGCATGAATTGAAGCCTGATGAGAATCTTGGGTACTGTCGCAGGTATGGGATGAAGTCTCTGAAGTATGAGTGGTGTGAGACACATACCTTAGATGAGGCCAAGGTCTATCAGGCAGATATGTTTAACCAGATTATTCATGTTTGAGGTAAGCGTTTAGCCTCTTCAAGACATGCCTCGTACTTGGCCAGGTGTTCCTCGTAGTATTTTTCGCCGAAGGTTTTTATGAAGAAGTCCTGACCCCTCTTCCATCGCCTGATCTTTTCCTGCCAGTACTCGACGCTTCCCTGCTCAGCCATCAAGAATCCTCCTTTCTAATCGGCTCAAAAGTGATGATGTCAAATACTGAGTTGGCCCCAGCCGTGGGATAATGTTCCGTCAGCCATTCATTGAGTTCATCATAGAACCTGAAGCCGTCTCTGATAGCATCGTCTTCATTAAAATCAATCATTCGCTTATGCTGAATCTTAGTGATATTGGATTCTCCTAGTTTCTCACAGTCCTTCTGCCGAGGATGCCAATAGATATAGAGTCTGTCTCCAACTTTGAGAGGAATCTTTCGTGGGCGTCTTATAGTTTGGCATTTTTCGCCTGAGAGAAGTTTCTCACGAAAGACACTAAACCCTAATAGAGGCATCAAGAAGCCTCCTTCTTCTGCTTCTGTTCAGCCACGAAGTCGCAGACTGGGCAGGCATAGGATTCGACTCCGCCTGTCCGTTGGCCACGTTCTCGGTCATAGGTGCAGAGGCAGCCGTGTTTGACGCAGATCACCGAGTTGGCCATCATGTTCTCAGAGCGCGCGCTCATCAAGGGCCCTCCCCTTCCCAGTATGCATAACTGAATGTTTCAGGAGGATATGCACGATGCCACCGACATCCGTCCTGAATACATTTGTCCACCCAAGGTACATCTTGAAGAGGTTTCCAATAATGGAATTTATGGTAGCCCAGCAAACCATTCAGTAAACGCTTAATCCAATTCAACTTTCTCAGACCTCCTTGACATCTCGCGCGTGGCAAACTGGACATTCCCACCCATTAGATCCTTGTGCTAGTCTCCACTGCATTCCAGCATTGCAGGCGGCGCATCTTGGCTGCTTACGCATATGGAAAGGTGTGGTTGGAAGGCTTTGGTTAAGGTGTTCGTTGACGCAGAATCCTCGGTACACGAGATAGCTACTGTTGCTTAATGGGTCGGAGCATAGTGTCAGGATGACTATCTGGTCGCATTGACTGCACTTCTCTTTGACTATTATCGGCGAGAAGAATGGATGTTCAAAGGGAACGTCTTTCTTTAAGGCCTCCTTCAGTGCCTTCAAATTCTCAGGCGTGAAACCTATCCAATAACTCATCGAGAAGCCTCTTCCATATTCAGTAGCTCATGCAGAGCTTGTTTTGCGTCCTCTGTTCCCTCATCCTCTACCAGTTCAGCATTAATCTTAGGGAAGGCGTGAATGCCATCTTCGTCCCTAAAGAATAGAACCTCAGTCCAACCATCCTTAAGCTCGAATCTCATCGAGAAGCCTCCTCTTCATCTACTCTCGAGATCCCGAAGACATGAACATTGTCGATCCAGACATCGGTTGCGACGCTGCCCGAGTACTTCACGTCGACGCTGTGCCATTTCTTGATCCCTAGTAAACTCTGGATCTGATGGAAGACTCTACTTGCTGCTGTTCTGAGGTTCATCATTTTGTTACTCCTTTAAAGAAATTAATTTTTGGAAACTTATCTCCAGCAATTTTTCTAGCTTGCGCGTAATTATCTACATAGCAATCAGAACACATTTTGAGGCCGCATACTGCTGGTATAAATCCTGTTGATATCTCTACTTTGCCACAGAAATCGCATTTGTATTTATCGTACTCGCATTTCTTCTCTTCACTCATCTTCTTTGTCTTCCTCCCCGTCTTACCTGCCTCGATGTCTTCGCTCAAAGACCAAGATCATGATAAGACGCGTCACACAAGCCGCGAGGATACCAGATATGACGATTCCTAGGACAGAAATGACGATAGACTTCGGAGTGATCACGATAGGTTGATCAAACCAGTTCATTGCTTCACCCCGACGAAATGTTTACGGAAATATTCTCGGGCTTCATTCAATCCATCAATCTTTCCCTGGTACGCAGTTACTGCAGAATCCTCTTCATCATAATCCTCCATAGCTCCTTTCCAGATCCCAATTTGAGCGTCAATTTTAAACTCTACATCTGAGGTGGCCTCGATGAGCTTCTGTCTAAATGCCTTTAACGCATATAATTTGGATCGAATGTCCTCGTCAGATACTTCATCAATGGGGGCATTTGGTCGCATCAATCTTTGCCTTATCTCGGATTCGTATTTTTCTAACCACTCTGCTAAACTGATCTTCTCTTCGCTCACCGTAAAACCTCCTGTATCTCAATCGCATTCTGGTACATTGAGAAGAATGGGATTCTCCAGCCGACGAGGGTGACATCGTATGTTTTGCCGACAGTGATCTTGGCGTAACGGTTTGAGGCGTCGAACCTCATATAGAGCCATTCGTCGGTGATCTGGTAGACGTTGAAGCTTGTGTCGCTGAACAAGTAGATCTGGTTCGTCGATCCAGGCGGAGACTTTACCCATTTCTCGTTGACGGTCAGCCTCACAGTGACCTTTGAGGCCGTGAAGATAGCGACTCCTGTTGTACCTACTGCTGCCACGCCGATGATTACGAGGATGATAAACGAGTATAGATTGAGTTTCAAATCAAATCCTCTCTATGGGCTTCAGCTGCGCCTTCAGCTTCGTTAGCTCCTCCTCTTTTTCATCTATCTTCTTTCGGATCTCCGCATTGTCTATCAGCCTCTTCTCCTCTTCTGTGAATTCCCTGGCCTCGACTATGCCTAGTTCGCTGAATGCTCGCGACTCAAAGTGTACTGGAGCTTTGCCTTCCTTGTCAGGTTCTCCCCAGACCGATATTGCAAGTCCTTCCTTTCCTCGAAGTACTTCGTCAGAGATCTTCTTCCTGTCTTCCTCTTTGAATGACTTTCCCATCATAAGACGGCTAATGCCATCCTTGAGATCCATGTACATTGAGCTGTGATATAATGCGTAATCTCTTCTGGCTTTTTCAATAGGCAAAGAAAAGCATCTGCCATCGACATAGACTATAGTGATAATGGTCTCAGGAAAAGTCTTGCTGAAGTAGTATTGCCACTTCGCCTTATCACTGATCTTCGTTATATCGTAAACTGTTTCCGCTTTCATGTTTTCATCGGTCCCTGATTGCTTGTCGCCTTTTCTCCTCTTCCGAGCGAAGAGCATCCAAATTTACGTCAGTACCTAACTCTACTGAAGGTGTCCTCTGATCGTCTGGGATGATTCTCTGCAAAGCCTTCAACTTGTAGACTATACACCAACGCCCGTTTCGGAGCACCCGTTCCTTACGAATCATTCCCTGTGCATTAGCCATCGTGAGGCTGATGTAGACAGTGTACTCCGTCAGAAGAGTATCGGCCATGATCTCCTTCAATAGGAGACCATTGGGGTGACTGTTTAAGCATTCAATTACCGTCTGCAGCGTTTTAGGTCGAGGATTATGAGCTAACTTGGACTGCGCTCTCCTCTCGAAGGTGTGGGTGTTGGATTTAACTGGCTTCTGCTTCGTGGGTTCCAGCTCCTCAAGCGCCTGCTGCAACGCCTCAACCGCCTGCAGATAGCTCTTCACCTTCTCACTCCATTCCGTGACTAGGGCGCGGGCATGATCTATTTCCAGCGTCACCTCTTCGCCATCGGGCTTCCTGATGATTATTTGCCTGATGATCTTAACGACGCTCAATCTTCTCAACCTCCTCCATAATTTTAAGTATCTCAGACGCACGTTCCGCATTTGCATCTATCACATTTATTGCGTGGAGATGATTATCTTGATTATACGGGCCTCGTTTGTCTTTGATCTCGTTGAGCTTTTCTCTAATTTTTTTCACTTGACTATCTGACAAAATCATTTCTCAACCTCCATCCTGCCAAGCTCAGTCAGGGAATAGTGGACGAATCGACGATCATTCGATTCCTCCGACTTCAGCACCATTCCTTCATTCAAGAGTTTGTTAAGCACGCGCGACAAAGTCGACTGAGCCATCATCAAGTTCTTCTTAAGAGCGAAGTAACCGATGTTTGGATGATCATTGATCTCCTTCAGGACCTCCTGCTCCGTGAGCTTACCCAAATTCCTCAGTGCCGTGATTCTGAGAAGCACGCGCGCTTTCTTTCTGTCGATCATCTAGGATTCCATCCTCTCGGCATTAGCACGAGCGACCTTGCGCCTACACTTTGGGCCTATACCCCGTATGACGCTTTCCGTAGCTGTGAGGTGTCGACCACATCTTCGGCAGTGAGCCGTTGCGGGCTTCGCCAGCTCTTTGTCAATCGCCTTCTCGAGCCTACTCTGCTTTCCTTCCCTACCGTTCGTCGGCGAGGACTCGAGTATGCAACTTACCCTGAAGTGTCGGACCATATCCTCGGCCTTCTTCAGCTTCTCCCTGTCTGCCTCCAGCTCCCAGCGATTGCGGAACAGCTGGTTCGTGGTGACTGCGAGCCTGAGGATGGCGTCTCGAGGTATTGGCCTCTCTTCTTTGTCGGCTACCTCGATCTCTCTGAAGGATTGGCAGAAGGCTGTAGGTAGGCGCTTTAGCCAGCCATCCAGCTTCAGCTTGTGGGCCTCGAGATCCTGATCATAGTTGGCAGGCCTCGGCCTGAAGACTGGCCTTATCAAAGATAGGAGATCCTCTCGATTCATCCCTTCTTAACCTCCGCGAGGTGGTAGCCTGACTCGAAGGCGTTGAACATTGCCAAGACAACTATGGCTTCATCACATGGGTTCGGATTTTTCCCTTTGAAAAGGATATTGTAGAGCCTTGGGTAGCTCTTGCGGAAGCCTCTCTTGATCTCTGTTTGGCTCATGGAGAATTCTCCTCAACCTTAGTCACTGGCTTTTGGACTATAGCGTAGCCGTGGCTGTAGAGCCATTCTGCTAGGCCTCCATGTTCACTTGCCATCGCCCATTCTTTGTTCATTATGTCGGAAGCCTCTTCTAGGGTCAGCTCCTTATAGGGGGCTTTCTGTATCGAGGTTGCTCTCACTGGGCGTAAAAACATAGGATCATACTGCATCCCAGATGTTCTTGACAAGTGTGCTGAAGCGTTATGTTTGGTTAGTTGATCCAGTATGCTCGAGATTAGGTATCCTTCTACCCCCGTGCTTCCGTTGGCAGCGATACCTAGGAGTAGGCCTAGGGCGTTGGCCACTGTGGTCTGCTGTTCCTCGTTGAGGATCAGCTGCTTGTTGCCGTAGCCGAACCTCTTCAGGTCCAGTATGTCTATTTTTCTTCCACTCGAGGAGGCAGCGCAGACTATGCCGTTTTCCCTCATGTTACCGAGTAGCATCTGCTCGTCAAAGTTCTCGGGGATGAGGCGCACTCCCCCGTGTTCCAAATATTCCGCTTTCACTTCGTTCCCTCCATCCTTTACATGAGGGGAAAGAGTTTAAAAGGATATCTATGGCTATCTATCACGATGAAATCCTATGCCTAAACGTCTTTTCACTCTCACAGATGAACTTGACAAACGCCTGAAAGCCTACGCAGAAAGGAGATACGGGAACAAGAAAGGTAGTAGGAGCATAATCATTCAGGACGCTCTTGACGAGTACCTTTCTAGGATGTATGCCCAAATCGAAGGGATTTAGATGCGTAGGTCGAGAGTAGGCCAACTATGGGACATCCTCAGGGAATTCCTCTAAAGGGAACAGGGGATGCCCCGTGATGCAGACTCATAGATCAAGACTATCCCAGCTGCGGGAAGCCCTAGAAGAAATCAAGGCCAAGAGCGATGAGTCGCCTTATGCTGGGGCGAAGAAACGAGACGTATTAGCCGTGATCATGAACAGCGAGCAATGTGCCTCCGTCTTGGCAACGCTGGCTAAGCAGGAGGCTGTGATCCTGGATCTGACGAAGGGGCAGGGTGTCTGGAGGATCACGGATAAGGGTCGAGGAATACTGGACAAATTGAACGCCCTGCAGCGCGACTTAGGCGGATTATGATGGGTGTTTGCAGGAGCTTCAGAGGAGCTGACGGAGAAACCCACACTTCTCCATGCTGCAGCTGCCCGAAACGTGAGGCCTCGGATTGTCCCTTCAGTAACCTGCTTAACGCTAATCCTCAATGTGATCGATGGACGCTTTGGGCCAAGGAAGTGGAAAAGGATGTTAAACTATTCTATGAGTTGAGGAGGAATAAAAGTGAACGGCGGCGGATGGAAGGAACAGAAATCCGCCACCGACCTCCCCAAAAGGAGAGAGGCAGATAAAAATGTTGCACCGAGGTCTAAAAGCCTATTGCCACATAGTATGCCGTATGCCTTGCCATATGGTATGCGATCTACCCTGGCATATGCTTCCTGAAGCTCTTTTCTCGACCATTCCTTCTTGCCTCGACCTCTGGGTCCGTACACGGGTATAGGCCCTTCTCCTGGAACTTTCTCCTCACTCGAGGGATGGTGCTTATCGCAGTCTCGATGCGATGCACGTCCTGGGGCGGAATATAGGGGATGATCACGTCCAGTTTCCCAAAGTATCTCAACCAGTAGAGATAGAGTATGGTGTCGCTGTTCCTAGCGCTGGGGTGGAGCTTAAGGATATGCTCCGTCTGGTCGCGGGCATGTTTCAGCTCCTCCCTGAATGCTTCTGAGTCCTCAAACATCACTTATCATCTCTTTCCTTCATCCTAGATCTCGTCGACTTCGAGGTATCGTTCATCCCATCCACCAGCCGTAATCTTCTGTTTCTTGCCGTCCTTCTCGATGACGATCTCGATGACCTCGTCGGTGATGTTTCCAACGTAGACTGAGACTACTGTGCCACCCGCCAGTAGCTTCTCCGCACTCTCTTGAGCCATCTTAGTCTCAGCCTTTAGATGGCAGTTGACGCATAGGCCGTCTTCGTATGGCTTTCCTTCGTAGTGCTTGTCGCAGCTACTGCAGACATATGTTTCCTCGGACTTCAATGCTTCCAGCTGGGCCAGATCCCTCTTAAGCCTCTCTCGGCGCTCTTCGATGCTCAACTACTTGTCCTCCTTCTTTGTCTCTTGGAAAGTGATTTTGATGGGCAGTCTGTAACCGTTGCGATCCTTGATGATTAAGCCCTGCCTGATCATGGTCAACATATCGCCCCTAACGCTGCGTTCGTCCCTGTGCCATCCGTGTTCCTGCAGAGCTCGGGCAATATCCGCACTCGAGACGCCGTTGCTGACATCGAGGTCATTGATCATGACCTGCAGGATCTTTCCAGCCCAGTCCTTCGAGGCATCGACATCGATGGTGCGCTCGGATGTTGTGAGCTTGAATTTGAGAGATTCTGTGGTCAGGTTCACCTGCGTTGAGCCTTGGGTCGGCCCTCCTTTCAAAGCTGAAAGGAGCTCCTTGTATTCTGGGTTCTCGAAGATCTGCTGAAGTAGAGTCGGCTCTAAAAGATCTCGAAAGGCCTCAACGAACCTCCTCAGCTTCGCAGAGTCCTTCGTTGCTTTCATGAGTTTCTCGAGGTCCTGAATTCTCTCCTCGTCGAACTTCTTGGCTTCGGCCTTGGCTACTTCAAAGTCCTTAGTCAAGAGGCCGAGGTACTCGTCGGCCTTAGCCTTCTCGGCCTTGATACTCTCAAGCTCGCCTATGCTGTCGTTCAGTTTCTGGTTGGCATCCTTCAAGTCGACGATCAGTACTTGGGTCTCCTTGAGACGGCTCTCAACATCCTCTCGTAGTTTCTTTTCCTTCTCATATCGCTCCCTAAACATTTCATCATCCTCCTCTGACTTCTTTTTCAAGTAGTTGTCCCGAATAAACTCGGGTGAGATCTCGCCCTTCGATACTTTCTGCGCCACGTCGACGGGTACGCCCACGGGCGAGACGTAGATGACCCTTACGTCGGGTGGCCTTTTTCTGACGAGTATCCAGTGTCCCAGCTTCAGGCGCATCACGTCGTCGTCGCTGAATCTTCCCTTTGCCTCTGGTACTAGGTCGAGGGTGTGCTTGACCTCGGTCTTATGGTCCTGTGTTCCTAGGAACTTGAAGGCGCAGGCCTTCAAAGGATCTTTATCCGTTACTGCTAGGAACTGAGTTGAGATCCAGACGTAGAGTCCTGTCTTAGCTCCCTGGGTTATGACCTGCATGACTGGTCGGCTGGCTGCGCTGCTGTAGCCTTGGGGAAGGAAGTTGAATGCTTCGTCCAAGACCAGGATCAGATTCTTCTTGTAGACTCTGAGGCCGTCCTCGAAGGCGTTCTTGACGATGAGCTGCTGGGCCTCGAGGCTGAAATCGTTTAGAACCATTCGGTTAATTCCTTTGACGAGCCTGAGCTGAGGAACAGTATGCACCTTGCTTGTCTCAGCCTGCAGTCTCTCGAGAAGATCATAGAGCACTCGGCAGGCATCCTTCAGCCAGCCACTTTTCGTCTTAGATTCAAGTTCCTTCGCTCGGGTAATGATGTCGCCGAAGCCCGATGCTCCTTCGGTGAGACGGGACAGAGTCGCATAGTAGGGTGTGAGGCGTCTCTTGAACATGGATTCAAGCAGGCCGATCAGGACGAAGCTGTCATTTGTTTCCCTTAGGCATACGGGGATCTCTGAGCCGAAGCCCTGGTAGTCTGGCTCCGTGGGCTTGGTGTCAAAGATCAAAACGTCGTAGTCTAGGGAGGATGCCCACTCGGCCAAGCGCTTTATGAGAGTCGTCTTCCCAGAGAACTGGGTCTGACCAACGATGGCGTAATGGAACACCTCGAGGTCGACAGGATCTCCGCTGGGTACGCTGAAGAGAAAAGGTTCATTCAACGATTTTATTCCTCCATTTGTTTGAAGATTGGACAGTCTTCTGGATGCCACGACTCTTTTCCAAGAGCTGCATCTATGAACCACCATGTGCCGTCTCTGCCATGTGCGAAGTCCAGGCTCCAGTATCTCGGAAGGACCTCCGAGATCTTTTGTGCGTAGTCTGTGAGTAACTTACATTCTTCAGGTGTCTCAGTGTTAAGTTCCGCCAGGATTTCTCTCCAGTTGTCGACAATTTCTTGCTTCCCAAGGAAACGATCTTCAGCCCACTGCGCTATTGCGTCCTCGATCCAGTAGGGATGGTGACAGAGGATCTTTCCGTCGTCGACGAAGTATCTTCGCTCTCTGGCCACGGGCATTTGTCCCCAGAACGCCTTAAATCTCCAATCGAGATCAAGAAATTCTCGGAAGACGAGTCCATGGTAGCTTAGTCCAAGTATGTCGGCATTGTCGTTGAAGCTGACGACTTCCATTATGTGGTCGTATAGGTCTTCGGCGTTTGGGACGTAGCAGCTTTTCTTCCAGCTGTGTTTCCCAGATGCGAGATCCGTCCTAAGGAATAGGGGGTAGCCGATTTTATTCGCGGTTTCCTCTATCCTAGTCTTGTCTTCATCTGGGAGAGGCTTTCCCTCCTCGGCGAACCTGAACAAAGAACCCTGCGAGATCATTACGGTCTCGGTGCGTGGCTGAGGCACAGGCAGGTTCTTTGTCTTCGGATACCAGTTGAAGAGGCTGGACACGTTGATGCTGACTTTTGTTTTACTCATTTCCTGGCCTTCAGCTCCTTGAATCTGTTGCAGAACCCTACGAAGGTCTGTTTCTGTCTAGGCCTGGGTGCTGCCTTCGCGTTGCGTTTACAGAAGTCGCATTGACTGTATCTGAGAGGGCGACCTGCCTGACAAATGGGGATGATGATGCTTCCCATCCTCTGCAGTTTCTTAAGTTCATCAGTCAGTATTGTGCTCACGACTACGTCGAGGTCCTTGCCCACTGCACCGCACACGGTTTTGAGGCGCTCCATGTCCTCATCGTCCAGAGTGAGATCGACGGTTAATGTTGGAGACATCTACTTCCCTCAGGTAAGCGTTCCTTTAGCTGCAGAGGGAGTCATTGGGCGTATGGCGAAGCGCCTGACGAACGTCTCTAGGCCTTCGTCGCCTTTACCGAACATCACCCTGTATTTGACACCCCTAATCTCGATCTCCTTTAGGCCTCCACTTGCCTTGAGTTCAGCCACCAGCGCCTCAGCCTCAGGTGTTGATTTCAGAAGTATCCATTCACCTTCTCCCTGCTCATAGGGTCTCCACGGCAACAACTCGTAATCGGTTATGATCACGCTCGGGTTCGACGTTCTCTCGGACGACTGAATCTCTCTTGGTTCCTGTGATGAGGCCTCGACTTCTTCCGCTGAGACGATGCCGCCAGCAATCATGTCGCTTATGGCTCGAGACTTGGCTCGAGTGTGGGCTGTGCTGTAGCAGTCATGTTCCTTATGTGCCCAGTTGGCTCGTTCCTTGCTGTCACATGCTCCGACGCCTACGCTGGTCCTTCCGTTAGGGGCTATGGCTTCGACGACTATGCGCCATACGAAGCTACCGTCAGCTCTGTCAACCTTCTCCTCTTTGAGGATGCTGTCGCTTATGCCGAAGAAGACGGCTATCTTTCGGAACCCAGATCTCTTGATGAATAGTTTCCCAGAGATTTTCTGGTAGTCATCGTCAACCAGAAGCTGCTTCTTCAGATCCTCGAATACTGCCCACTGAACCTTGGCTTGATCAGGAGTCATAAGTGGTCTAACTACGTCGATCGTTGTTATCTTACCCTGTTCTTCACTCATTTTTTCACCTCCTCACTAGGTAGATCTTGTCCTTGCGCTTTACGACGCGCACAGGCGCATCTGATTCTTTGACCTGTTTCCGTAGCGCAACGTAGAGGCTCTCAGGCTTGGAGTTCGGTAGGCTGACTCTGACCGACTTTATAGTTCTCTGCAGGAAGGCGTCGAGGATCTCTTTGATGGGCATCTCGTATTCTTTGGCTTCGGGTACTTCTTCAGGCGTCAGGTTGAATGGTTTACCCATGTTTAACCCTGATTCATTGTTGCTTACATCCTTATTTAACCCTTTTTACGGCTCATTAACGCTTATATATTTAATCAAGCTACCTTATAACACAACATAAGGTGGAAGAAATGAAAGTGGGATTCGCAGCGGGTCTGTGCGCGCGCCTAATCATGGAGATGCTGGAGAAGATGGATAGGGAAGCTCAGGTCGGCCCAGTTCTGACTGTACAACTCTACCCTGCTCTCTGCGGCGTATGTGGAGACCTTGTTCCCCATGCCTTCTACACTCCGATGGGCAAGCTGACATCTGATGGAACCCAGATCTGCGCGCACAATAACATAGCCTACCACTACGAAAAGGGACGAGACTGCTGGGGAAAGAAGACGGGACATAACAATTTCCCAGATTGAGGGTGTCCAATGGCCAAACATCACCCTATGAAAATAGGATTAATCAACCTTGACTCCAAGATGCCGAATCTGGCTTTGATGAAGCTTGCCGCTTGGCATCGTGAAAGAGGCGACGATGTAACACTTCTGGATCTGAGTGGATTCAGGTTCGACAGGACCTA
>Ga0315281_10006409_pt1 | contig 16747 bp, 16 predicted proteins | sample YL17G07_0_MG_FD_204540 | JGI IMG/M metagenome (GOLD analysis project Ga0315281, IMG submission 204540) | Sediment microbial communities from Yellowstone Lake, YNP, Wyoming, USA - YL17G07_0 | ecosystem: Environmental > Aquatic > Freshwater > Lake > Sediment | place: USA: Wyoming | collected...
AAGTGGTCACATAAACACGAACCAGCCGCCGATTGAGAACTTCTCCTCAGTTTCCCGAAATACGCCCCCTTTCTGCATAACCGATTGCAGAACTCAATCTGCCACCTGCCCTCAATCTACCTTCCATCTGCCATAGTATCCCAATAAACGCATTCTATGCAGGAGAATCGTCAAAAAGAAACGCGGCTGGTCGTCTTTCTAATCCGTCGGCCGCAGGTTCGAATCCTACCAGGCGCGATAATTGACTCTTGAATTGTCAACTGCTTGCGAGGCTTTCTCCTTTTGGATACTGTGCCAGAAGGCCCGTGTATCAGTTTTGCAAATGAACTCACAGTGTATAACGGCAGAGGCTCGGATAAGGCGTAGGCGGCTTGTGATCTATCGACGAAAGACTGACAGATCGCTACTAACCGCGGCCGCTAAAGACCCCTTTCACTAAGGTTTCATAGAGCCTGAGTGCGGCCGGACCCGCCAGCACAACGAAGATTGCTGGAAAAATGAAGAAGATGAGGGGCAGAATAAGTTTTACGGCGGTCTTTGCCGCACGTTCCTCTGCGGCCTGACGCCGTCGGGTGCGCAGGGAGTCGGCATGGATGCGAAGAGCATTGGCAATGCTCGTCCCGAAACGTTCCGCCTGAATCAGCAAAGCAGACAACGATCTGACTTCCGAGACGCCGGTGCGAATGGAGAGGTTGTTCAATGCCTCCGCTCTGGTAATGCCCATTTGCACTTCCATGTTGGCCAGGGCAAATTCTTCCGCAAGTTCAGGATGAACATTTGCCATTTCCTGGTTGACCCGTTGCATGGCGGCGTCAAGCCCGGAGCCGGCCTCAACGCAGATTACCATAAGATCGAGGCAATCCGGCAGGCTATGCGTTATTCGCTCCCTGCGAAACTTGGCGGCGAAATGCAGCCAAAGATCCGGCAACATGAAGCCGAAGCTGCCAGCCAGGCCGGCCAAGCCAAAAACACTTCTGGCCGGCAGGCGTGAACCGGCGGTACCCAACACCGCAAACAGGCCCAACCCAGCGCCAACGATGACTTTGGCGGCAAGAAATATCATCAGGAGACCTTCGCCTCGAAGACCTGCGTTCGCCATCTTTACCTTCAGTCTGTTTTGCTCTTCGTCGGATTTGGGCTTGATGAGTTTCGCCAAGGCCGGAGCGGCTTGTTCCTTGAACCATTTTCCAGTCGAAGATCGGGTATCGGGATGGGCGACGAGAACGGCGGCACGAGCGCCGTCGTCTCTCAGCCGTCGCTTCATGTGGCCTTCTTGCTCTGCGTGGCCGGCAAAGACGGAAAACGTAATGAGGCTCACCGAGACTACAATCATTAGTGCTGTCAGTATAAGATACATGATGTTAATTCCTCGCATCGCCGAAGTAATCGCCTAGCCTAGACCTTGATGTTTACGATCTTTCTGATGATCAGCATGCCGATCAACTGCAATACTAACGCGCCGCCGAGCATGAACTGACCCGTGCGCTCAAACAACAGAACGTCGAGATAGCCCGGGTTCAATCCCCATACCACCAGAAAGACGATCACGGGCAGGATACAAAGAATCGTGCCCGACATTCGACCTTCTGCCGTCAGCGCCTTGGCCTGGCCAAGCACTTTTATTCGATCTCGAATTACGCCGGAGATCTTATCCAAGACTTCGGTCAGATTTCCTCCACTCTGTTTTTGAACAAGGATCGCGGTGACAAACAATCGAATATCCAGTTGATCGACCCTGTCGGCCAGAGCTTTCAGAGCGTCTTCGATTTTCACGCCGAAGTTCTGCTCAAGAAATACACGAGAGAAAATCGTCCCGGCGGGATCGGGCAGTTGGGTGCCGACCAATTGAAGCCCGCTGCCGAGGGAATGTCCCGCCCGCAACGATTGAGAGATCAGTTCAAACACCTCGGGCAGCTGTTCAACAAGCTTCTTCATACGAGCCCTGCGTTTGCCGTCGATGATCACCATCGGCACGGCAAAGATCGACAAACCGACGACAAGGGCAATTGAGACCCGCCAACCGATCAACAAGCACAACGTCGCTGCCAGGACAGAAATACCCGTCAGGTTGATGAGGAACCTGGTGGCTGACCAGGGGATCCTGGCCTGTTCAAGCATCCGCTGTATTTTCGGAGTAAAGCTGATCTTGTACAGCAGTTGTTCAAAGCCTTGGGATTGAGTGAACCGTGCCTGGCGGAGTATGCTTGCTTCGACGGCTTTCGCTATTTTCTGGGCGCCTTGATCTCCGAAACGTTCCAGCATCTTTCGACGCTGTCGGCCTTTCAAATCAAGATAGAGCGAAACCGCCGACCACGCGAGCAGGACGGCGCCGGCGAAGGGCAACGCTGTCATCATTCCAATCTGAAGATAAGAATTCCAATTCAAGTGTCCCATGAGGCATGTTCCCAAAATGAAAAGTGAACGTCTCTTCCAGTAGTCAGTAATCCTTCATCAGCATCCGCTGTTCAAAGAGATCCAGATCGACCTTCAAACCGAAGGCGCTGAGCCGGTCCATGAATGTCGGCCTAATGCCCGTAGCCCAAAACTTTCCGTATGCCCTCGTATTATCAATTCCATCCTGCTGATAGACGAACAAGTCCTGCATCGTCACCATTTCGCCTTCCATTCCAACGACCTCGCTGATCTTGAGAACACGTCTGGGGCCTCCGATCAGCCTGCCCACCTGGATCAACACCTGAACGGCGGCGGCAAACTGCTGACGAGTAGCTTTGACGGGCAGATCAAAGCCGGCCATCGACACCATGGTTTCCAATCGGGAAATCGCGTCGCGTGGGCTGTTGGCGTGTATGGTGGTCATCGATCCTTCGTGGCCGGTGTTCATCGCCTGCAGCATGTCCAGGGCTTCGGCACCGCGCACTTCACCGACAATGATGCGATCCGGACGCATGCGCAGTGCGTTGATCAGAAGATCGCGTATGGTTATCCGTCCCTTGCCTTCAATGTTGGGCGGACGCGATTCGAGACGGATGACGTGAGGCTGCTGCAAAATCAACTCGGCGGCATCTTCGATCGTGACAATACGCTCGGTGGGAGGAATAAATCCGGAAAGATTGTTCAGCAAAGTGGTCTTACCGCTGCCGGTTCCGCCTACGATGACGATATTGAGTCTTGCCTTGACACATGCTTCGAGAAATCCCAGCATTTCCGGCGTGATGGACTTGAATTCCAGCAGGTCATTCAGTCGAATCGGATCGATCCCGAAACGTCTGATCGACAGCGATGGACCGTCGATGGCCAGCGGCGGGATGATGGCATTGACGCGTGAGCCGTCAAGCAATCTGGCGTCGACCATGGGCGAAATCTCGTCGCAGCGCCGGCCCACCGCTGAAATGATCTTGTCGATGATGTGCATTACATGGGAATCGTCTTTGAATCGCACTTCGGTAAGTTCCAGCACGCCGTTGCGCTCGATGTAGACCCTTCCCGCGCCGTTGACCAGGATATCGGTAATGGTCGGATCCTTCAGCAGTATCTCCAACGGACCCAGCCCGAACGCTTCATCCAGCACGTCACTGATCAGGAGTTGTCGGTCATTGTAGTTGAGCAGAGCGTTTTCCTCTTCGCAGAGTTCCTCGATGGCTTGGCGAACTTGTCCCCGCACCAACTGTCTATCCTGTTTTTCCATCCGCGCGAGGTCCAGCCGTTCGACCAGTTTTCGGTGAATATGACTTTTCATTTCCTGCATCTGCTGGATGCGGTCAGGCACAGTGGTTCGCCCCAGACCGTTGTTGCCGTCGTCGGCATTCGAGGAAACGACGGAAGCAGACGGACTGTCTTTGAATTCAAAAACTTCCTTCGGATTTTTCTTGAGAAACATGTCTGAACCTCCTACTTGCCCAAGACTTTTGCCAACAGGCCGGCTTTGCCGTTGCTGCCCCCATTGTCATTGACACCGTTGTCCCCGTCTTTTTCAATGCGCGGTTGAGGCTCGTGAATTCCTGATGCGATTTGATGGATGGCATCTCTGACCCGTGATTTGTGCGCGATGTCAGACAGCGGCTTACCCATGTTGACGGCTTTGCTTACTGCTTTCCAATCGCTGGGCAAGACCCAGGATACGGGCCGACCCAGCGTGTGTTCGGCATCTTCAGGGTGCAGCGGGCTGTTGTCCTTCCCATAACGGTTGATCAACAACTGCAGCCGGTCGAGGTTATATCCGCGTCGTTGAAGCCTTTCGATGAACCGATGTGTGTTCCGCACCGACGTTACCAGCAACTGCATTACCACCAGAACGACGTCTGCCATGTCCAAAACGCCGCAACCGGAAGGAGCCGTCCAGGCCGGACCGTCGCATACGACATATCCGAATCGATCTGCCAGAATATTGAGGATGGCCACCGCTTTGCTCAGGGTCGCGTCACAGGGCAACAACGATTGACTGGGCCCGGCGAGGACGTGGAGCCCGGAGTCGAGTTTCACCAGGGCCTTTTCCACCATGTTCTGATCGATCTTCTCCCGGTTGCTGCACAAATCAGCCACCCCGAACTGGGCGGACACGTCCAGCAGCGTAGCCACGTGTCCGGACAGAAGATCAAGGTCGACCAGTACGGTTCCGAACCGGCTGAGCTGCGACAACTCGCAGGCCAGATTGACCGCAACGGTGGTGCAGCCTACCCCGCCGGCGCTGCCGACCACGCAGATGATCTTCCCGTGCTTGGCGTTGCTCAGGCTCAGACTGGCGGCGTGGGCGAAGGAATCTGTCAGTTGTTGTCGATCGATAGGTACAAGGACAAATTCCCGCATGCCCGCCCGCATCGCCTCCAGGATGAGCTGAGAGTTGTCCGATCGGCTCAGACCAAAAACCGAGAGTTCAGGATGTTGAAACGCTACCTGCTTCACTGTCCGAAGCAGTTGCTCCAGGTTGGAGTCCAGATTGACCAGGATCACCTCGGCCGGCAGTTCGTCGAGCATAGTGTAAAGGAGAGAAGGATTGTCGATTTCCCCGACGATCGTTACGCCCGCGATGCTCAAGACGTCCGCCCGAAGCTCGGCGGAAAAATCATGATCTGAATTGACGACGATAACACGAAAGTTCTTGCTCATGCTGGCCGTTCCCGATCTGGTAACATTTGTTGAATTTATTAATAAAACAATCACTACCGGATGAGTTGAACATTGCCGCCCGTCGGACTGGGAGGCACGTTCTCGTCGGTAATTACTTCCCATCCCACATAGCTGGTCGGCTGAATGACGACGGCTTTAATGTCGGGCGAGCCGGTCATGTGCACCGACATCAACCGACCAAACTGGATGCCGACCACAGTGAAAACGGCGTTGGAGCCATCTTTGACCACCTCATCATGAATGAAGAATCCCACCACTTGTCCGATCCTGGACGTCAAAACATCGTTCAAGCTGGCCATTAACCCAGGATTTCCCTCGATCTGATATTCGAGCGATAAGACCGGTTCGCCCTCGATGGGGTGTTCCGTGGGTCCAACGTATTGATAGAATTCAACCTGTTCGTCGCCGAAAACCGCTCTAAAATCGTCGGCTGTCAGCCCGTGGGCGATTTGGTCCTCAACGGTGGATGCTCCGACGTTGTGGACGCCGAAATTCAAAATCCCGAAATTGCCGCCCCCGCCTTCTTCATTCACTTTTTTCTGTTTTTCGGGATAAATCGAAATCTCGGGTATGCCATCGGATCCCAACGTCACGGTTCCGCTGGCCGTATCATAGCCATAAGCATCGCCGCCAAGGCCGTTGACGAAATCGCTTTCCCACTTTTGCTTGCGCAAAGATATCGGAATTAAGGGACCGCCGCCTGATCCGGCGTGATAGCCGGACATGTTGCTGCTGAGGTACGCCGTGGCGGTAGCGGAGACATCGGTGGTATTCTTGCCCCAGATGCGGGCAAAAAACAGATAGACTGGCCCGTTGGCGACACTGGAGTCTTTCCGTGTCACCACGCGAACGGCGTTATACGGTGTCGCTCCGGCGGCAATCGACTGCTGCAGCGAGGTCGGTGAACTTACATTTCCAACGTCGATATCCGAGAGGGCGAGCTGAACAGATCCTCCTCCGGCAGGATTCCTGGCGGAATACGCCATGGCCCTGCTTCTGGCTTCGTTGGCGAGATCTTCTTCCGTGATGTACCCCGCCGCCTGGGCCGGATCGAGAAGGGCCGATGCTCCCGCCAAGGCGGCGGCGTCAGCGGCATTCTGCAATTGGTTTCTCACGAGCCGAACGTATCCCAGATCGACCGCCAGGGCGGCAAATCCGAGCAGCATTACAGCGCTGATGGCCGTCCAGACGATGACTGCTCCGCGGCGCCTATCATTTGGTTGTGGCAGTGGGCTACACATGTTTACCCCCTCCAGCGTACTTACTGATGAATTCCTTTACTGACCACGTCGGTCGCGGAACCCTTGCGCTCCGAAGCGTTGACGATGGCTGCGCCGGGTTCAACGCGCCGATCCGACGACGATGATTCGAAATAAATCTTCTCCACTTTGTCCGCATGGACAAGCTCGACCATATAAGGTTCCGCCGAGGGGTTCTTCGCCGATGGAACAAACGTTGGCGGCGAGAGCTTTCCATATAACTCCAAGGCATTGAGAAAGCCTTTGGCGAACGAGCCGGTCTCGCTGCCGATCGGTTGTTTCTGCCGTCCAAGCAGACCGGTCAGAGTGACTCCCACTGTGGGCAACTCCTTGCTGTCCATCGGAGCACGCATAGCCAAATGGATCTTGCTCGATGTCATGCCAAGGTGCAGCCTCTCCGCCTCCTCGGGTTTGACCAGCAGTGTCACCGATCGCACCAGATTCGCGCCGGCCTCACCGCCTTCTTCGCGGAACTGCTGGCCGATCGCCCGGACTTCCACATTGGGGAGGATGATCTTCGCTACGGTTTCCTCCTTGTTGCCTTCGCGGATCTTAAAGGTGCCGACGACGGCCACCCGGTCGCCCGGCTGCAGAAAACCCGCCACTCCCGTATACTCATCGACTTTGACGGCCACGGCAAGGTAGCCGTCGGGAATGACTCCGCCGAACCCGTTGACCGGACCGATCATGGTATCCACCAGAGGCATGTTTCTGACCACCGACATCCTCAGCGACTTGCCCATGAGCTGCTTGGGATCCGAACACGCCCCGGAGGGGACGGACTGCGGAGGAAACTTGGCGATCGTCATGTCCTTTTCGGTAAGGGTGGTCGCCATGGGAAGATCGTGCGACGCTATCACAACCGCCTTGGTGGAAACGATGGTTGCTGTGTTGGCGTTCTTGATCTTCATGAGATAACGATAACTCAGTGTCAAAGCCGCTCCACCGACCACCAGACCGACAGCCAACGGAATAATTGTTTGTTTGCGTATCATCACTGTGTACCTCACTAACCTGGGTTTGGGGTTGGCGCCGTGCCCTCTTTGCGCATGGCGGCATAACCCTGTATATCAAAATCCGCAAAACCAAAAAATCCACCCACCAGCGAAACCTTCGAGTACGGCACCTTGACGATGACGATCTCGGTCGGATCGGCCGAGTTGGAGTGGGTTATTACAAGCTGATAATCTCCGGGCTTGAACCCCGAAGGTTGCATGAAGGCGTCGACCTTGGCTGTGATATATGCATCGGTCGCGCCGGATAAGACCGCGGTGCGGCACCCTTCCCGGGCCGCACTGGTCAATGTGTGAGTGACCATAAACAACCAGCCGAATTCGATGATACCGAATAAGATAGTCAACAACAGCGGCAAGACTACCGCCATCTCCACCACGGCGGTCGCCCGCGCGAGATAGCTCCTTTGACGATATAAGTTCGGGTTGTGTCGTGTGAAATACATACGCACCTCACCACCATCCACCGAAATTACAGACCAATACCAACAGCGTACCGGCCGTCAGAGGCACGCCGTAGGGCAGCAGTTGGGCCTGCGAGCCCATCTGCTTGACCGAGCCGAAATCACCAAAGACCAGTTGCGCATCGCTGCACTTGACACCGAGCAGAAAGAGATTCGTCAACGCCGGCCGGATTCGCCGCGCGAGTACGATCATCACCACCGCCGCGACCCCGCCGATCAGGGCGCCGACGACAAAACTCTTCAACACCAAACCCGGTCCGAGCCAGGCCCCGACGCCCGCCAGCAGCTTTACGTCACCGGCGCCCATCAGGTGCATCGCCCAAGGAACGATCAACAGGGCCAGACCCAATGCCAACCCTTCCGCCCCCGTTACAAGCCCCTGCACACCAAAGAACCCCATCTGGACGATAAGGCCCGATGCCGCCCGCAAGAGGTTCAACTTGTTGGGAATTCGATGCTGCCGGTAGTCGATCCAACTCGCCACGAGGATCATGGGCACCATCGCCCCGCCAGTCACCAGCCAATACGACGATACATTCATGCTGCAGCTCCGTCCTGTCGCGTACAGTCGATTCTGCATTGATCGACTGAAACCATCTCACGTGGGTCAGACAGCCCCATGGGCAAGAAACGACACTCGCTCGACTTGCCCATGGGACTCTGACCCCGATTACGGTGTCCCCCGGCTAGCCGCCCGCCGTCGGTGCCGCAGGTAACGAGCCGTCCACGCTCGTAAACACGGCGGCGACCTTGGTTCCCAACCCGGTAATCGCCAGAATGCTGACCACAATGATCAGCGCCAGCATCACGGCATACTCCGTCGCCGTCGGCCCATCCTCTTCTCGAATAAACTTCTTTACCCAGTTCATGACAAACCCCTTTCTTAAAAAAACGTCTTGCAGGTACCCGCGACCCGCATTTACACCCGTATCCGAAACCGCTCACTGATGTGGTGCGAGACATCCCAACCGTAATCCACACCTCGCTATTCTGCTTTCGCCATGGACGATCCCTTCGTGGCCATGGCGGCAACCGCCTGATCGAGCAAATCGTCCCACGCTTTGCCGGACAAATAGCAGCTTGCTCCGGCGCCGCGGATGGCGCGTTCGATATCGTCGTTGTGCAGCGACGTCACCGCGATAAGCGGGGTGCGAGGCCAACGCGTCCGCAGGATGTCGATGACCTCCAGCGCCTCGCCCAGGTGGATGGAGAATTGAACAATTACCACCTGAGGCTTAAAGCGTCGAACCTCCTGGGCGGCTTGGTCCGCAGTGGCGTTGTAAAGTATCAACCAGCCTCTCTTCAGTGCCAACTGCTCCAAGCCCTTCGCCGCCGCTTTATCCAACACGAAACCCAGCACGAGATTATTTCGTGGTGACAAATTCACTTTATTGCGTCCCCAACAGGCGAGTAGACGTTAGTGCAAACTGCGTGCCAAACCGCTGCGCCGGGTGAAATATGCGCAAGTGTTTGTCAGTCAAGAGAAAGCAAAAACTCTGCAGCGTGAAGCTCTGGCGGCGGAGTTTGTACCATTGTGGTACAGACGGTTGGAGGTATTGTTACTAAGCTGAGTTCTTAACGAAGGTTGCGGACGTTAGTACCATTTTGGCCGTTGGTACCATTTTGTGACTCGGACAAGCAAGCGGGAAAAGCAGGTTCGATTAGCCGGTATCGGAAATCTTTCTGCCCACGAACGATTGCAGACGATATCGGTCGATCATGCGATAAAGCCGACGTCGTTCGATCTGCAACATTCGGGCGGCACGGGCCTGATTGCCCCCGGCGATGCGCAGTGCGTTGACGACCAAAGCCTTTTCCGCCAGTTCGAGCGGCATGACCCGGTCTTCGCCCGCGTCGTAATCTACTACCGCCATGCGAACCGCGTCCGGCAGATCCGACAGGGTCAGACGGCTATTCTTGGACAGCACGTACGCATATTCAACGACATTGGCGAGTTCGCGGACGTTCCCCGGCCACTCGTAAGCCTCCAGGGCAGCGATAACTTCAGGGGAGAGGCTCTTGGGTGGTTCCGAATATCTCTGGGCCTGCTTTCGCAGGAAATACTTCGTCAGCGGCAGAATGTCTTCGCGACGCTCTCGCAACGGGGGAATTTTTACCTCGATGACCTTGAGCCGGTAATAAAGGTCCCGCTTGAACCTGCCTTGTTCGACCATTTCGTCCAGATTGCGATTGGTGGCACAGATCACTCGTACATCGACGGGATGTTCAGCCGTCGCACCGACCGGCGTGACCTTGGATTCCTGCAGAACCCGCAGGAATTTTCCCTGCACACTTAGAGGCAGTTCACCGATTTCATCCAGAAAGATCGTTCCCCCGTCCGCCGTGCAGAAGAATCCCAGTGTGTCTCGATCGGCCCCGGTGAAGGCCCCCTTGACGTGGCCGAATAATTGGCTGGCGAACAGCTCCTCGGACAAAATGGTACAATCGACGGGAATGAACGGGCCGGATGCCCGCCGGCTGTTGCGGTGCACTTGCCGGGCCATCATCTCCTTGCCCGTTCCGCTCTCGCCGAGCAACATGACCGTACATTCGCGCGATGCAATCGTGTTGACGATTTCCAGAACGCGACAGAATTCAATCGAATGACCTACGCATTCCGGCTGAAGAGGCTTGACGAGCAACATCTGCTTCCACCTCCTTGTTTCGACCGGACCCCATCATCGTGAAATTCGCTGCAATTGCTTCAGACAAGAAACCAGCGAATTCACCCCCATGACGATTAACTTGTCCAAGCGACAATTGAACGCATGCCGCAACTAGTCAAGGATCACGCAATGCTACCGCAGATCGACCACCAGACAGCTTATATCAATATCATCCACCGACGTGAAGAATCCATTCTTACAGCCTTCGCCCCAACGGCGTGATGAATACTAACCGAGGGTCTTCAAGAATTCAAGAGAAATTACTTTTTCTGTTTTGCGGTACCCGTTGCTGGCTTGGCGTCGCCGGATTTCTGGACACGCATAAAGTTTCTATCCTCAAGAACAACAAATAGTTACATACGTATCGCGGTCATCCGGTACAACCCCATGAGCGCCCGGCGTCATCAGCGGGTGGGAACGTCGAGAAACATGAGCCGATCACGGTCGGAACCCACTGGGTTGGCGATGTAAAACAGGCCGTTCCAGGTGCCAACCGCGGTCACGTCCAGTCCGTCACCGCCGTGGTACACGCGATTCGGCCGGGCGGGATTGGAGACATCATAAACGAGCACGCCGAAAGGTCCGGCGGCTTCAAACAGCTTGTCCTTGTCGAGCACCAACTGGTACGGATAACGACCTGTCAGTCGTTCCAGAGGCGTGGCCTCTCGCTGCCCGACAAGTTCACTTGACAGCAGACCATCCGGTTTGCTTTGCAGTTTGTAGACTGCGATCCCCGACAGCCGGGCCACGTAGAGGTAGTTGTTCGCATAGGTTGCGGTTTGGATATTGTCGCGCCAAGAATCGGAGCGGGGAAACGTCAGCCAGAGTAGCTTCTTTGGCTCTTCCGGATCGGCAAGGCCAAGGATCATGATTCGATCATTACCGACACACACGAGCTTATCGCCGATCACGTTAAGCTCGATATTCGGAATGGAGTCAGGATCCTTCAATCCGAAGTGGGCCTTGTCGATCTTTCGAACCATGGCGGGATGATCGGGATCGGCAATAGAAATGATCAGCAATTCGTCACCCAATCCAACATAGCAGTAGTTGCCGTAGTCGCTAGGCCCGCCCTGCCACTGCACGCCGAAACTCGCGGGCCGATAAATCTCGCGATGATCAATGCGTTTCGGATGTGCCGGCTCGCTGATATCTGCGACGGCCAATCGTAGGGCCGACAATATCGGGGAACTGACCTTGGGGTGTTCTTCCCCTTCGTCAACAATAAGTTTATAGGCTATGTATAGTCGGTTGTTCCTGACAAAACAGGCAACGATGGGGGCTAGAGAACGTTGCAAGGCGGAAAAGAACCGGACCCGTGAAAGATGTTTGGTCCGGCCGTCGATACCGGGGTGACGGTAGATATCCGCAAACCAGTCATGCCGAACGGGCAGCGCGTGGCCGTCAGGATCCTGGGTTGGGGGTTCCCTAACTTGTCCGACGACAATCATCAGATCACCGTCGACACATACCCTCGCTGACCCCGAATGAGTTCTCGCGGGTCCGGAAATCATTTTTCCGGCGGTTTTTGGATCGAGCCAGTCGAACGTGTTCTCGGCCTGTGTGTTGAACTGGACAACCGGATCGATCGGCCGACCGTTCCAGGTCTTGGCCGGTTTGAGGTTGTGTCCGACTTGAAACATCGAGAGGCCAAAGATGAACGCCGCCGAAAGGCCCAACGTCCATACAATGGTCTTCTGGCCCGGTTGCCACAGCCATCGGCGCTTGGCTGCAGCAATGGAGAGGACCACACCGCCCACCGATGTTGCCGCCGTCGCTGCGAGAAAGTACAGATACGGAACGTATTCATGCGACGACACAATCATCCAGATGGTAGCGGTCAAACTCTTGGCGACTCCGGGGACGTTTCCCCCTACGTACGGATACCCCGTCACCGGAAAACGTGTGGGGTGGCCGGTCAGCAGCGGGAAAATAATGTCGCCGACAACCGTTGGCTTGTTATCGTTCTCCATCAGCTCAAAAACGTTCAGCCAGCTCAAGCCCCCCATCAGCAGGGGCAGGAAATAGACCAACAGGGCAATCCAGATCGCAATCAGGACCGACTTGGCCGAGTCGCGGGTCAGGATCGTAATGAACATGGTAACCGAAAACATCACCATCGCGATTGGGAAGGTATAACAGAACGCCGACCAGGCAAATTTATCGAAACGCTGGTAGTGCTGGTACTGCGTGACGAAGTCGAGGCTTTCGGCGAGCAGGAAGATTATCAACAAGACTATCGACGCCGCGAGGAACTTGACACCGAACAACCACGTCGGCGAAACGGGCTTGCTTTGCCAGAAGTCACAGATCCCTCGTTTGACGTCGCTGTGCGTGGTCGCGACGGCCAGGATAATCGCAAACAACGCCCCAAACCCCAGCACCACCCCGTTCCCGGAGTTCGTATAGAAGCCTCTATTATAGTGCAGTCCACCCAGCCCTTCGAGCACAGGGAAGATCAGACCCAACACACACCCCATCCAGAACAACCACCGCTGTTGCCGCCATTCTTTCCAGAGAATTCTCATCAGTCACACGCTCCTCTGCCATTTGCGCAGGCCGATCCAGACCACCAATACGAACAGAACTATCTGTACGAGAATCATCATTATGGGGGAACCGAATTTTGGATGGAACGGTTTGACGAATGCTATCCAGGTAAGTGGATTAACAAACAGGAGAACCTTCCCAAGCAAAGAGGGTTCAACATTGTCGCGATACACCGGCTCCATAACCATTGATCCTGCAACGACCATGTGCAACATGAGCGCCACGAACACCAGCAGCCCGACAAGTCCGACGGCAGCTTCGCCCGCCCTTCTCGGGGCCAGACAACAGGTCATCGTATAGAACATCGTGGCCAGACCCAGTCCACCGATGGCCCCTCGTATTACCCTTTGCGCTCCGAGCCCCATCATGGTGGTGTCGCCTGGCCGAAAGAGGATAAGAACCAGCGTGCAGGCCAGCATCGGGCCGGCCACGTTCAGCCAGCCGAAAAGCCACTTGCACGCGAACACCTTCCACGGCTCGACCGGTTTTGAGGCCAGGAAATTCATCGTGCCGTTGGCGCGTTCCGGTGCGAAAACGCCCATCGCACTGTGAAGCGCCAGGATCAGCCCGCCGGCAACCCAGATCACAACCGCCACTTCCCGGTCCGAGGTAACCCGGGCAGCCAGGAACGAGCCGGTAAAGAACACCAGCATCAATGTCCCGAACGCCAGCTTCCAGCGCTGTTCACGCCACTCTTTCCAGAGGATGGGGCTAATCATTGGCAGAGGCCTCCCGGGCACGATCGGCGGTCAGGGCAAGGCGTTTCTCAACGGTGCCGCGATTGCCGATGACATAGGCTTCGAAGATCTCATCGAGGTTGAGAGCGGTTTCCTGGATACTGTTGGTCGAAGCTTCGTGGATCGCCGTTCGTTTGGCATCGTCACAATCTTCGATCGTTACCGCGACGCTGTCGGCGGCATGGGTTACATCCAGCAGACCTTCAAGTCGATTTAATGTCGCATCAGGTTTGGGTGCGAATACGAATCGTCTGACGCTTTCCCGCAATTGATCCGTTTTGCCCGTCTTGATGATGACGCCGTGATCCAGAATGGCTACCTGATCGGCAACGGGTTCAATTTCGTACAAGAGATGGCTGGAGAAGAACACGGTGACGTTGTTGCTTTGGAGCAAGGTGATCACATGTCGCAGAAAGTCTTTTCGTGCGATCGGATCAAGTCCGAGGGTGGGGTCGTCCAGGATGACGACGTCGGGTCGATGGCCGAGCGCCAGCAGCAGGGCCAGCCGACTGTTTTGCCCCTTCGACAGGGCCTTGACCTTGGTTCTCGGCGAGAGGTCCAGAAGGTCGGTCAGTTCGCCGACAAGCTTGTTGTCCCAACCCGGATAGAAACCGGCCACCCACTTGATGATCTCGCCGACCCGCATCCAGCCGTACATCTGCTGATCTTCCGCCATATAGCCGACGCTTCGGCGAACAGCCATCGGATCGACCGCCGGGTCAAGCTTCTGTACGGTGCACGAACCCGCCGACGGTTTCAGCAGGCCCAGGAGCAGCTTGATGGTCGTGGTCTTGCCGGAACCGTTTCGGCCAAGAAAACCGAAAACCGATCCGGCTGGAACGGAGAGGTTCACCCCGCCGAGAACGTTCTTTCGCCCGTAGGAAAAACAAAGGTCCGTGATCTGAATCGCTGCCTGCGTCATTGTGTGCCCCTTTTCTCACCTTGCAACCGTTGTTTGTCGATAGCCTCGTACTGCTTGTCCAGCAGTTCGTGAAGTTGGTCGACGCTCACGTCGAGATGAACGGCCTGAACCACCGCTTCGCCCAGGATTTTCGAGACGATTTCTTTCCGCTCGGCCGCTCGCAGGGTTTGGGCTCCGGCGGCTACAAACGTGCCGCTCCCGCGATCGACTTCGAGCAGATGCTCCTGCCGCAGTTGATTGTACACCTTCAGAATCGTGTTCTGGTTGACCGCCAGCTTCCCGGCCAGGTCACGCACACTGGGCATCTGCCGGCCGGGCTTGAGCGTGCCCGTGGCGATCTGATACTTGATCTGATCGACGATCTGCCGATAAATCGGCACCGCCGATGAGGATTCGATCCGTACAAACATTGGCCAACACTCCAAGCCTCGACCCGATGAACGCATCTTCAAGCATCCGCGATCCGTGGAGAGCACATTCTTCACCACCGATCTTCCGGGCCGAAATAGATATACTGTTATATCTTACTATAACACTCTATCGACCAATGTCAAGGGGAAGGTTCAATTTTTTTCGATTTTTTTTCACGCGGAGCAGCGACGTCGCCCGTGCATCGCCGGGCTGGGATTCGTGGGGGCAAGTATCTTGGCCTGGAGTTCCTTACCCCAAGCCGCAACAGAACTTACAGAAAAGGAGGTGACGACGAACGCCGCCTGCACGTTACGCAGAAGAGAACACATCGTAAAATATCCGGCGAAAATGTGTGTTTTTCCGCTTGACATCTTTACAGACGTAGTGTATTCTTTAAGTAACTAAAGACAGGAGACGATCATGTCAAAGATAAGCCACGCCAAAGCCGGCAAGCCAAAACACATCCCGGCCCCCCGTTATGAACTGACCGAAGGCGAATGGACGATCATCCGCGCCGTCTGGGCCAACGAACCCTGTGCCGCTCCAACGGTGCAGGAGGTGCTCAAGGATCAGACCGGCTGGGCGTACAGCACGGTCAAGACGATGATGGATCGAATGGTCGGGAAAGGGCTGCTCGTGACCGAACGCATCCGCAACCTGATCCTCTACCGCTCGGCGATTACACCGGCCCAGGCGCAGAGTGGCGAGGTGATGCGAACGCTCAAGCGGGCATTCAATGGCGCGATGACGCCGATGATGCAGTTCCTGCTCAATCACGGCAACGTATCGCAAAAGGACCTCAATGAACTGGCCGCCATGATCAAGAGCAAAGGCAGCGACAGGAAAAGTTGATCGCGTTCTCACTTTGGAGGCAGTGCCATGAGTTGGATGAATTGGATGATAATCCACCGGCTGAACGACGCGGGCGAGGCCTTTGTCCGCCTTGCCCTGCCGATGCTGATCCAGTCGAGCATCCTGATCGTCTTCCTATTGCTGCTCGATCGGATTCTGCGTAAGAAGGTGCGGGCGGTGTTTCGCTACGCGATGTGGATGCTGGTGCTCGTCAAGCTCGTGCTGCCGACGACGCTGTGGTCGCCGACGGGGCTGGGCCATTGGCTCGGCGATACGCTGGACGTGACGGTCGCCAACAGAGCCGAAATCGTTCCCGCCCAAGCTGCTCCTCAAACTGCCGTTCCGGAATCGCCGATGATCGAGCCCATCGCAGATCCACAGGCCACGGTGGTCGCGCCGCTGCCGCCGGTCCGTCCTGTCGAGCCGACGGCAATTAAAACCGCGATCCAACCCGCTCCTGTCGCGCCGGCGGCGAGCATCGCAACGACCGAGCCGCCGAGGGGCGTGACGTGGCAGGGTATCTTGCTGCTTGGCTACGCCGCGATCGTCATGGCGATGATCCTGCTGCTGGTGCAGCGGAGCCGATTTGTTTCGGGGCTGGTGGCCCAGTCCAGAGAGCCGAACGGGGTGATCCGTGATATGCTGGCTTATTGCCGCGGGCAGATGGGTGTCAGAACATCGGTGCCAGTAAAACTATCGCCGAATATGGTCAGTCCGGCCGCCTGCGGGCTGGTTCGTCCGACGATTCTGATCCCGGAGTATCTGCCGTCGCAGCTCGGAACGCATCA
>Ga0315281_10006410_pt1 | contig 16746 bp, 18 predicted proteins | sample YL17G07_0_MG_FD_204540 | JGI IMG/M metagenome (GOLD analysis project Ga0315281, IMG submission 204540) | Sediment microbial communities from Yellowstone Lake, YNP, Wyoming, USA - YL17G07_0 | ecosystem: Environmental > Aquatic > Freshwater > Lake > Sediment | place: USA: Wyoming | collected...
ACCAACGATGCCAGCGTCCAATTTCCTACGAGCATGTCGGGCGATCTGTCGGGGACCTACTTCCCGAACGCGACGCTCCGCGCGCCGGGGATCCTCCAGGGCACGAATGCGCTCGTGGTCCTCGGGCAAACCGCGCTCATCCCGGCGCGCGGCCTCCGCGCAACGTCAGTGATCACCGCGTTTCTCCGCGACGATCCAGCAGGCTCGGGCGCCGCGACCACGCGCTACGGCGCGCTTCAAGCCGATCGCGTCTACGGGATCGCCGGCAGCTTCAAAATCACGGCGCTCGCCGGCGTTGGCCCGAACATCGCCGATTCCTCGATCCTCGACTGGACCGTCTACACCTGAGACACAAAAACGCCGGCCGCCCGATGGGGCGGCCGGCGCATTGCTGATTTCCGGCCGGGAGCTCGACCGTATTACTTCGGGTCGGCCGACCCGGGGTAATACGAGATGAGCGCGCCGTACTTCGCGAGGTAGGCGCGCACCTCGGGCCACGGCCTGCCCCCTTCGAGCATGACGCGGGCGCGCATGCGCACGGTCTCGCGCTGGCCGCTCGGGAACGTGCGCGCCTTCGCGCGAGCTCGCGCGGCCGCTTCGAGCTCGTCCAGCTCGACGGCGGCCGCGTGAAGCACGGCGAACGTCGACACGGGCGCCGAGCTCATCTCGCGCCCCCGCGGGCGCGTTCCCATCGACAACGCGCCCGCTTGTGCCGTTGCTCGCGCAGCCAGTAGGCCACCGATCGCTCGTGTATCGGCCAGCGCAGGCGCGTGGCCGTCCTGGCGCATTCCCGCGCCATGAACACCGCACCCCATCGCGCGGGCACGTCTGCCGCGCGAAGCATGCGCTGCGTGCGGGAGCTTCGATGCTGCGAGCTCACGCGTACGCCTCGGCGCATCCCGGCCGATCGAGCCTCCGCGACGCGGCGCGTCCGCTAAGCCCCACGTAGCTCCCGCGCCCACGCCAATAGGCATTGCGCGCGCCCGAGCTGTATCGGGGCCAGCCAACGATCCGCCGTAACCGCTTGATCGTGATGTTGAAGTGGCCCGGCGATTGCGACCATGGCGGACGTCCGCGCGTGCCACGATTCGATCGGCGCCCGCCATGACGAGAGCGCGCGCTCATCGCGGCACCTTGCGCACGCCAGGCGCCCGCAAGGCCGCTCGGGCGGCCGCTCCCTCGGGCGTCGCAGCTCGGGCCCGAGCTCGGGCGGCCGCGGCCCCCCATCCGGTCACGTCGGGCGCCTTGGCGACGGGCGCGACGACGGCGCGCCGAGCTCGGCGCGCGAGCTCGCGCGTCATGTCGCCTTCGTTCCGAGCGTGCCGCTTGTCCTCGGGGAACATCGGAAGGGTTCGCGCGGCCGCGTCGCGCTTCCCTCGGAACCGCGGCGGACCCTCGGGCAAGAGCTGCGCGGGGCTCCGCGCGATCGCGGCCGTAATACGATCCCCGAGTAGCGTGCCCTGGTAGCCGAGGGCAAGCGTTCCGGTCACTTGTTCGGCCAGGCGGATCGCCGCGTGCCGAACGAAGCTCGAAAGCGTGCACCGTGGGCCGTAGTAGTGCCCCTCGGGCGAACGCTCGACCAGCTCGACGGCGGCCGCGATGATTTCCGCTTCCTCGGCCGAGAGACGGAAGGGGACGACCTTGCGGACTTCCGCGGGGCTCACGACTCACCCCGCGATCCGATGACGACGCCGACGCGCTCAACTTGCGTGGCGACGTCGTCGATCGCGCCGCGGACCATCTCGAGATCCTCCGTCAAGCTGCGCTCGAGCGGTTCCCCGCAACGCGTGCAAGGTCGCTCGATCGCGGGAACCGTCGCGGCGAGCTCGCGCATGCTGGCCTCTCCCTCACGCGTCAAGGCCGCGAGCGCTTCGCGTTCCGACACGAGGAGCCCAATCCCTTGCTTGACCGGCGCGCTGGTCGGCGGATCGTAGATCCCCTCCCCGAGGCGTTCGGCGAACGCCGCGAGCTCGGCGCAGCGAAGCGCCGCGCCCGTAATACACTGCGCCGCGCTGGCCGTGTCGTGCGGGCTCGCCGGCTTGGCCGCGATGCACGCGCTGGCCGCGAGCAAGAGGCGCGCGATCCTCTCGGCCAGCTCGACGACCTCGACGGCGGCCGCCACCACGGCGAACCCGTCGAGCTCGACCGCGCGCGGGTTGCTCGCCTGGAGTCGGGTGAGAGCTGCGCGCGTGGCCTCGACGCGCCGGCGGATCGAAGCGTGCGCATAGGTGGCCTCTTGCGAGGCGCGGAACAATCGTTCGCTTGCCATGATGGGAACCCTCCGAGCTCGGGCCCTTTCATCGGAGGCCCTAGGCCGCGGTCGAGGGTTGCACCCCCGGCCGGGCGGTCACCGTGGCTTCTCAGGGCCGCGGCCTAGGGCCCCCGATGTTCGCGGGGCCAGAACGTAATACGAACGTTAGCCCGTGGCGCGGACCTCTGCAAGCTTGTAGATTTCGGCGCATGAGCAAGGCGGAACAACAGCCGAAACGAACGCGCGCCCCTGCAACGCCAAGCCGTCCGAACGATCTCGGGATCCGTATCCCGATCGACGCCGCTTCATGGTCGATCGGCAAGGACGTATCCGGCTCGTGGGAGCGGTGTCGCTGGTACGCGAACGGCGTGGCGATCGATCGGTGGGCGATCGATGAGGTCGCGCCTTCGCTGGATCTCATCGCGACGCGATGGGGCCGCGGCCGCTTCCGGCTCGCCTTCCTCGACAAGGACGGCCAGGCGAAGGGGGTTTCGCGCGCACTGACGATCGACGATCCCCGCTACCCGCTCGGCTCGACCTACCCGAACAAGCCGGCGAACGGGAGCAACGGCGCGACGCCCGCGCCGGCCTCGGACCAGGAAGCGAAGTTGCTGGCGATCGCGCAAGGCAAGCTCGATCCCGCGTCAACGATGTTGACGATCTTCTCCCTCCTGAACACCGACGCGAAGCAACGCGCCGAAGATGCGGAGCGGCGCGCGCGCCAGGAGATCGAGCACGTGCGCGAGCGCGCGAAGATCGAACGTGACGAGGACGAGCGCCGATGGTCGCGCCAGCGTGACGAGGACGAAGCGCGCGCGAAGCGCCGGCTTGACGAGGAAGCGGCCGCGTTCGCGCGCGAGCGGGCGCGGCAAGAGCAAGCCGGCGCGGGGCAGGGATCCGCCGCCGAGCTCGCCTTGCTGAAAGCGAAACTCGAAGCGCTCGAAGGCACGAACGGGGACGACAAGCCGTCATTTTGGGAAGAAAAGATCGGCGGCCTGATCGAGCAAATCGAGCCGGGCGACGTGCAACGCGTGACGTCCGCGTTGTGGGAGGCGCTCGGGGATGCGGCCTTGAAAAAGAAAGCAGAGAAGGGGGCGACGCCGTGAGACTTCCGAAACTGCCCATCAAGTCGACCGCCGCGACGTGGGATGAATCCGTATTACTCACGGTCGCGAGGTGTCCCGGCCTCACGGCGGCCGAGCTCGGGGACCGCGTGCGCGAGCATGCGATCCGAGGAGCCCGCGCCATCGCGGACGACATGGCCGCGCGCATGGCGCCCGGCGCCGCGGCCGATCTGCGCAAGCTGGCCGATTACTCGATCGAGGTGCAGCTACACGATCACGCGTTGCAGCTTCGGCGCGCGCTCGGGCGCTTGCTGGACGAAGGCCGGATCCGAAGCGAGCGCCGCGGCCGGCGCGACGCTCGCAACCGTCCGCGCTTCGAGGCAACGTATTACATAGCCGACACCTCGATCGAGGCGCGCCCGTTCCCCACTGGACGAACGGAATAGGAAAAGCAAGCGCAAAAAACGCGTAGGGGATTCCCCTACGCCCGCGGCGCGGTAGACGGGCGCCATGCCTCGGGGGCATCATCCGATCCGCCCCTCATGTCTGCCCCCGCACAGTTCACGAACGCGGACGCCCTGTACGCGACGGCGATCGGGGCCGTGCACGCCGATCAGAGCATCGCGGCGAACCTCTCGACCGTGGGGAAAATGGCCCTGGATGCCGCGTGGGGCGCGTTCAAGGGGCCGATCGTTCAGGTGGCCGAGGAAGCGGGGCTCACGCTGCTTTCCGAGGGGCTCTCGCTCCTACCCCCGGACGTGCTCGTGCAAGTGGCGGGGATCGCGGGCGACGTCGCGGGCGCCGTGGGGGCGATCGGCGAGCTCGTCCCCGTGCTCGGCGCCATAATCTCCCTCGTCAACGTCGGGATCTCTCTCTCGGAAGCGCAAGACGCCCAAGTGCGAGCCGTGACGACGGGGCTCGTCCAGCAGCTCTTGACGCGGCCCGTGATCCCCTCGGGCCCGGACGTGGGCGCCGGTCCGGTTGTCGTCCCCGCCGACATTATCCCGACCGATCCGGCCTTCGTGGCCGACCCGTTCCCGGGCACAAATACGTGGCTCGGGGCCGATCCCATCGCGCCGATGCCCTACACCTCGATCGGCCTCGCGCTCGCCGGGATCACGGAAGGATCGTGGGACGGGACGATGCACCTCCCCGAGGGCGGATCGGCCGACTCCTCGCTACGTCATACGGACGCGGTGTGGCACAACGCGCGGACGTTCTATCACTTGCAGAACGCGGGCAACCTGAGCGCCGATGAGCTGCGCTTGCCCCTCGGGGTGCCGAAAGCCTACCGGCATTTGTTCCAAGCACTGCGCCTCGCGATCGGCAGTCGGAACGTCGACCAGGGCCGGATCCTGTGGCCCATCTACATGGATCTTCTGTTGCTCGCGTGGGATTCGGGCTGGATCTCGGGGAGCTACACGACGTGGCTTCTGTCGCACGTGTTCAAGCAAGACCCCGACGGGTGGCCCATGAACCCGGGGGACGACAATACCTATTCGATGGTCGACGCCTTCGAGCACAACGCGGGCGCGCCGGCCAGCGCGTGGGTTCCGTACATCGATCAGATCGCGGCCATGTCGAACGCGTGGCGCGGCTTTCGGAACAATCCCCCGCCCGCGCAAGCCGTTCCGAAATTCGTCCTGAACCTCGGGACGATGCCCAAGAAGCTCCCTCCCATCATCTCCCCGTTGCTCCGCGCCGGCCTGATTCCTCCGAAGATGAGCACGGGAAAGAAAGTCGCGATTGGCGCGGCCGTCGTGACGTGGGGCGCCGTCGCGGCGGGGACGGCGTATTACTTCCTCGGGCCCAAGCGCCGCCGCAACCCCGCGAAACGGAGACGACCCCATGCGTTCTAGTCAATTGCCGTTCCTGCGAAACACCGCGGCCCCGACGTTCGACGATCTGCGCAGCTTCCGCGATTCTCGCCGGGAGTGGCGCGGCTTGAATCTCGCCGCGACGCAACCGGCCAACGCGCCTCACGCGCCGCCGATCAAGTTCATTCCGCTTGCGCCCTTCCTCACGGAAGGGGGCAAGCCGAAGCCCGGTGCGCCGAGCTCGGGCCCGAGCACGGGCGCGATCGTGGCCGTTGCGGGGGCGGGCGTCGCCGTGCTCGGGATCGGCGCGTGGCTCCTCCTCCGAAAGAAGCGCAGCAACCCGAGGGGGGCGAGTGGATCCGACCTCGATCGCTAGGCTAGAAGCTTCCTCGGGTTGCTCGATCGATCGCAACTCGGCAGGCGGTTTCCACGGCGCGGCGTGCCCTACGTTCGCATCGCGCGTGCAATTGCTTGACGATCTCGCGTGGCATGACGCGCGGTTCGATGGCGCCGTGAGGCGCGCGGCGCTCGAGATCGTGGGCCCCCTGCGCACGCGCGAACCCGAGGAAACAGCGCCCGCGATCCATGCGTACGTCCGCGATCGTGTGCCGTACCTCGGGGAGGGAACCGAGACGTTCCAAGCATCGTCGGACACGCTAAAATACGGGGGCGACTGCGACGATTCGGCCCGCGTAATACTCGCTCTCGCGCGCTCGATCGCGCTCCCTTGCAGGCTGAACGCACGCCAGGGCACGGGCGGGAACCAGGGCCACGCGTTCGCAGAGCTGTGGGACGGATCGGAGTACCGCGCCGCGGAAGCCTCGATCCCGGCGCGCTTCGGAGAGCAACCGATCGACGCGCTCAAGAGGCTCCGCCGCGCCGGCCTGGTCCGCGCTCGCGCGCGCACCGATCTCGCGAGCTTCGCGGGCGTCGAGCTCGGGGAGCTCGGCGCGCCGAGCACGATCAACGCGGACGCCGTGGCTCGTGTCGTGATCCTGGCCGCGTGGTCCGCGACGGTCGGCGCGCCGTCCGCAACCCTGGCCGCTGTCCAGGCCGTGCAAGCGATCTGCCGATTCGAGACGTTCTACTCGAAGGGGTGGCACCTCGATCCCGATCCGAACAATTGGGGTGCGGACCAGTGCACGCGCCCCGGGCCGGGCGGAGTCTGCCCGCCGGGGACGTTCCCGCATACGGACACGCACGCGGACGGCTCGACCTACACGGCGTGTTTCTGCGCGCACGAAACCCCCGAGGCCGGCGCGGGAGCCGTAATACGAATCCTCTTGAACCGAGGGATCGGGCCCGTGCTCGGAAGCGGGGACGCGACGCGGATCGCGCGAGCGATGAAAGCGGCGCACTACTTCGAGGCCCCGACGACGCTCTACGCGAACGCGATCGCCACGAACGCCGCGGCCATCGCGAAGGCCCTCGGGGAGCCGTTGGCCGTGACGGGCGGCGGTTCGCCGGTGCTGCCGATCGTGGCGGTACTCGGGGGCGCCGCGGTGACGGCGGGGATTTGGTATTACACGAGACGACGGCGAAACCGGAGGATCCAAACATGACATTTGCAAGGGGAACGGGCGCGGGACTCGTGACGAGCTCGCGAACCAGGGAACGGCAGATCGCGGCACTCTGCGCGATCCCGATCGCCAAGCTCATCACGGCGGCCTACAAGTGCCTTCCTCCGGGCGGGTGCGATCCCGCGACGCTCTCACGCGGCCAGCTCATCGACGCGATCGGCGTGCCCGCGGCGCTCTCGCTGTCGTGCGAGCTCGGGTGCTGTCGGGACTCGCTGGGCTCGCTCCTCGGGGACGCGGGCGGGAATTTCGTCGTGGCTCCCGTCGATCCAGGGGGCGGGATTCAGCCGTCGATCCCGTCGAGCTCGGACTTCCCGGACATCCCTCCCGCGCCCCCGGCGCCGCCCGCGAGCGCGGGCGGTGCAAAGCCGCCGCTTCCCCCGGACGGGTTCCCCGCGGCGCCGCCATTCAGGCCAGGGAATTGGAAGAACGATGGGAAGGGGACGCTCCTCCCGTCCTATTTCATCGCGAGCGGTGACACGTGGTCCGGCCTCGCGCGCCTCTACCTCGGGGGCCCCACGCGATGGAAGGAGCTTTGGGCGCCGAACAAGGGCCAATGGCCCAGCCCCGACAAGCTCGACGCGAACGTTTTCGTAGTCATGCCCGAGGAAGCCAGGGCGGCCGCGCAAGCCTTGCTCGATCAGAGCTTGGCCCCCGTGTCGCCTCCGAGCCCCGGAGCCCCGGGAAGCGTGCCCGGAGCGCCGCCCGTGGGCCCTGGCCCGGCCGCCCCCGGCGCGGGGTGGAGCACCGGCCAGAAGGTTGCGGCGGGCGCGGCCGGTCTGCTCATCATCGGAGGGATCGGCTACGCGGTGACGCGATGACCTCCACAACGTGGGATTTCGCGGCCGGCTTCAAGCATCTTGAAGACGTCCAGATCCAGACGATGCAGGGCGGCGCGGGAAATCAGGAGTGGATTTCAGCGACCCCGGACGCGTGCCGTAATACGGCACTCGCCGCGATGTTCGTGGCCGAGGGCATGCTCTATGCGATGGGCAAGAAGCCTATTCCGAGCGATCAGAGCTTCCCCGGCGCGCTCCTCGTCGCGGTGTCCCCGATCGGCCTCGCGATGCCCATGGCGGCCCCGGGAACGCCGATCACGCTCGGGGACGGCCTCGGGTTCCTCACGCCGTCCGATCGAAGCTGGCCGAGCTCGGGGACGCTGACGCTCGGCCAGCAGGTTGCGATCTATCAGCTCGCGATGCGTCGAGCCGTGCGCGAGCTCGTCCGCGAGGCTCGGACGTTCAGCGCGGGCACGGTCCCCATGCTGGACGACGACAACCGGACGGGGACGCCCGCGGGGCCCCCTGCGCCTGGCCTTCCGAACGTAGGCGCGGTCCCCGCCGGCATCCTGGTTGTGGTGGCCGTGCTCGGGGTTGCAGCGCTGGCCGCGGCCGCTTGGACCGCGGTCGAGTCCGTCAAGCCAGTGTGCGCGATGAGCGTTCAGAAGGCCGCGATCGCCGCGCAGCTAACTTTCGATTCACAGCTTGCGGTGTCCCAAATCAAGGCCGGATTGCCCGTCACCGTTTCGCAGCTCGCGAAGACCTACGCGGAAAACGAGCGCTACGAAGGGACGGCGGTCCCCGTGGCTGTGGGCGCCGCGGCGCTTGTCGCGGGCGCGGTGGCCGCGTGGCAGTGGTCCAAGCGCAGGAAGGCCGCGGGCACGTCCGCGCAAATGGTCAAGCTGTGAGCGAGAAGCTACGTCAATTCATCGGCACGGCCGTCATGCTCGCGCGTGAGGTCCCCGGGGCAATTGACGTGCTCGACGCGAAGGCGCGCCAGATCAAGAAATTGCGCGATGACTTCCGAGAGACGCACTGGGGCTCGGAAGAGGACATGCACGCGACGACGCGCGTCCGCGTGCCGAACATCGACGCGGGGATCGTGGCCATGGGGCCGCTCGTGTCCGTCGTGTACCTCGCGACGAAGGGCGGCCGCACCTACGAATGGGAACACGCCTTCGAGGGCGCGCGCCCGATCTTGGCGTACGCGCATGACGGCTCGGGCCTCGTGATCGTGCGCGGCGATTCGGATTACACGGTGACAAAGAAAGGGATCGAGGGATAGCCATGGCGAAGCACAGGAGCGCGGCCCAGAAGGCCGCAACGGCGAAGATGCTGGCCGCGAACCGCGCGAAGCGGGGACACGCGGGCGGCGGTCACAAGGGCGGCAAGCGCAAGAGCTCGGGCGCGCGCGCGGGGACTCACGTCGTCGTCGTCCGCAACCCGGGGAGCTCGGCGACGATGATGGCCGGGGGCGCTCCTCACGCGGAGAACCCGCACAAGCGCCGCAAGGGCAAGCACCGGCGCCGCCACAACCCGGGGACGATCACGGGCGCTCTCTGGACGCTGACGAAGGTGGCCGGGGGCGTCATCATTTCGTCCGGCCTCGCGAAGCTGGCCGACATGTACATTCCTCTGGGGAATGGCGCGATGGCCGCGATCGAGGCCGGCGCGGCGATCGTGCTCGGCGGCGTCGCGTATTACCTTTCGCCCGCGTTCGCGGCCGGCGTGTTCTCCGGGTTCGTGATCCCGGCCGGCTCGAAGGTGTACGGGATGCTCGTGCCCGCGAAGGGGACGCCCGGCGCGAGCTCGACCGGGAGCATGGGCGCGATCGAGGTCGTGCGCCTCGGGCCCGGACAGAAGATCGTCGCGAAGCACGGCCAGGCGATGGGCCGGATCGAGCTCGCGATGGGCGCGATCCAGATCGTGCCGGACAACGTGCGTTCGCTCGACGGCGATCGCTCGCGCGTGCACGCGCGCAACGTGATGGTTTCCGGGGCGGACGTCGACAGGGCGCGAGCCTACTGATCGCGCGCCTCGGACACGGATAACGAAACCAGAAACCTCGAATCAGGAGAAACGTCATGCCTTGCTCTCTCAATCCCGATGGGACCGTGGACACCTCGCAGATCACCCCCGAGGAAGCTTCGACGCTGCGCGCGCAGCAAGTCCGCCTCTCGATGTCCCCGTATTACTCCGCCGTGGGGTTCTTCCTCCACGTCGCGGCCGGTGCGTTCACGCTCAAGGCGGGAACCGAGGTCAAGGCGTTCGGCTACCAGCTCGGCCAGGATGCGATCGTGGCCGGCCTGCCCGTGGTCGATCTCGGCTCGACGGCGACCTACACCGAAACCAACTTGCAGGAGTCCGGCAAGACCATCAGCGGCCAGGCCGTGCACGTCCGCGGGATGGCCTTGCAGCCCTTCCCGGACGCGGAACCGCAGCTCGTCAAGCTGCTCTTCGCGAACCTCTCGGCGCGGCTCGTGTTCGCCGGTGGGCTGAACACGTACGAGCTCGGGCCCCTGCATCATCTCGCGGGCGCCTCGGGTCTCTTCGGCGCCGGGGATTCGGCCCTCGGGCAGAGCTTCGACGGCCAGCCGTTCCCGAAGCACAACCTCACGAACGGGTTCCCCGGGATCGACAACTTCATGCCCGCGAAGGAGGGTTTCACGTGGTGGGACCAGGGCGCGGACTCGCAAATGAACATCATCCTGCGCGTCAATCGCGACATCGTGATCCCGCAACCCCCGGCGGTCCCCGCCGTCGCGGGGAACCAGGCGAACCTTTACCCGATCGTCGGGTACACGCCCCCGACCGTCATCAAGGCGATCTTCTCGGTCAAGCTGATCGGGGACATCACGGCGCCGCGATCGATGATCTCGTGAGAGACGGCGCGCGCGAGCTCGCGCGGCGCGCGAAGTAATACGCGTCGCGCAGCTCGAGCACGCGCGCGCGTATTACGCGCCTCGAGCACGGCGAACGAAACGAGAATGGCGAAAGGGCAAAGCAATGGATTCGAGGGAAGGTTCCGGTTCGGGGCAGAGGGCGCGACCGATCGAGCGCGCACCGGCCGAAGGCTTCGTGTGGTTCACGCCGAAGCTCGTGCTCAACGGCGGCCGGGCGATCCGGGGCAACGTGGAGAGCCCCGTTATCGCGCCAGACAAATTCGTCGACTGGCCCGGGGGCGGCGAAACGAGCGTGGCCGCTGGGCAAGAGTCCCCCCCGCTGCGCTTCAAATGGCCCTATGACGCGATCGTCGTCGAGTGGAAATTCGTCAACGCGAACGATGAGAGCGGGGCGCCCTCGATCGGCATGACGTGCGTCAAGGCCCGCTTGCAGCTCGGCGGACCGAATAACGAGGAATTCATCACCGACGACACGAACGCGAAGTATCAATCCCTCGAACAGCTCACGCCGTACGAAGCGCGCGCGCAGCCGATCTATCGCATCGCGCGAAACGGAGTGATCTGGACGCTGCAATTCCGCAACGATCACTCCTCGCTGGCGTTCTTCCCCGATCTTCGCCTCGGGGTGCGCCTGGTCGATCTGGTCGGGTGCGAACCCGTGTCGCCTGAGACCGTCCGGTGACGGACCTTCGCGACTACAGCAAGCCGGCGCGGAAGCGCGTCGAGCGCTTGCTACAAGCGGCCGCCACGAAGCGCGACACGCTTTGCGAGCTCGTGGGTTCGTGGAATTGCGCGGACGTGTGGCTTATGAGCTCGGTTGCGACCGTGAGCCCGTGGCCGCGCGCGACGCTGACTCTGTGGGGGCGCGACGGCGCAAGCCTGGTCCCCTTGCAGAGTCAGCAACCCCGCGACGTGCCGGGTAATACGGTCGGCTCGCCGGGCCTCGGGGGCGATCGCGTCCGTTGCCAGCTCGTGCTCTCGATTCGTGGGCGCCAGTGCGACGCGTTCATGGTCACGCTTGATCCCGGGCCCCCCGGGGATCTCTCGGACGAAACGGGAGAGCTCGTGCTGGAGTGCTGGGGCTCGGATCAACCCGTGGTCCCATCGGCTCACGACAAGATCGAATTGGCGATGAGCCTTCCCACGTCGAGCGCTGCGATCGGCGCGTCGCAGCTCCTCGCGAACGTGGGGCCCTCGATCCTCTGGCGCGCGAGCGCGATCAACAACTCGGGCGGCATCGCGTACCTCGGGATCTATGACAACCCGATCCCGATGACGGGTGGCGAGGTGCCCGACGATCCCGGGGTGGCGATCGCCGCGGGCATGTCCGGCGTAATACTTCCTCCGCGCGGCTTCCGGCTGCGCAACGGCCTGCAACTGGGCCTTTCCTCCACGTCCGGCGTATTTGCAGCCGTGACGGGCGATCTCGTGGCCGATTGGGACTCAATCGGCGACTGAAACCAAGGGCACAAAAGAGTGGCGCCGGACCTCGCGAAAAGGCCCGGCGCCGGGGGGGGTTCCCTGTGACGGAGAACGACATGAATCAGAGCACAGCACCCGAGCTCGGGCAAGTCGACGCGGAATGTAATACGCGGACGCCGGCGCAAGTCGAGGTAACGGCGCTTCTGTCCGGCCTTCGAGCCGGCGCGAACGATCGACGGCTCGCGGCCCTGGTCGCCAAGCTTCAAGGCGTCGAGCTCGACCAGGCGCCCGCGGTCGATCGCCGCTCACAGCTCGACGCGAAAGGCAAGATCGAAAGCGACGCGATCGATCTGGCCGAGCTCGTCACGGCTCGGAGCCCGCTCCGTCTCCCTCTCGGCCGCCACCACGCGCCGAGCTCGACGCCGGTCCCCGTGCCCCCCGAGGCCGCGGGAGAGGGAGCGCCCCCGGCCGGGCGGTCACGCGCGTCCGCGCCTCCGAGGGCCCCCGGCCCGAGTCCGGTTCCGGGAACGGGCGCCCCCGAGGGGTGGAGTATCACCCCCCGCAATAAACCAAAGGGCTCGGCAGACGGTAGCGATTACGGGGATTTGGCTCGGGTCGAGCTCGACGCCGAACAACCCCCCCGCATTGAACCAAAAACCTCGAATCCGCTCACACTGGAACACCTCGGGAAGCGCGTCCGCGCCGTCGCTACGCGCGTCGACTGGTTGGGGGTGGCCTTCCGGCTCTCCCTCGACGCGAAGGCGCTGGACGGCCTGCTAGGGCGCTTGCGCGAGGCCGGCGCGGCCGGCCGTGTCCTGGTCGATCTCGCGGGCGCGGCCTGGCAACTGTCCGGCTCCCGGTCGGAGGGGACGTTCTTCCTCCGAAACCTCACGTGTGCCGCGAAAATCGACACGCGCGCCTCGAATCGGTGGGTCCTCTCGGTGGATTTCTCGGGATCGCAGATCGCGCGGCTCGACCCTCACAGGGCGGTCGAGATCGCCCGGCGGATCGCGGACGCGCTCGGCCGGCGTGAGGGCGAGCGCGTCCGGCGCTTGGATCTCTGCGTCGACGTCGCAGGGTGGGACCTCGGGGAAACGGACGGGGACGCGTGGTGCAAGCCGCGCCGAGCTCGCCTCGCGCAGATCGACGCGGCCGAGATCGACAAGGGCGAGCGCCCCGAGCTGCGCAGCTACCGGCGCGGCGATCGCTTGACGGGCTTTCATCTCTGCCCGGGTGGCGATTTCCAGCTCGTCGCGTACGACAAGATCGAACATCTCACCATGCAATCCGTCGAGATCCGAGAGGCCGAGCTCGCGCGCTGGCGTGAGAACGGATGGGACGACTCCGAACCCGTGGCGCGCGTCGAGTTTCGCTTGCGGGGCCCCGCGTTGTTCGAGCTCGAAGATTCGACGGGCCGCAACCTGCGCGACGGGGACAACGCGCTCGACCACCTCGATCGGATTTGGGCCTACTGCGTTCGATGGGCGCGCCTGGTCGAGCTCGGAAGCGACGATCGGTTGACGAGGTGCGCGCTCGATCCGCGATGGGAGATCGTGGCCGCCGTGCGCTTCTCGCACGAACCGCCGACCGGGCCGGCCGCGCGCGTGCGGAAACGCGGGGGCGCGAGCGCCGCGCAGGCGTTCGGCGCGGCGCTCTCACTCGCGGCGGCCGCGGGGACGATCGATCGTATTACGCTTCCGGTCGACGGGGCGGGCGAGGAGATGAGCGAGGCCGCGGCGATCGCCGCGTTGACGCCCGAGGAGCAAAGCGCGCTCCTCGCGTACTTCGTGTGCGCGATCTTCGAGCTCGCGACGGCCCTAGTCCGCGATGAGCTCATCGCGCGTCATGGGGGCATCGCGCAAGCGTGCACGTTCGTCCTGTATCGAATCCGCGCGACGTGGGCGCGCTTCTCCGAGGTGGCCGCATGAAGGATCATCGGACGCGTCTCCTTTCGATCGGCAAGCGAGGGCCGCAAGCGTGCGAGCGATGCGGGGACGTCGCGCCGCTGCGCTCGCTCGACGTGTTCGTCCCTGCGATCCCGAAGCGGAGCTATGCCCCCGCGACGTCCGAGGGTTGGTGCCCGCTCATCGCGCTTTGCGCGGCATGCTGGACATGGCTACGCGAGGCGGCGATCGAGCCATGAGCTTCGCGCAGCTATTCGAGAAGGGAAAGCGCTACATCGCGGGCGCCTCCAAACCCTTCTACGTGTCGCACGCGAAGATCCGCACGTGGGGCGAGGAGCACGGATTCACCAACATCAGCGTTCAGGCGCGCGCCGATCTCCCGGGCGGAAAGGTGCCGTTCGTCACGGAGTCTGACGACTGGGATACCCTGGTCGCGGCGGACCATCTCGGCCCGGACGAAGTAATCGATCTGCCGGGTGAGCCGGCGTGGCTCGTCGCAGGCGACGCGGCCGCGGCGGCGCCGAGCTCGCCGGGCACGGTCCCCGTCCCCGCGAACCCGCAACCGATCGAGCTGCCCCCGCGCCCGCCGGCATCGGGCCTGCAAGTGGTGGCCGTGTATGCCGTGCTCGGGACCGCCGCGCTCGCAGGACTCGGGTGGGGCGTGTATTACGTGCTCCGCAAGCGCAAGCGAAACCCGGAGCGTAATACGCCGCGGCGCTGTCCACGTCCGATCGCGATCCAGTCGGTGCTACTCGATCGGTCGCGCTTCACCGAACGCGAGGCGCGCGCGTGGGTTGCCCGCGAGGGATTCCGCACGGTCGAGCTCGACGCGACGGATCACCTTTGGCGATTCCGGCAGGACTCGCCGCGCGCCTTCGATCCGCGTAGCTTCCGAACGATCGATCTCACAACCGGAGTCCGCGCGATCGTCGCGTGCCCAAGGGAGAAAAGAACATGACCGCAGCAAGCACCCGAAACCAATTCGCTCGCGCGGCGCTCGCGCAGGTCGTGATCGTCGACCGGACGACCCCGGACGAACCTGGCGCCGTCGCGAAGTCCTACGCGATCGCGGACGCCGTGATCGCAGCTCTCGGCGCGTCGACCTTCACGCGCGACAACATGGCCGCGGCCGCCGTGCTCGCGTTGACCGACTTTCAGCGCAGCGGGAACACGTGGGACGACGCGACGATCGCATCGGCCGCCGTGTCGCTCGCGGATCTCATGGTCGCGAGCTCGACGGGGCCTGACATTCCGCCCGCGGGTGGTGGCGCGATCGTAGGGACCGACCCGAACGCGATCGTTTTCATGGATCCAACAGGGACCAACGGGGACACCGATCCGAAGCTCACAGCTTTCCCGATCGATCCCTTCGCTCGTCCGCAAATTCGCGATTGGCGTAGCGCCGCGGGTATCGGCCCGGTGTGGCGACAGGGCGCCTGGCAAGCGGACGGCGACGCGAGCAACCAGAAGGCGGAGGGCTTCGTCAGCTACGGCGCGAACGCGCTCGGGCTTGGCCCGACGGGCACTGATGGGGGCTACGCACGCATCAAGCCGAACCGGATCGGCCTCGCGCAAATCCTCCCGGGCGTGAACGCCGGCGCGCTCTACTACCCGATCCGGCTCGATAGCGATCCACTCGGCGGCATCGACGGAATGCAGCTCAAGGACGATGAGAGCGCCGCTCTCACGTTCGCGATCGCGCGCTCGACGGGAACCGTGGTGATGGGCTCGCCGACGTCGCCGCTCGCGGCGCCAGGCTCGGCGCGATTCTTCGGAAACCAGTCGGGCACGCTCCACGGCTCGAACGCCGGAATGCAGTACTCGAGCTTGGTCGCGAACCGCGCGCAGCTACGGTGCAACGCCTATGGCGCCCACGTTGGCGTGCCGGGAATCACGGGCTTCAAGTCGCGCGGCCTCACCATCGGAGCTCTCGCCGCAGTGGCGCCGGGAGATGTGCTCTGGCGCGCGACTGCGATCGGGGTGTGCGCCGACAACGCATCGATCCCGCTCTCGGGCCTGCTGTCGTTCGTGGCGACGACGGTAGCGGCCGCGCGCATCGGGTGCGATCTCCAGGTGCAGCAGTCGCCGAGTACCGGACCGCAACGCATCACCTGGACCTTCGACGGTGAGACTGGGGATTTGCTCGGCGCCGTCAACGGCGCGATCGTCAGAGAGACACTGGGCGGCCAATCGATCGGACTCGGGCCAAAGATCGTAACGTGGCTGCCTGGTGGCGCGCCGATCCCCCCTGCGACGTTGCCCCCCAACACCGTCACCACGTGGGCGGGAGTAATGGCGCTGCTAACCGCCACCACCGGTCAGCTCACCGTGGCGTTGGATACGTCGCTCGGGCCCTGTGTCACGCCGGCGGGCGCCTTCGATCTCGAGGGGCGCGTGATGTTCGTTCCGGCGGCGCCCGACGGCACCGGCTCGCCGATCGTCCTGACGATCGGGCCCGGCTCGCAACTGCTGAACCCGGCGGGCTTCCGCGGCAAGCTCAGGATCAACGCGGAGGGCGACGTTGCCCCGGCGGCCATGGAATTCAATCTGGGCGGCGCCGGCGGCGCGTCCGATCTGCTCTTCGATCAAGGGGTCGAGATCAACGCGAACACGATCGTGGGCTTCCCCCTGATGTTCGTACCCGGCCCCTACACGCTAAACATTCGGATGGATGACGCCGCGCTACTTCCCTTTGGCGTCTTCTGCGATGTGCTTGCCGGCGGAAACCTCCTGATCCAAGCGGCCAACTGGACGACGTTCCCGAACGATATGGTGACCGTCGCGGCTGGCGGGACGATCACATGGACCAACGATGCCAGCGTCCAATTTCCTACGAGCATGTCGGGCGATCTGTCGGGGACCTACTTCCCAAACGCGACGCTCCGCGCGCCGGGGATCCTCAAGGGCACGAATGCGCTCGTGGTCCTCGGGCAAACCGCGCTCATCCCGGCGCGCGGCCTCCGCGCAACGTCAGTGATCACCGCGTTTCTCCGCGACGATCCAGCAGGCTCGGGCGCCGCGACCACGCG
>Ga0315281_10006411_pt1 | contig 16746 bp, 18 predicted proteins | sample YL17G07_0_MG_FD_204540 | JGI IMG/M metagenome (GOLD analysis project Ga0315281, IMG submission 204540) | Sediment microbial communities from Yellowstone Lake, YNP, Wyoming, USA - YL17G07_0 | ecosystem: Environmental > Aquatic > Freshwater > Lake > Sediment | place: USA: Wyoming | collected...
GCACAATAACACAGCCGAGAATTGCCAGCGACAACTCCGGCACGCCCTTTGACCAGTGATATTGTTCGTCAAGCACCACCACCGTCATAGCGATGAGAACGAAAAATCCAAGACCCACGAAAATCTGTTTTGAAGCGACCTTCAGTTTCGTCCACTTTGAGAAACCAAGCATGATTAGGGCAACTGCGAAGAGATACCCGACAATCCAGAACCACTGCATAGTGTTCTCCTTTTCTCGTGCGCCGTGTTGTTCTCAGTTCTGTTGATCACCAGTCGGCAGTCTCGGCTCAACGAAAAGAAGTTTCTCCCGCTCAATTGTCACTGTGCCCGGTGAAGCCCCCCTCGGCTTGCGCACATATTTCCTCTCTGTTACGGCGACAGGAACATACTTGGCGTTCTTCATCTTACTGTAGTATGCCGCAATGCTCGCCGCTTCATCAATCGCCCTCTTGCTTGGCTGACCTTTTCCCGTACCCGTTTTCAGCACGACGTGTGAGCCGCTCGAGCCCCGGGCGTGGAGCCACAAATCATTCGGTTTCGCGTACTTCAGGGTGAGCAGATCGTTGTTCTCGCTGCTCTTCCCGACCCAAACCGCAAAGCCGCCGGCCACTGTAAAGATTCGGAACGGCACCTGTTCGCGAGGTTGATCCGCCCCGCGAACCTCTGCTTTGTAGCCAACCCGCGCAAGGTCCTTATCGTGGCTGGCCAGAAAATCCGCAAACTGCTCCGGCGTCTGAATTGGCAAGAGATGTTCGACCAAGTCACGCAAACCCTCCCACTCTTGCACGGTCTCATCTTTGTGTTTCGTCTTCTCCTCGACATTCCCACGCGCTTTTTTCGCTTTCTCAAAATAGCGCTCGGCGTTCCTCGCTGGTGACTGGCCCGGGTCAAGACGGATCGTGATGGTCTCCCGCGCGGGACTGAAGACGTTTTCGACACTCGCCTGGCTCGTGCGCGGTTCAATCCGATGCAAATTCGCCATCAAGAGCTTTCCGGATAACTCGTATTGTGCAGCCCGTTCAAGGAGTTCACTTTCCTCGGCGATTTTCTCCAGTGTTCGTCCAGCCCGCTCCATCGCTCGCTCTAGGTACCGAACCAGCCTTTCCTTCTCACGCAGAAGAGATTTATGTTTTCTCGACTTTCCGAGAAATGTCCTGATCGCCTCGTGGAGGGAATCAAATCGCTCCTCCCGCGTCGCTTCGAGGTGCACAAGGGGTACGAGAGAAAAAGACTTAGGTTCTTCATTCTGGTAGTACAGCCGGGGGGCTGGCAGACCCTCCAACTGTTCGATGAGATCGAGAATTGACACATACAGCCGCTGCTGATCTGCCTCCTGCAGCTCTGCCACAAGTTGTCGGTCATTCAGGCTCGCACGATGACACACCTCGCGGATCAGGACGCTGTTCAAGAGCGGGAAGAGTTTTTTGACTGCCGCAGAAAGAAGGATGTTGCCAATTGCCTGGAGGCGTATTGTGAACTCTTTGGGAGTATACGGCACTTCGGCGAGATCGCGCACTTTTGGCTGGTATGTCCCTCCAACAGTCTCCTTAGGGCGGAGGAACGCGTCAACGATCCGGTTCTCGGCGTCAACAAGAAAAACGTTTGCCTTTGACCCAAACAGCTGAATCATCACACGCGTGTCACCGCTGCACCGAACAACGATCTCCCGGTCTGCAGGCTGAATGAACACTTGCTCGACCCGTTGTCCCCAGATTCTGGAGAAGACATCAATGGAGTTTTTCTTCGCCCGGTGAACGTCACCGCGGAGAAAGAGAAAGTTCGTCGATGGTTCACACGAAACGAGAAGAGCACACCGGTCGCTGCCACAGCTGAGGGAAACCAAGAGCTCGTTTTTGCTCTGGCAGAAGGCCTCGTGAATCACAGCGCCAGCAAGCCTCTTGTCCAAATCACGAGCGAGGTGTCGTAAAGTATAGTAGTTAGCGATCATATGTTATCCACACCTCAAGAAAAGGTTGAGAAAATTCACCCCAAAATCAATTTCTGCTCGTCGCGATGTGGATAACCATGTGGATAGCATGTTCCGAACTTTTCCTTGCCCGCTCTTCGAATTTTGCGTAAATTCTACTTGAAATGGAGGAATTTGTACTCACGAGGGCGCAACATTGATTGCTAGCATGACCGGCTTTGGCCGCGCCGAGCTTTCGCGGGACGGGATCACCGCTACCGTGGAAGTGCGTGGTGTGAACAGCAGGTACCTCGATGTAACGACCCGATTGCCTCGAGCCCTCTCGCAGCGTGAAAAGGACGTCAAGGACATTGTTCGTGCGTGCGTGAACCGGGGAAACCTGACGATTGCAGTGACAGTTGAAGAAGAGTCGGACGGAATCCCCCCGCTATCTGTAAATAAGTCAGCGGCACGCGCCTATACGAAGCTTCTGAATGAGCTTCGCAAAGCGACGAAGATTCACGAAACGGTCAAACTCGAGCACTTGCTGAAGTTCTCAGAGGTCTTTGAGGTCCCGCGTGAAATCGAATCCGACGAACGCGAATGGGCTGTTGTCCGAGAGGCCCTGCAGAGTGCATTGAAGGACTTCAACGCAATGCGGCAGAACGAAGGGCGTGAGCTTGTAAAGGATCTCGAGCCCAGGATTCGACGGCTTAATGAAACCGTTGACAGGATCGAGGCTCTTTCGAAGGAGCGAATTCCCGAAGAACGCAAGCGCCTCAACGAACGGATCACACAGCTGCTTGAAGACAAGAACATTATTGACCAGAATCGCCTCGAGCTCGAAATTGCTCTCCTTGCTGACAAACTTGACGTCACCGAGGAGTGTGTGCGCTTCCGGAGCCATAATAAGTTTTTCCTCGAGGCCCTCGCCAGTGAGGAATCTGCCGGACGGAAGTTGAACTTTCTGGTGCAGGAAATCAACCGCGAAGCGAACACCATTGGCTCGAAAACGAACGACGCAGAGATCGCTCATCTCGTTGTGCAGATGAAAGAGCAGTTGGAGAAGATCCGGGAGCAATTGCAGAATATAGAGTAATAGAGTAGTTGAGTAAGTAAGTAGTAAGTAGATAAGTTCGGTGAACAAACGGTAGGCTTCACACTTCGCGACTCCACTACTTCAATACTCCACTACTTCTGTTCGAATGAACCGGGGAAAACTTATCGTCGTCTCTGCGCCCAGCGGCGCCGGAAAAACGACAATCGTCAAGGCAATTCTGGCAAAGTACCCGTCGCTGCTCTTTTCGGTCTCGGCGACAACGCGGCCGATCCGCTCAGGCGAAACCGAGGGAAGAGATTACTTTTTCCTGCCGCGCGAGGAGTTTGAACGGCGAATCAAGGCAGGCCAATTGGTGGAGTGGGAAGAGATTTACGGGAACTTGTACGGCACGCTCAAGAGCGAGGTTGACAAAGCGTTATCGGCGGGAAAAACGATGCTCTTCGACATCGATGTCAAGGGCGCCATTTCGATCAAACGCCACTATCCGAGCGACGCCGTCTTGATCTTCGTCAAACCGCCGAGCTTCGAAGTGTTACGATCCCGCTTGCTCAACAGGAAAACCGAGGACAAGGCAACGATCAAGCGACGATTGGATCGCGTGCCCATGGAACTGGAGACGGGAAATCAGTTCGATTATCAAGTCGTCAATAATGATCTTCAAACAGCAGTCCAGGAGGTTGAACAGATCGTTGCAAAGCAGCTAGGGTTTGTGCCACTGTAGGAGCCTCGATGGTAGAAAACACTTTTTTGTCATTACTTCACTGGAGGTAAATCGTGCCTATAAAACCGATCGATATGGAGCAGTTTTCTACATCTGCTCGCGATGTGTATGAAGCCATTGTGATCGCGTCGAAGCGCGCGCGGCAGATTCACACCGAGATCAAACTCGAGCTCGGCCAGCGGATTGAGACGTTAAACCAGCTCTCCAACACGACTGAATCGGAGGATGAAATGGACGTGAGCGCCAATCCCGATCAGTTGAGGATCAGTCTCGAGTTCGAGAAACGCCCGAAACCGGCAGATGTCGCTCTTCAGGAAGTCAGCGCCAAAAAGGTCAAATGGCGCTACAAGGTCGTGGAACAACCCGAAGTGAAGCCGAAAGAGAAGGAAAAAGAGAAAGAACCTGAAGAATAGGGTGTCCCGTGCTTCGCGGAAAGCACATACTGGTGGGGGTAACCGGCGGGATCGCCGCCTACAAAGTCTGCTACCTTGTCCGTGAGCTGAAGAAAGCAGGTGCAGACGTGAAGGTTGTCATGACAGAGGCCGCAACGAGGTTTGTTGCGCCCCTCACGTTCTCCGCGCTTTCGGGCCACGAGGTTGCCTCCGATCTCTGGACCCGCAACCAGTCAACCAGCTCAGCCGTCGGCACGCAGCATATCGATCTTGCTACCTGGGCCGACCTTTTCGTCATCGCGCCGGCATCGGCAAACACGATTGCCAAGCTTACCTACGGCCTCTCGGACAATCTCCTCACGATCATCGCGCTCGCAAGCACGGGTCCAATTGTCCTCGCTCCGACGATGGACGCGGACATGTACATCAATCCCGTCACCCAACAGAACGTCGCAAGGCTCAAGGAGCGGGGCTATTTCCTTGTTCCGCCGGAAGAGGGCGAGCATGCCAGCGGTCTCAAGGGACCCGGGAGACTTCCTGCCGTCGAGCTCATTCTTGAAGAGATCGACCGCGTCCTCGAAAAATCGCATCAAGATCTCAAAGGCAAGAAAATTCTCGTAACCGCCGGACCGACGCACGAGGCGATCGACCCCGTGCGCTTCATCGGCAACCGGTCATCCGGCAAGATGGGGTTTGCTCTCGCCAACGCGGCTGCGCTTCGCGGCGCCACAGTTACTCTTATCACCGGACCTGTTCATCTCGAGACCCCTCGCAGTGTTACCCGCATCGATGTAGAATCGGCTGACAACATGCAGCGAGAAGTGTTGAAACGCGCGGGGAAAGCGGATGCAGTGATTATGGCGGCCGCCATTGCGGACTATACGCCTCAAGCTCCTACGCGCAACAAGATCAAGAAGGAATCTGTGGCAAAAAGTCTCACCCTTGCTCTCAAAGAAACACCAGACATTCTCGCATCCCTCGGTCAAAGGAAAAGCAAAGGCCAGGTATTGGTTGGCTTTGCTCTTGAGACCGAGGATGAACTGCGCGGGGCAAAGGAGAAGTTGAAGAAAAAGAATCTCGATTTCATTGTTTTGAATTCTCTCGCCGACAAGGGTGCGGGGTTCGGCACCGACACCAATGTCGTGACCATCATCGACAAGAAAGGAAAAGCCGAGAAGTTTCCCCTGATGTCCAAGTTTGATGTAGCAAACGAGATTCTCAGCCGGCTCAAGAAGTTTCTGTGAAGAACTGAATAGGACGCGGAGGTTGATAGATCAAGCAGGTTGACGCGGAAGGCGCTTCACATGTCTTCTTCCGCGGGCATGCGCTGGGTCATCATTTTCCGTGTCCTATTCTCGCCTTTAACCTGATTCCTGCCTGAATGCCCAATACCGACGACAAACTCAAAAGACTCCTGACCGATATCCAACAAGCTCTGATTCAGCAAAAGGAGTTGTTTGGAGACACAATCAATATCAGCCCGGAACCTGAAACGCGAGAGGCAGAGGAGGAGCCAATGTCAGTGAAGAAGAAGCCCCCGATGGCCGCAGAAGGTCCCGACCTGTTTGGATTCATGGCACCGAAGCCGCCCTCACCGCAGGACCAGCTCCCCCCCTATCCGAACGAGCCGTGGGTGTCAGCCGCGAGCCTGGGCGAACTCGAATCGATGATCTGCAACTGTGTGAAATGTCCCCTCGGGCACACTCGTACCAAGTTTGTCTTTGGTGTGGGAAATCCGAAGGCCGACATCGTGCTCATTGGTGAGGCGCCGGGAGCCGACGAAGATTTGCAGGGCGAGCCGTTTGTCGGGCGGGCGGGACAATTGTTGAATAAGATTCTGGAAGCAATTCAGCTCAAGCGCGAGGACGTGTACATCTGTAACATCATCAAATGCCGACCGCCAAATAACCGAGACCCGCAGCCGATTGAGATCGACACTTGCGAGCCGTATCTCTGGAAACAGCTTGAGATTATGAAGCCGAAGATCATCGTGTGCCTCGGCCGCGTCGCGGCGCAGACCCTCCTTCGCACAACCGCCAGCCTTAACGATATGCGCGGCAAGGTACACGACTACCGCGGGATGAAGCTGGTGGTAACGTACCATCCTGCCGCGCTCCTGCGCAATCCCAACTGGAAGAAGCCGACATGGGAAGACGTCCAGTGGATTCGAAAAATGTACGACGAAATGAAGTAGGCATCCGCAGCGGAGTCAACAAGTCCCGGATCCCGCCAAAAGAGGGCGGGATTCTCATTCCAATCCCGCTCGGGCGAGCGGGACTAAATCTAGTTGGAATGGAAAATGTACGACGAAATGAGGGCAGGCGAAAAGAACAATTAGCCACGCTGAATGGGCTCGTAGCGTGTACCGAGGTGCATCCCATGAACATCTCTCGACTTCGCTCGAGATGACTATGGTTGTTTTCTTGCGGACTCTATTTCATCGCTTTCAATGAACAAAGACAAGCAATTCATAACGGGCCTCAGGCTCGCGTGGCACGATGAGATGCTCAGCGCCCGGAACTACCGCGCGCTCGCGCAGCGCGAGAGAAATCCCGAGAAACGGGCAATCCTTGTGCGCATGGCGGAAGCCGAGGAGCGGCACGCAGAGAGATGGGCGGGGCGCCTGCGCGAGCTTGGCACTGACCCGGGCGCGTATAGAGAATCTTTCATCGATCGCATCCGGCGGTGGATTTTGCTCAAGAGCGACGCTGAGGTCGCTGCAAAGATGCTTGAGGCGGGCGAAAGTCAGGCCGACAAGCTTTATGACGCGCTCCTGGCAAATGCGCAAACGGAGAAAGATCGCTTATCACTCTTGGAAGCCCAACGCGACGAGCATGCTCATTCGCGTTTGCTGGAGGAATTTGAAGGCCGTCCGACCCATCCTCAACGTCGGCTGGATACTATCCTCGGTAGGGAAACGTGGCACGTGCGAGCAGGGGGGTGGATTGGCCAGGCTATTTACGGTGTTAACGATGGGCTCGGCGCGGCCTTCGGCGTGGTAAGCGGGGTGGCTGGAGCAACGCAGGCGAACAGCGAGTTCGTGCTCTTGAGCGGATTTGCCGTGGCTGTCGCCTCGGCGCTTTCCATGGGAAGCGGCGCGTATCTCGCGATGAAATCCGAGCGCGAGATCTATGAAGCAGAAATGGAGCGCGAGCAGCGCGAGATTGAAGAAAATCCCGAAGAAGAGCGCGAGGAGCTGGAGCTCTTCTACCAGCTTAAAGGCTTCACCGCAGAGGAAGCCAAGACAATGGCGACCCGGCTTGCTGAGAAGCCGGATCAGCTGCTAAAGACGATGGCGCATGAAGAGCTTGGGCTCTCGGAGCAAACGTTCCCCAACGAATGGCGCGCTGCGGTGAGCGCAACGCTGAGCACGGCGATCGGCGCGGCGGTACCGGTGATTCCGTTTTTGTTTAGCTCAGGAATGACGGCGCTTGCAATTTCCCTTATCGTGAGTACAGTTGCGCATTTTGTCGTCGGTGCGTCGAAGGTGCTAGTCACGGGCCGCTCGTGGCTCAAGAGCGGGACAGAGATGACGCTCGTTGGCCTCGGCGAGGCAGCTATTACGTATGCCATTGGCTTGCTGGTCTCACCCGCAATTGGATAGAGAAGCAGGCCGGTGCACCTTCAGTCATAAAATGATTTGGATGGAGGGGCCAGCAGGTTATCTCGGACAAAAGCGAAATAACCGAAATTATTCGTTGACCATGCGCTATAACCCAAGAGTTATGCGCAACGGCTCACAATATGAGTAACGACTACGACCCGACAGATCTATGTTATCTTTGCGGCAGGCAACTTGCGGCTGAAGAAGTCAACGAGGATCATCTGTTTCAACACCAGTTTCTCGATCGACCGCAACCTAAGGCCAAGGGTTTCGACTACGCTGGAACCATGCCGACACACAAAGTCTGCAACAGCAAATTTGGGAACGCCGGTCAAGGACCAGAGTCAATCTGTCTGAAGGCACTCCACTTACTTGAAGTCCTGTACGATCCGAGCACTCTTTGGAAAGAAGGCATAGATAATCCTAACATAAGAATCGTCGCAATCAATTCAAGAGCGCTGCCCGAATTTACCAAACGAGATGTAGAGTTCTTCAAGCTAATTGACGTGACCAATGTTGCCTACAACGAATGGGCTTCAGGCGACCACCTCGCCGACAAGAAGAAAGTGAATCCGTTTGCAACGCCCATCAACGTTGCTTTGTCGACACTTGCCAAGAGCGCTGCCGCATTTTTGGTTAAGCGTTTTTCGTACCCACGCCAAGGTAGGTGGAGAATTCTTTCGATCCCATACTTTGCACAAGATGGCGACTTCACGCTTGACAATCTCTTTGGCGATACAAAGCCATTGGAGGTCGGCATGAAGCTATGGATCAAGCGAGAACACAATGGCTGGCTTGCGGCTTACAAGCACAATCGTTTGTTGGTTTTCTTTTGCTTTGAATCGAGTGCAAGCGACTTTTTCCAGAAGGTTACAAATGTTTTCAGAAACGCAAGTTGCCTGCTCTACGATTCCGAGGACCTAATCAGTCTAGTCGCTTATGATTGGAGTAGCAACAAATACCCTTTGTGAGCCGCTGCGCATAACAGCAACAACAACGCTCGCTCATTTGATATGGCAATGTTAAAGCTCAGTGTAAGAAATAGTTGTGCTCGCTCCATTTGTTTTGCCGCGCAAAGACTGAACTCACAATCACACTCCATCACAAATCTAGGTATCACAATGCCACTTCCAACCGCAAGTACACAGTACAACGATATGAAAGGAACTGCAGCTGTAGACTGGCACTCAGGTTCAGAACTGCACGAGCTAGCCAAGTCGAAGGAGATAGACACGAGCCGCTATTTTCCCGTCGGGTTTATCTTCTCCGGTGTCCCACCCAAGTCATTTACAATCCATGCAGTCGACACGAATCTGACTCAGCCGGATTTCGACAAGATATCTGAGTATGCCAGGGCTCACGACGGCGAGTTACCCATAGTTGAATTCCACTTTACCGCCGATTGGGACGAGATCTCGAAGTATATGAAGCGCCTGGAAGTGGTCGTTATCAGAGATGTCAAACATCTGACGTCCTTCCATACAATTGACAATGTCCATCTTGACTAACTTGGATGCATTGAAGCGGCAAAACAACTTCAGCTAACACGCCGCACCACGACGCTCCGTCATTAGGAATGGACTATAGTCGTCGCGCAATGGTTTTTGGCGCGTTTTGGTAAGCTGGGTTTGAGCGATGGAATTTTTTTGTAGCGCCAAAAACCACTGCGTGGTGCAGCGAGACGTTATATGCCATGCGCCAAACTCAATGTAGGCGAAACCCTTTCAGGAGATGATAATATGAAAAGCTCGGACATTGTCACAACCACGCTACTTCTCTTGCTTGTATCGTCTTGCGCTCCTTGGAAAGAAGTGCAGGGGAGAAACCGTGACAATCTTATGAACCTCGAACTCGGTATGACCAAGGATCAAGTTATACAAGTAATGGGTAAGCCGGACCTGAATGAGGCTTACCAAGGAGCTAAGGGTAGCTCCCTTGTAATACTATTTTATTACACGAATAGAAAATGGGCTGATGACAATGTAACCAAGGATGAATGCACGCCGATTGTGTTGGAGAACGGCAAACTGATTGGCTGGGGAGATGAATTCTACCAAAGTAAGTTGAAGGTTGAATTGGAAATAAAGAACAATTAGTGGTTTTGGCCTTCTCACTGAATGTCCTCGATTCTGACTATGACCCTTGAAACTGATCAATTGTTAAGAGACTACTTGGATCGGCTATCCGATGAGGTTAGGCGCCTCAAAACTGTATTCGAACTATGGGTTCATATCCTAGACCGACGACAGGATCGGGTCCGAGAATTGAACATCGCCCCCGCCTTCTTCTCGACAACTATCGAGTCTCTGCTGACCAACGTTATCATCTCAACGTGCCGACTTTACGACGGCTACCGGTCCGAACGGAACCTGATTCGATTTCTGAACTTCGCTGAGCAGCACTTGTCCTTGTTTTCGACAGGAGCCTTCCAAGTTAGGAGAGTTCTTTCGCCGGGTGCTTGGCAGCTTGAAATGCATCAGCCCGTAACCCTCGACACTATCACGGTCCACAGAAACGAGATTCAGGCGCAGGAATCCATCTTGGCGAACTTATTCACGTGGAGAGACGAACAGTACGCTCATTCCGACAAGAGATACTTTCACAGTCCATCCTCACTCAAACAAGATGCGCCTCTTCAGTTCGGTCAGATTCGAGCCTTGATCGACTTAGCGGGCACAATAATCAACAGGTACTCCTCGGCCTTCGACGGAAGCGTTACTGATTTTGTTCCAATCAACGTGTTTGATGTTGACAAGGTGCTCGATGTCCTGTTCAGGTACAAGGAATCAACTGTCACCAAGAAGGGTTTCGCTCAACAATCGTAGCTACGACAACCGCCAGAGCATGAATGAAATCAAAGGGTAAGCGGTTCCGAGAATTTCTGGCCGAAGCATTCGCCACATTTGTTGCCGACAAAATCTTGGCCACTGTGATCTCCACAGACTTCTTAGTAGGTGTATGGGTTGCAGTATCGGGGCAATTAAAGCAGCTATCCACTCAATTGTCGCAACTGCCAATAACCCAACTGCAAACACAATCAGTGGTTCTCTTAGTATTGCTGACTCTTCTGTTTTGCGTATCGCTCGTTGTAGTTTCCAATTTCCTCTTCACTTACTATCGCCGCAAAAAGGATGTTCTCTTCATCAAAGACGACGACATTAAGTTTGCTTATTACGTTAATCAGGGTGCTCTCGACCCATTCCCATTTTGCAGAAAACATGAAGTTCGGATGAATCCGCCTGATATGTCTGGCTCCACTTACAAATGTGGCGAATGTGGAGATGAAGTCCACATCAGCATCTATTCTCCTGAATGGGAGTATCGAAAGAACACCGCCATTAGCAAGGTCGAGAAAATTCTCAGAGGCAGAAAACGTTTGGCGCATGGCATATAACAGCAGGCACTACGACCCTCGCTCTTTTGCTAATGGCGATGTCGAGTCTTGGGAAACGAAATCAGTTGTGCTCGCTCCATGCCGTTTGGCGCGAGAAGAATTTGTCATTTAATAGCGCCAAACGGCACGGCGTAGTGCCTGCACACGTTATGTGCAACGCAGCCTAAGGAAAATTCGTCATCACTGTCTGGACTACTTTAGAGTGGTCATTAGCAATATGACTCCTGCTTTGATTCGTCTAATCGCCATCATTATTACTGCGGCAGCTCTCTATCCGTCCTGCAGCAACTCGCCATCTGAACCAACTGAGCAAGAGTTGCCTTCGGTCAAAGATTCTATCATAGCTCTGGGTGTGGGTAATCGATGGAACTGGCGAGTTACACTCTTTGCCCAAGATGGAAGAGACTCCACTTTCATTGATTCGCTCAGGATCGATAGTGTTCTCACTGTAGATTCAGACAAGTGGTTCTTTCCGGGACAACCATATTGGAAATTGGCTTTTGCAAACCGTTCTGATGGCTGCTACTACAGAGCCTTCAGCCACGGTAGCCTTGAACCAAGCTTCTTGTATTACAAATACCCGGCGAGAGTTAACGACACCTACAAAGCTCCACAGGCCTTCGTTTCAGGAAGCGATGTTTGGATTGTAGATTCGGTCAGAACTATGACCGTCTTGTCGACCGATACAAGTATTACTGTTCCAGCTGGTACATTTCGATGCTATTTGTATCGATACGCCTGGACCAATGGCCTATTCTATTCACTTGAGTTCCTGGCTCCCAGTCTCGGATGGGTCCGCGCCGACACTTATGTCAGGCTGCCAAATCAACAATATTTCAGACAATCGTCAAAAGAATTAGTTCAATTCGTAGCCGGGCCATGAGAGTTTTTTGCCGACCTTCTCGCATGGCTGCGCTGCACATAACAAGCGTAAGCACGACGCTCCCTTTGTTGATATGGCTTGGCTGAAGCGCAGTGAGGAAATAGTTGTGGTCGCTCCATTGTTTTTGCCGCGAGAGAATTGATGATTTTGTAGTAGCAAAAACCGCGACGTGGTTACGCCAAACGCTAGCCGCAATTGCCGAGACCGATGAGGCTTACGATGAAATCAAATATTGCCAAACTTTGCTTTGTCTTCATCATTACCCACTTCGTCGAACTCTGTGTAGCACAACCTAGCTGGCAATCGCTTACGTCACCTGCCTCAAAACCAATATATTCCATTCTCAACAGACCATCAGGTGAACTTATTGTCTCAACAAACGGAGCTGGTGTTTTCCGTTCAAGTAATTCTGGTGCTTCTTGGACGACGAGCAGCTTTGGCCTCACGACGCAAGCTATCTTTATTCTTGTGTCGAATTCACCCAATTACATTTTTGCTGCCTCTGATAGCGGTGTATTTCGTTCCACAGATAATGGGTTATCTTGGTCACCCGCCAACAAGGGACTCACTGAGAGAAATGAAAGGTATGTTGGCTCAATGACTATTACTTCAAACGGTATTCTTTTCCTTACTACGAACAACAATTTCGTCTACCGATCTCTCGATAGCGCCAAAAGCTGGTCTTACAGTCTGGTCGATCCAACATTTCAATCCCCTGCGACTTTTATTACTGCCTCTCCGACTGGGTCTCTACTTGTCGGTACTTCTGGCGGCGGCATTTTCAAATCCGCTGATAACGGCAATTCCTGGGTTCAAAAGAAGAATGGCTTACCAAACAGTCAAATGCAACCAATTGTAGTGAACCAAGCAGGTTACATCTTTGCAGGAAGCATCGCGCGCGAACCGTACACGATTTTCCGTTCTACGGATGACGGCGAATCGTGGATTAACACGGGATTTCCTTATAGGGTACGTTCGCTTACAGTTTCTAGATTTGGTGTATTACTTGCTGGAACGATCGGCAATGGTGTTCTAATCTCCTCCAACGATGCTTTGTCTTGGTCGAGTTTTGGCCTCTCAACAGCACAAGAAATTACCTCGATGACATTCGACTCCGTTGGCTATGCTTACGCTGGCATTTATCCCAGTGGTTTATTTCGCTTGAGTCAACCCATCACTTCCGTTCCATCTGAGGAGATACAACCGAATTCTCTGAGTCTTCTGCAAAACTATCCTAATCCTTTCAACTCGAGTACAACAATTCAGTTCAGCCTTCAAGAGAGCGGCTTCGCGTCACTCAAAATCTATAATTCACTCGGTCAGGAATTAGTCACACTCTTGTCCAGACAACTTCGATCGGGATCACACTTGACGCGTTGGGATGCAAATGGTTATTCGAGTGGTACATATTTCTGTCGTATCCAATTTGGCACGAACACTTTGACCAGAACACTCTTATTGCTCAAATGATACTCTCGGCAACTGCGGCTAACAGCGTTAGCCGAAATGTGCTGAACAAACTGTTAGCCACAATAAAAGGAGCAATCCACGATGAAAGCCACAATCACGATATTCTTCGCTATCCTGTTAGTGCTTGCAGCGGTTATTCCGTCGTTGGATCCGGATTCCCAGCAAGCCTACGCGTATCCGCCGGGGGTGGGAATACTCTCCAAGTCAAAGAATTGCCTTGCCTGCCACGCTAACAATGGACCGTGGACTGATGAGGGAAAAACCATTATCGACATTATCGAGAAGGATTCCAGGAAATCCTGTCGGCAGCCCGATGGGAGTTTCCTTCTTCAAATCAAGCGGCATGAACCGCTCACTGTTCTCACCGTCATTGGCTACAAGAAAAACGGCAGGATCGCGCCGTATCGAAACGGGTGGATCTATGTCGATCCGACGACCATTGAATCGAGTTCACTCTCGAAGTTCGCACCAGGATGGGACGTGAACCTTCAGGCATCGTGCCGGCTTGTCGGCGACAAACTTGAAGGATTTGAAGATTGTGACCTCTCCGTATTACCGATGACAATTCGCCCATCAGATTCTGCACGGGATGCGCAAATCGTCCTCCAAGGGATGCTCACGCGAGGCGAATCCGTTAAGGGCAAAGGGAAAGAAGGAATGATAGGTACGTATTTCGAGAGAATCGTCAAGCTTAAGGTTTTGGATTGACTTCGGCTAACAGGCGCAAGCAACCACACGGTTGACACAGAGACACATATACCGCCTTTCATATTAGAAAGGAGTTACTTCGATGAGATTCCTTCCCTATGTCGCTGCTTTTGTTTTCGTAATCGCCGGTGGTGTCAGGGCACAAGATCCGGCGAAAACAGATCCTGACAAGTACACCGTTGTATTCGAGAATCAACGAGTGCGGGTGCTTGAGTATCGGGACAAATCAGGTGAGAAGACCACGATGCATAGACACCCGGCCTTCGTGCTTTATGCGTTCAGCCCTTTCAAGCGAACGTTGACTCTCGGCGACGGAAAAGTACTCACCCGTGAGTTCAAAACGGGCGACGTGATGTGGAGCGAAGCCCAAACACACATCGGGGAGAACATTGGCAAGACGGACACTCATGTCTTGATCGTTGAACTAAAAGAACCTGTGAACAAGACGATCCAGGGCAAGAAGGACAAGAGCAAGTAGGTGCTGCATGTGGTTGCCTGCGCATAAGAGCACAAACCATGACGCTCCCTTCGTTGAAAAGGATTATTGTGGTCGCCCCATTGCTTTTGCCGCGAGAAAACGAGTTGTTTGTAGCGGCAAAAACTGCGGCGTGGTTACGCCAAACGTTAGCCGCAATTGCTGCACGACCAATGAAGGAGAACTGAAATGAAGAATCCTGTTTTGCTTTTCTTGGGGCTGATAATTTGTACGGTTCCCTGCAAACCCCAGATGTCGCAGACCATCCATCCGGAGATCAAACGTCACCTCATCGAGCACGTGAGAACCCATTACCAGACTCCAGAGGATTACGTCATATCTAAGTTCAAGGCGCACGACATAGTCTTCCTCGGAGAGTGGCATCGAATCAAGCATGATCCTGAACTTGTTCAGAAATTGATCCCAAGGCTTCACAGTGCCGGAGTGTATTATCTTGGTTTTGAGTTCGCACGCCGAGTTGACCAACCTCTTATCGACAGCCTTCTGAACGCTCAGGTATATGACGAACAACTCGCCCGGCTGATCGTGTTCAAGGAGTTTGTTCATTGGGGATATCAGGAATACGTTGATATCTTCAAGGTTGCTTGGAATCTCAATCACAGTCTCCCTGTGGGTAGTCATAGATTCCGAATTCTCGGCTTGAATAACTCGCCCGATTGGAGTTTCGTGAAATCTCAAGACGACCGGGACAAAGGCGAAGTGATGCGGAAGGTCTGGCACGGCGAGACTGAGGAAGACTGGGCAAAGGTTCTGCTTGATGTTGTCATTTCTAAGGGCGAAAAGACCCTCGTCTACTGCGGCATCCACCATGCCTTCACTGAGTATAGACAGCCAATTGCTATTGATGGTAAGTTCATCCGCTTCGGTGACGTCAGAGCCGGTAACTACGTCTTTCAGAAAATTGGTAAGCGCACCATCACCATCTATCTCCATGCTCCGTGGATTAACGCCGATGGTTACGACAAACCCCCGGTTTTGCCTGCCGACGGATACATCGATGCGCTCCTAAACGAGATTGAGCCAGAACATCAGCGAGTAGGATTCGACCTCAAAGGCACTCCATTCGGCAAACTTCCCGGAGAAACAAGCCTCTACAAGTTTGGCTATGACCACTTCACGCTTGAAACGATCTATGATGGATATATCTGCCAAGGACCGCTATCCTCTTACAGGGGCGTCACACCAATTAAGGACTTCGTGAACGAGAGAAACCTTGAGGAAGCGAGGGCTCAGTCTCCCAATCCAAGTCTAAGGAACGCCACCATCGAAGATTTCTACGAAGGTGCCGTCCAAGATGCGGATATTCCAAGGAGGCTCAGCGTTCTCAAATAGCAGCAACTGCGGCTAACAGCACAAACCACGACACTCCACTGATTGAAAAGGGATATAGAGAGTTTGGACGCATGGTCAAGTCTGCAATGAATCACAACAGGAAGAACTAGCCTGCGAGCACTTGGAACGAAACGGGCCGCCGCCCACGAGCGCGTGACACGCCGCCATGTCAAGCCAAAACAAGAGACCACTCGGCTCAGTGCGCACTATCATCGTCGGAGTTGATGAAGCACCTCCACCGCCAATGAATTTTGGCCTCCCGGGATCGCCAGAATTTCGCGGGCCGTAAGAAAATACATGCCGACGGACATGGCTACAGGAAAGACAATATTGATCGCCGTGGATCGCTTCATCGGAAGGCTATTTCTGATACTTGCAGCTCTCTTCGTCGGAATGGCGGTCCTGGCGCTCCCGCCAGAGGGATTCTTCTTTGCGCTGCCATTCTTACTCTTCATGGTGGCCGTCGTTCTCGGGATCATTGGAAGCTTGTTCTACCTTGCAGTGAGGGGCTTGAAACGAGACACCCCGTGGCAATGGATCGCACAGATCGTACCAATTCTCATCATTCTTTGCATCGTTCTCTTGTCCCTCACTCTCTAACAACCGATAACACTTACGAAGGCCTATGTTGATGAGATGTTTGTTCCTCCGCAGCGTCATCGTTGCGTTGCTTATGCTGGTCCTCCTCCCTGCTGCCACTTTTTCGCGGTCACTCCCGCTTGTCCCTCAGCAGGACACGGCTGCGATATCCCACGAAAAGGAAATCCAGGCCTGGCACGA
>Ga0315281_10006412_pt1 | contig 16745 bp, 11 predicted proteins | sample YL17G07_0_MG_FD_204540 | JGI IMG/M metagenome (GOLD analysis project Ga0315281, IMG submission 204540) | Sediment microbial communities from Yellowstone Lake, YNP, Wyoming, USA - YL17G07_0 | ecosystem: Environmental > Aquatic > Freshwater > Lake > Sediment | place: USA: Wyoming | collected...
ACCCCCTCTGGCTCCCCCAGTCTTGGGGGAGAAGGAAATTTCGGGGGATACCCCCGAACCCCCGGCAAAGTGGCTCTGCCCCTCTGCACACCCTTTTCAACCCCTGAACCCCCTAATCCTGGGGGCAAGGGCGCATAGCTATGCGCCCCTACGGTCGTCTGGGACAAGAGGCTTAAGCCCCTTGTCTGAATCTCGGTTGCCGATACACCCATCTGCCTCAGGCGGGTGTCCCTATGGATTTCTTGACGGGAACTTTTTTAGGCCCAATTTCGTCTTAAAAGCAGGGCATGCCTTGCAGGTGGGGCAGGCATGAGGTTATTTGTAGCGTCGTGACTCCTGTCACGACGGGTGATTCGTCGCCACCGGAGTGGCGACGCTACAGAGGTCATTCCTGCGCAAGAATGATTGGCGAAGAATGACATATTTAGGAAAGTTGCCAGACAATCTCCCTGTAAAGGGCTTGACAAGCTTCGTAAAAAGTGGTAAAAGTTTTGCAGTCCGTTGTTAATTAAGGTGAAAATGGACTTGCGGCTGTGTAATTTGATTCAAGGTGGCAGTCCGTTAGTCCGTGCAAATTAACAATTGAAGATGAAACAGGCAGCCCGAGGTGTCGAAGAGGTGCGGTGAGATTGCCGCGGCCTTCGGCCTCGCAATGACACGGAAAAAAGGCGGCGTCCATTATGTCTTTGCGAGGAATCCTTCCCGTTTGGAAGGATGACGAAGCAATCTCTGCGTACTCGTTGGCACGAAGGGGTGCGGTGAGATTGCCACGGCCTTCGGCCTCGCAATGACACGGAAAAAAGACGGCGTCCATTATGTCTTTGCGAGGAGTCCGCCTCTGGTGGACGACGAAGCAATCTCCGCGTACTCATTGGTATTAAGAGATGCGGTAAGATTGCCACGGCCTTCGGCCTCGCAATGACATGGGTCAATGAAGAGGGGCTGGCAATAACATGATGATGTTGAGGTGTAGTTGGAAGGGGTTGAGTGAAAACATACGGGTTTCCCAACTAGTACTCAGCCCTGATAGGTTTGTGGTACTTTTGTCATGATACTTTAAGAAAACCCTTGACAAGCGGGCTGAAACGTGGTTAGAATTAGGCAACTTGCTTTGTACTCCAAGAACAGGCAAACGAAAAGATACGTAGAAAAACCGGGGAAATAAGCGATTTGTGATGCTTCCTGACGGAGGTCTGGGGGTATCTGTATACTATTGACAAAGAATGCAATACTGTTTATACTTCGCCAAGGCTTTTGACTGCCAGCCTGGGGCAGGCTTGAGGCTAATATAAAAATTCTCAGTTTTGAAGGAGGTGCGCATGTGAAAGGAAGCCGATCTTGGAGAGGAGCCTAGTAGGCGTTTTCCGGATGCGGAAATACCAAGGTAAAGGAGAGACGAGATATGAAGAAAGTAAGTAAGTGGCCAGCCAGGGCGCTAAATCTATTAGTGGTCTTGGCGATGGTCATTTCGTTATCGGCAATACTAGTAGCACCTCCTATCGCCGCCGCACAAGAGCAGACACCAACGTGCAACCCAACTCCGGTATACCAAGGGTGTCATCTTGAGGTGGCGGTCAACACCTATTTAAAGGATGACAACAGCGATTTTCAGCCTCAGTCTACATTCAATGAGGGCCAATGCTTCTATGTTAATGCGGTGGTAGTCAACAATGGCAATGGCACCGCCCTGGCCCCCATCACCGCCACCATAATCTTGCCCAGCGGTGTCTCGCTTGCCTCCACTGAGAGCTATAGCAAGACCTGGGCGAACGGCAACCTCACCAATGCTTCCCCGGAAGGGTTGCTGGCCGATTTCTGGTGGCATGTCTGCTGCAGCGCAGCGAACGGTCCGAACGAGATAACGGTGAACGTTACCTCAGCAGTCGGTAGTGCTCCTGCCTGCAGAGCCGAAGGTTCGACCATGGTTTACCAGCAGGTGCCTCCTACGAACAAGTGCCTGAACATCGAGATAGTCGAGGCACCAGGTATGCCGAACAAGGTGGGGAAACTGGGCAGCTACACTATGACCATGCCGGGCACGGTGAACCCCTGCCAGAACTTCGGCATCAAGGCGGAGATAACCAATAACTGCGACACTACACTAACTAATGTCTTAGTGAATATCGCCAAGAGCGGTCCAGCCGACGGCCCCGTAGGCGGAGACCCGGCTACATGGGCTATCGGAGACCTGGCCCCAGGGCAGACCAAGCTGGTGGCTTGGACGCTGCACTGCACCGGGCCGGGGGATGTTTCCATATTCGTGACGTCTCCAGGCCATGAGGGCATAACCAACTATATAGATGACCCGTGGTCGGTTCACCAGAAGACCCCGGGCGGGCTTGAGGTAGTCATCACGCATCCGACGCAGACTACCGATTGTGCTGACGTGCTGCAGCCGATCAAGCAGCCGACGGGAGAATGCGGCTCGCAGAACTTCACGGTGAATGCCACAATATACAATAGAGGCGACTCTCAGGTAAACCTGATCTACGCGATAGTGTCGGCCAACCCCACCCCGAATTGGGTGCAGTTGCCCACTCCCGCCATAGCCGGGCCATTTAACCTGGTTGCCGGCGGCAGTCATGACGTGTCGTTCGCTATGGTGTGCAAAGGGACAGGCGTGGGCAACATTACGATAACCGCCAGCGGCACGGACTCGGGCACGGGGTTCCCGGTATCGGGCGACGATTTGGTGACCATAGACCAGAAGAAGGCAATAGCTCGGGCCAGCACGGCTACTGACGCCCAAGCTTACCTGTTACCTTCCGAGGTGAATAAGTGTCAGGCGTTCTGGGTTAGCTTCCAATACTTTAACTACAGCAGCACAGCCTGGAATGACCCGGCGGGACCGGGCAACATCACAGCCTGCATTCACTGGACTGGCGATACGGACGGCTATGCCACTGGGCCCCTTGGCAATGCCACGCTTATCGACAGCGTATACTACAGGCGCATCGTGAGCGGCGTGGCGCAGGCGTGGCAGCTTCTGACCGCCAGCCCGACTGTGACAGGCAACGCTACTGCAGGATACACCAGTTGCGTGCATATCCCGGTAATCTGCAGTTGCTGCGGCGCCGAGGTCAGGTGGCAGTTCCAGTGCACGGATGTGGGCGAAGTACAGTTCTACTCCACTTTACTCGTGCAACAGCCGGGTTACACCGGCACTGACACCAGCGAGACAGTGTGCGTCGACCAGGTGTACAAGGCTCACCTGATTGGCGACGGTTTCTTCTTCATTCAGGACGATTACGGAAAGATGCTATACCAGGAAGCAGTGGTGCCCGGGACATACTTCCATGTGGTGATACCTGTTATGAACACCGGCGACGCTGCTGCTGAGAACGTACAGGTGTACTTCACCCTTTCCGATGCCCCCGAGGCTCCTTGCACAAAGAGCTTCGAGGTGATTAGCTACTCCGGCGATGCCACAAGCATTGTACCGCAGGGAGGCGGTGCTTACATCGCTAACTTCGACGTGATACCTGGACACAGCGCCGTGAAGGCGATAGTGCTGGTGCACTGCCTCTGCGAGGGTCACGTCACGGTGTGGGTGCCCGATGCTGTGGTTGCCTGGGGTGGCCTAAAGGGAATTCGTGGCGACGATGCCAACACGGGCCTGGATATACCTCAGGCCAACATCGTTGCCCCGCCATGCCCCAGAATTTTGGAGCAGGTTCCGTTCACAGTTGTAATAGAGAACCCCTATACATGCCAGACCTTCAGTAAGGGCACGACCTTTGCCGTCAAGGCGAAGATAACCAACGGCAGCACTGAGGACCTGGTGGACGTAAACGCGACAATTGACTTCAGTACATCTTACGCCACGCTGGTACAGTCGCAGGGAAGTCAGACAGCGACCAAGTTCGTGGGCAACATCACCGCAGGCAGCAACACCGAGATAACCTGGTTGTTGCAGTGCACAGCGGCCGGCGAGGTCTGGATCGGTGTAAGCGCAGCCGCGACGACACCGTTGCTGACAGCGTATTCAGACAATTGGCCGTACACGGTAGACGTACACCAGACGCAGCCGCCCGGTGCATGCCTCAGGGTAACCATACTGTCGCCCGGTCCGAGCACCTGGATTGCCACCGGGCAGCAGTTCTCGGTTAGCGCTAAGGTCGAAAACCTTGGGCCGGATACTGCCACGAACGTTACAGCGGATATAAATCCCATAGGCTGCTCGTCGCTACACTATGTAACACTGGTTGACGAGCTGTCAGAGATGCAAACTGTGGTTAACGAGCAGACAGGGGCCACGGGCACGTTAGGCAATGGACAGTGGGGGGTAGTACACTGGACGCTATGGGGCGGGAGCGAGCATGACTACTCTATGCAGAACTGCCAGCCTGTCAATGACACCATCTGTGTCGCTGCATATACCGCCACACAGCCTGCCGCTTGTACCGACCCAGCTGTGGACAGCGTGGGTGTCAATGTATACCCCGCAGCGTTCCTGGTAACGTCGATTGAGGACGTAACCCCTGACAGCATAAGTCTGGGAGGACTGTTCACCGTAGACTACAGGATCACGAACTACGGCGTAGCGTCTGCCACATCGGTTATGCCTACGCTGTCGGTGAGTCCGGCTGGCGCTGCGGTCATCGCACAGACGCCAGATCCCACGGAGAGTATGCCCAGGACGATACCCGGCTGGAGCTGGGGCTCGCCCTATAACTACATAGAGGGCAGCTTCACACTGAGGGCCATGCAGGCCACCCCATTCACGGTTACCGTAACCCCGTCAGGGGATGATGAGTGTGGCTGGCAGCCAAAAGATCCCCCGCTAGGTTTCGTGTGGGCTAGCCTGCCCTTGGCACCAATACAGAGCCGGTTCCTGGGGCCTGCCAGTGTGACACTCGAGCCAGGCGTGAGCGGCGGCGCAGGATGCCCTGACCTGACCAGCGTGAACATCGCGCTGAATTCAGGGTGGAACCTGATCTCGCTGCCGTTGATACCGACTAACGGTAACGTTGCGACTTTGTTCAGTGGTCTCCCTGTCGATGCGATTTGGAGCTACAGCGGTGGTGCCTGGTCAAGTCCTACCACGATGGCAGATGGCCAGGGCTACTGGGTCCACATGACTGGCGCGGCAACGCTGCATGTGAACGGCAAGGTCAATCCTCTGCCACCTGTTACACCACCCACTTACGCTGTGGCTGCGGGATGGAACTTAACAGGCTTCAAGTCCACCTGTGCCAGGACAGCAAGCGCTTACCTGGGCGGCGTATCCTGGGTCCGAATCTGGGGTTATGCCAATGGTGCGTGGGTCCCGGTTCAGAGTGGCGATATGCTGCAGCCGGGCCTAGGCTACTGGATTGCCGCAACCGGAGCAGGGACGATATTCCCCTAAACTCTCTGTCCTTGCAATGGAGGAAGGTGGATTATGAGAATTGTGAGTAATGTAAAGGTGCTAGCAGGAGCCTCAGGGCTCCTGCTAGCCCTGGTTTTAGTCGTGTGCTTGGTGATACCGGCCATAGGCCAGGGGTCGCCACCGACGCCGCCGGAGTCGTTCTGGGGCACGGTTACGCTAAACGGAAGTCTGGCTCCAGCGGGGACCGTAGTCTCCGCCCGCGTCGGCGGTGTGGAGGTCGCGGCCACCACCGTGGATAGCCAGGGCAGGTATGGCGAACGCCAAGCCTGGCTCGGCACCTGGAGCACGACTGGCCCCTTATATTTGAGCGGCGATTCCAACGGGTATACCGTTCAGTTCTATATTGGAGGCGCCCTGCTCGCGGGCAGTGCAACCGTGCCTCCAAATGAGTTCGGAATATATTACGAACTGAACCTGTCAGCAACTGGAGTACTGCAATACATTCTAACCCTGGGTAGCAGCGGCAACGGCAATGTGACTGTTCCAGGGCAGGGGAGCTTCCCCTGTGCTGCTGGCGGCAATGTGACGCTGGTAGCGGTGGCTGATTCGGGTTACCAGTTTGGCAACTGGACCGGCGACGTGAGCACGGTGGGCAATGCGTACGCTAACGAGACGTACGTTATCATGAACGGCAACTACACCATCACAGCTAACTTCGCGGTAAGTGGAACGCCGATACCAACGCCGACGCCAACGCCGGAGATTACGCCGACACCGACGCCGGAGATTACGCCAACTCCAACGCCTACAGTTACACCGGGGCCGGCAAATTGTGTCAGAGCTTTACCGACTAATGCACTGCCCGGCCAGACCTTCAATGTCACGGTGACCTTCACAGCGCCTGCCGACCAATTCAATGCGATTGGAATCACTGACAGTGCCCCGACAGGGTGGACAGTGGTGGGCGACGTAAGCTATTGCAATCCGGCAGCGACTAGCGTGAACGTAGTAGGCAGCCAGATTCAGTATGCTTGGGCAGCATCCTACAATGCCGATCAGGCGTTCACTGCACTATACCAGGTTACTGTACCGGGCGGCGCCACCGCGGGAGTCTACACGTTCACTGGAACGCTTGGCTACCATATAGGTGGCGGTGCTCTAGTCACAGAAAATATCGCCGGAAGTCAGCAGGTGAATGTACAGCTTCCGGCAACGCCGACGCCGACGCCGTCACCATCACCGTCACCAAGCCCAACGCCGACGGTGACTGCAACTCAGCCGCCCAGTGGTGGAGGAGGTGGCGGGACACTGCCGACGGCAACGCCGACGCCAACACATACCACGACGCCTACGCCAACGCCTGTGCAGACAGTGCCGCCTATTCCGACGCCGACACCGATCCCCATACCGGGGAACGGCACGGTAACTCAGCCCATTGTATACAGTGTGCTGGGCGGACAGGCTGTGCTGACAATTGGTGCGGGCACTACGGCGCACACAGCTACAGGCGGGCCTCTGCAGTCGATAAATGTGACGGAGGTATGCTTCAACATTCCTCAGGCGGGAGGTTGTATCGTCGGGTGCGCCTATGACTACACGCCTAACGGCGCAACCTTCAATCCGGCGGTTACTTTGACCCTTAAGTACGACCCGGGCCTGGTTCCGTCCGGGGTTGACGCGAGCAAGCTGAGCATAGCCCGCTACAATACCGCAACGAGCAAGTGGGTTGTACTCCCTTCGACGGTGAATACGGTGAATCACACCGTCACCGCGCAGGTGAGCGACTTCACGCTGTTTGCCGTGTATTCTTGCGCACCGGCTGCGACAGTGACCCCGACGCCGATCCATACCATAGCTCCAACACCAACACCGGCGCCGACACCAACTCCTGTTGCGGGTGGCAAGAAGACTAACATAGGTGTGATCATTGGCCCCATCATTGCGGTGATAGTGATAGGGCTGGTGGGATACTGGTTCTGGAGGAGAAGGAAGCCACCGGTACCACCGGCACCGACCAGTGGACCAACAGGCCCAACGCCAGGACCCAAAAAGCCTTAAGATAAAGTCTGAAGATAGGTTACACAGCGGGGTTCAGTGAATAACTGAGCCCCGCTTCTATTTGTGGCTGGTTGGCCGTGAAGGGGATAATGAGTACGGTGAGATTGCCGCGGCCTTCCTGTGGAATGGCCTCGCAATGACATGGGGAATAAGACGGCGTCCATTATGTCGTTGCGAGGAATCCCGATTCATCGGGATGACGAAGCAATCTCCGCGTGCTCGTTGGTACGAAGGGGTGCGGTGAGATTGCTTCGCCCACCTCTGGCGGCCTCGCAACGACATTTGATTTTGCAGTTGTTGCCTCCGCCTTAGGCGGGCCAGGCGGGATAAGCCCAATAAATTGGGCGACTACAATTTTTATGCTATTTGTAGAGCGATGGTGCTCTTGCCCAACGACGTTTGGTACGTCGCCATCCTTCCTAGGAAGGATGGCGATGCTACGGATGTGATTACCTTGAAAATAGATTTCCTGCTGTTTGTGCTTAACTACGGGTAGGTCGGAGTCCTTCACTAGGAAGGACTCCGACCTCGGCTGGAGCACCCGCTCCAGCCTACCCTGAAAAGGCTAATATTTTCATGATTTGTGGTGCTGATTGCAGGCAGCATGGCAGATTCCCGCGCAGGCGGGAATCCAGGGGCTACCCTAATTTCCCCATCTGCCGTCCGCCAAGTAAGTGGATGTGGAGATGGGCCACAATCTGGCCTCCGTGCGGGCCGCAGTTAATCACCAGGCGGTATCCTGACTCCGAGATGCCTTGTTCCTGAGCCAGTTTGTTCGCTATGAATATCAGGTGCCCCATAAGCTTCTCTTCGTCCTCGGCGAGGTCGGCAACGCACTCGATGTGTTTTCTGGGTATGATGAGGAGATGCACCGGCGCTTTGGGGTTGGTGTCAGGGAAGGCGACCGCCGTTTCATCCTGATAGATGATATTGCTCTTAATCTCGCCATTTGCAATGCGGCAGAAAATGCACGACATATTCCCCCTGTATTGAAAGCGTAGGGGCACGGTGCACCGTGCCCCTACCTTGTTTACAAACTACAGCCCAATCTGCTGGGCTACCAGCTCGCGGTGAAGGTCGGCGTCGCCGAAGGCGAGCTCGGAGGCCTTGGCTCGGCGATAGTAAAGCTGCATGTCGTGGTCTTTGATGAAGCCGATGCCGCCGTGAATCTGGTGCCCCTCGGCGCAGGTGCGCCGGTAAGCCTCGCTGACCCAGGCCTTGGCCATGGATACCTCGAGAGCGCATTTCATCCCTTCGGTCAGTTTCCACGCTGCCTGATAGGTAATGAAGCGTGAGCCATCAACATCGGTCGCCATATTGGCGCACTTGTGCTGAATTGCCTGGAAGCTCCCGATAGGCTTTCCGAACTGCACCCTTTCTTTGGCGTAGTTGACGGTCATCTCCAACACTTGCTGCGAGCCGCCAACCATGAGGGCGCACTGTGCCAGCGTTGCCTTCGGCATGAGGTCCTGAATTATAGACCAGCCGTGGTCGAGCTTACCCAGGATATTCTTCTTGGGGACTTTCACCTTGTTGAAAATGACCTCGAACTGCTTATCGGAAGCGATTGTTTTCAGCGGGTTGAGCTTTATGCCCGGGCTCTTGGCATCCACCAGGAAGAGGGTTATGCCTTCCTCTTTGTGCTTGCCTTCTTTAGTCCTGGCGACCACCAGCAGATAGTTGGCGATATGAGCATCAGGGACAAAGAGCTTGGTGCCGTCGATGACGAAATTATCTCCCTCGGCAGTCGCCTTGACGGTGATGCCACCTGCATCCCAGGTGGCGCTGGGCTCGGTCAGAGCCAGGGTCATAATCATATCGCCTTTGGCTATCTTGGGCAGGAACTGCTTTTTCTGCTCCTCCGTGCCTGTTGCCAGGATGGGCAGGCCGCAGTACACCACTGTGGGCAGGAAGGGAGCAGGGACAAGCGCCCTCCCCATCTCTTCGATGAGGATAGACAAATCGAGGAAAGTCATGCCCGACCCGCCATGCTCTTCGGGGAAAACCAGCCCCATCCAGCCCAGGTCTGCCATGCCCTTCCACAGGCTCGGAGAATAGCCCTTCTCGTCGGTCTCCATCTGCCTCACCAGTGTCTTAGGGCACTCCTTCGTCAGAAAATCGCGGGCCGAGTTCCTTAACATTTCCTGTTCTTCACTGAGTGCGAAATCCATGTTTTCTTACCCCCTATTCTTCATTGTTGGCTTAAAAGCTACATCCTGGGCAGACCCAGCCCCTGGGTAGCGATAATAATCCGCTGTATCTCAGAGGTGCCCCCAGCAATCGTAATGCTTAGATTCCACATGTAATCACGGGTAATATTGCCGGCAAGCTTGGCCCACTTCGAGCCCGGCACAAGCTGCGAATAAAGCCCGAGTATCTCCAGACCGGTAGCGGAAACCTTCTGCATCAATTCGCTGCCGTACAGCTTGATTATGGCTCCCACGGTGGTGACATCCTGATTCGTGGCCTGCACCCACGCCACCCGGTAGGCCAGCATGCGGCAGACCTCTATCTCGATAGCCATCTCGGCAAGCTTGCGTCGAATTATGGGGTTTTGAGACAGGGGCACGCCATTGACTTTGGTCTCTTTGACATACTCTATCAGTTGCTCCAGGATTTTTTGCGGCATGGAGGCGAAGCCGGTCCCTGACCTCTCGATGTTCACCAGAGCCATGGCGGCGAGCCAGCCGCGGCCTCGTTCACCGACCAGGTTCTCTCTAGGGACTTTGACATCATCGAAAAAGGTCTCGCAGAGGTGTGCTACTCCTTCGAGGCTCTCAAGACGTCTTACAGTGACGCCCGGGGATTTCATATTTATAAGGAACATACTGAGCATTCGGGAGCGTTTGGGAGCATCTGGGTCTGAAAGCAATGGCGCGAAGCACCAGTGAGCTCTGTGAGCTCCTGTGGTCCAGATTTTTTGCCCGTTGACCAGGAAGTAGTCCCCTTTATCCTGGGCTTTGACCTGGCAGCCGCCCAGGTCGGAGCCAGCGCCCGGCTCGCTGAAACCCTGGCACCAGTACACTTGTCCGCTGGCTATCCCCGGCAGATGCTTCCTCTTCTGTTCGTCGTTGCCGAAATTCAGCAGGAGCGCACTGATCATCTTCCAGCGGAACCAGTAGTCCTGAGCTGGCGCTCTCCAGTATGCCAGCTCCTCGCCCAGGATAGCGTCCTCCCACGTCGGGCGTTCCTGACCTCCGTATTCCTTGGGCCAGGTTGCGGATATCCATCCCTGCTCGCCGAGCTTCTTCAGAAACCTCTGGGTGAACTTCCACCATTCATCGGTCTCATCTTCAGGAGCCCCGCCGGTTAGCCAATCGCGGGGGAGTTCCTTAGCCAGGAAATCTTTTGCCTTTTGGCGAAATGCATCCTGCTCTTCAGTGAATCGGAAATCCATGCATCACTTCCTTTCAGTTTAGAGATTGCCCTTGACCTCCTCTTCACCGCTCGCATCGCCTGAAATAGAAGTGTCTGGTGAATTTATCCCACATCTATTGCCAGGCAGGTTACAGTCCTCGCTATGCCGCCTACGGGGTGGATGTGGTTGGTGACCAGATTGCCCACGGCGGTCAAGTCTGCCCCTTCTACCACTGCGATAACATCATAGGGGCCGGTCACGGCATGTACCTCTTTTATCCCCTTGAGCTTGTTGATGGCGCGGACCACATCCTTTGTTTTACCCACCGAGGTCTCAATCAGCACATAAGCTTTGGCAGCCATTGGTTTATCCCCCTTTCCCCATAAAGATAACCAGACTCCTGACAAATTCCAGAAGATAGCTTCTTGGCTATCTCTCCACAGCCTCATCTTTAAGGGACAGACCAGAGGTATTATACCCTTATCCAGCCCTGTTGAAAAGAGCTTGTTTGAGAAAAGCAGCCACATCCTATATAATTGAACAAGTTTGTACTGAAGGTGAGATAATATGCGGACGATGGGGAAGCATTTCCTTCTGGATTTGAAGGAGTGCAACAAAGATCTCCTGGATGATTTGGAATTCATAAAGGATGTTCTCCACACCGTAGCGAAGGATGCCGGCAATGCGGTAATCGGAGAGTCCTTTCATCGCTTCCTGCCCCAGGGGGTAAGCGGCGTGGTATTGATTACCGGGGCTCATCTCTGTATCCATACCTGGCCGGAATACGGCTATTCGGCGATCGATGTCTTCACCTACGGTGACCTGTTCCAGCCGGAGGAGGCTGCTAGGTTGATTATGGAGAAGTTGGAGAGCAAAAATCCCTCCATTGTCGAGCTGAAAAGGGGGTTCTAATCCATGACGGAGATGGCAATAAATTGGTTTTGGGATTGCGTTAGTCCTGATTTAATCCAGACATTCAGTGTCAGCGCCATGCCTTATACGGGGAAATCCAAATATCAATCCATTCAGATACTTGATAGTCCTGCCTTCGGCAGATGCCTTGTCCTCGACGGCAAGGTTCAGTGCAGCGAGTCTGACGAGTTTATCTATCATGAAGCCCTGGTTCATCCTCCGATGATCGCCCACCCCAAGCCAGAGACCGTTTTTATTGCCGGCGGCGGTGAGGGAGCTACCTTAAGGGAAGTGCTGGTTCACAAAACCGTAAAAAGGGTGGTGATGGTGGATATAGACAAGAAGGTGCCGCAGATATGCCAGAAATACCTGCCCTCGCTGAGCCAGGGAGCCTTCGATGACAGCCGCCTCGAGCTTATTTACATGGATGCCTTGAAATATGTGGCTGAGACCAAGGAAAAATTCGATGTTATGATACTCGATCTCACCGAGCCGCTAGAGGAAGGGCCTGCTTACCTGCTCTTTGCTAAAGAGTTCTATCAGGACCTCAGCAAGAAGCTGAAAAAGGGCGGCATAATGTCCCTTCAGGCCGGAGCGACCAGTGTGATGTTCCCGTCCACATTCCTGGCAGTGGTAAATACTCTGCGGGCGGTGTTTTCCGTGGTTGCCCCTTACCAGGCGGAGATTCCTTCCTTCGGCGGCCCCTGGGGGTTCGCTGCGGTCTCGCAAACTCTGGACCCCCGCGAGCTTTCTCCGGAGGAGATTGACCGCAGGCTATCAAGCCGGGTCAGAGGGAAACTCAGATTTTACGATGGAATTGCTCATCCAGGGATATTCTCACTCCCCAAATACCTCCGCCAGCAGATAGCGGAGGAGAAGCGGATCATCACTAAAAACAAGCCTGTCTTCACGTATTAAGCATTTCCTTTTCCCCAGCGGTATTTATGTAGGGGCAATTCATGAATTGCCCCTACATTCGTGGTAGAATCAAATTATGGATATGCTAGCTGACCTCAATCCAGCCCAAAAGGAAGCTGTCGAGACTATCGAGGGCCCGGTGCTCATTGTAGCAGGCCCGGGTTCGGGCAAGACCCGCGTCATCGCTCACCGGGTAGCTTACCTGATAACCGTCTGCGGCATCAGCCCCTATCGCATCCTGGCAGTCACCTTCACCAACAAGGCAGCCCGGGAGATGAAGGAGAGGGTCTACCACCTTCTGGGACGAACTGTGGAGGGGCTGACCCTGGGCACGTTCCATGCCACCTGTGCCCGCATCCTGCGCATGGAGGCTCAGCATATCGGTATCAATAAGGATTTTCTTATCTATGACGAAGGAGATCAGCTCAGTCTCTTAAAACAAAGCATCGAGCAGGTGGGTCTCGATCCCAAACAGTATCCTCCGCGCGCCATAGGGACGGCGATCTCCGCTGCCAAGGCCAGGCTACTCGCACCTCAGGAGTACCGCAGCCAGGTGGGCAGCTACTACGAAGAGGTGGTGGCGCGGGTCTATGAACGTTATCAGGAGCTGCTTGCCGGGAACAGCGCTCTGGACTTCGATGACCTGATTATGAGAACGGTGCACCTTTTCCGCAGCCAGTCCGAGGTGCTGGCAAAATATCAATCGCGATATCTCCATGTGATGATAGACGAGTTCCAGGACACTAATCTGGCGCAGTATATCTTGTCCAGGCAGTTAGCGGGGAAGTATAAAAATATCTGCGTCGTCGGCGACCCCGACCAGTCTATCTATTCCTGGCGGCAGGCCAATCTGCGCCATATCCTGGACTTCGAGAAGGATTACCCTGGGGTCAAGATTGTATTCCTGGAGCAGAATTACCGCTCCACCCAGACTATTCTCAAGGCTGCCGAGCACGTAATCGCCGCCAACCAGCAGCGGAAGCAGAAGAGGCTGTGGACAGAGAACAAGGTGGGTGTACCCATCACTGTCGTCCAGACCTACAACGAGCAGGAAGAGGCCCACTTTGTGGTCAACGAGGTGGAGAAGCTGGTGATGAGCAGTCGCTACAAAGCTGGCGATTGCGCCATTATGTACCGCACCAATGCCCAGTCGCGTGCACTGGAGGAGGAGTTCGTTCGCTATGGGCTACCCTACAGGCTGGTGGGCGGCACGCGGTTCTATGAGCGACGCGAGGTCAAGGATGTAGTGGCCTACCTCCGGCTGATACATAACCCTCACGATACCGTTAGCCTCACTCGGATAATCAACATCCCCGGCAGGGGTATCGGGCAGCGCACCATCGCCGAGTTCACCATCTGGGCCAATGAGAAGGGGCTATCCTATTATGACGCCTTGAAGCTCATCTCCCAGGGGGAGGAGCAAACGCCGTTTGCTGCTCGAAGCAGCCAGGCTCTGAGCAGTTTCGTGAACATGCTCGACGAGCTTATCGCCAGGAGCGGGGAACTGAGCCTGGCCGACCTCCTCGACCTGGTGCTGGAGAGGACAGGATATAAGAAATACACTCTGGAGGGTGCAGATGGGGAGGAGAGGTGGGATAATATCCTGGAGCTGCGCACTGTGGCTGCTGGGTACCGCGACCTCGAGCCCAGGGAGAGTCTGTCTGCTTTTCTGGAAGAGGTTGCTTTGGTCTCCGACGTGGATGAGCTCAACGAGAAGGTCGATGCAGTGACCCTCATCACCCTCCATCAGGCCAAGGGCCTGGAATTCCCCGTGGTGTTTATCGTAGGGATGGAGGAGGGCGTATTGCCCCATTTCAAGTCGTTGCCTGACCCGGAGCAAATGGAGGAGGAGCGCCGCCTCTGCTATGTGGGTATAACCAGGGCTAAGGACAAGGTATACCTTGTCTATACCCTGCGCCGCAGCCTCATGGGGAGCAGCGCCCATAATCCACCGTCACGCTTCCTGAAGGACATCCCATCGAATCTGTTAACCCCTCCTACCTTACAAGCTACAGAAGCGTCTAAACGCTCTGCGGTGCCATCCGTCAGCCCTTTGCCCTCCAAGCCAGCCCTTAAAGCAGGTGAACACGTGAGCCACGCTATGTTCGGAGAGGGCATTGTGGTCAATTGTACGGCCTCTGGGGGCGATCAGGAGGTTACGGTCGCGTTCAAGGGCGAGGCCGGGATAAAGAAATTCCTGCTCAGCCTGGCGCCGCTGCAGAAACTATAACGATTTAGAACCTGCAGAGGGCGGGTTTCAAACCTGCCTCCTGCATTTGCCCATCCTACACTAGATTGTTTAGATGAGGGTTCTACCCTAGATGAGGCACGACTATGTAATGAGGAGTAGGGGCACAGCGCGCTGTGCCCCTACAGAGACCAACCATGTCTTCCAAACAGAGAGCAGGAGATAATGACAAAGGACGTATCCTTGAAACGTAAAGAGGTTGGCGCCAGAGGTGAGAAGCTGGCAGCAGATTACCTTAAGAAGCATGGCTACAAAATAATTCAAAGGAATTTCCGCTGCCGAGAGGGCGAGATTGACATAATTGCCCAACAGGACGAATGTCTAGTATTTGTGGAGGTACGAACTAAAAGGAATACTGCGTTCGGTACCCCTGAGGAATCGGTTACATTATCCAAGAGGGAGAAGCTTATTTCTCTGGCTGATGCCTATCTCCAAACCCTTCGGAATCAGCCGCCGTCCTGGCGTATCGATGTGGTGGCGGTGGAACTTACCCCGGATTATAAAGTCTCACGATTGAATCATATTGAGAATGCCGTAAGCTGAACCGCTCTGCGGGGATTCAATTGAATCTTGCCCGATAAGGTAATCTTGTAGGATTTAGGGTGCTAAAAGGCTTGACCTGCCTGCCCTTTATATCTATACTGTGTGCCATTAGCGGAGGTCGGGGACTTCTTGCACAAGTGTGTTGTGCTCGGATGAAGAGTGGAGAGAATGAGGTAGAATCCCAGAAGTCAGGCATGTAGTCAGCTGTTCCGTTGGCACTGGGTGGGTCTTCCTCGATGGGGGGGCGATGAGTACTGTCCTGGTTCAGGGGAAAGAGCTTTATGGGAAGCTGAAGCGGGAGATTGCGGAAAACGTACTCAGTCAATCCTTGATGCTCCTTAGCCACTCCTCGGAGAATAACTATCGGCGCTTGAGCGCAACGTTCGGCAGAATCGCCAAGACGGAACATCAAAAGATGATTGCTGCCTGGATCGATAACTGGCTTGCAGAAGGCAATCCAGGGGGGCCTTTTCTCACCAGGATACTGAAAGGGCTGAATCCCAAAGTGCGCAAGAATTATCTGGCAAATATGGTAGTTAGCCTGTTCTTCCGCGATCAGCAAATATACGACAGAATCAGGAAACAGTACGGCTTCAATCCTCCTTCTGTGATGTTGATTTCCCCTACCATGAGATGCAATTACAAGTGCGGGGGCTGCTATGCAGCCAACTATACCAGGGATGATGACCTGCCACCTGAGGTATTCGATCGGGTAGTTACTGAGGCTGAGCAAATCGGCATCAAGTTCATGCCCATACTTGGGGGCGAGCCCTTCGTTTACAAACCCTTGCTCGATATATTCAGGAAACACCCCAAGGCTTGCTTCCAGCCTTACACCAACGGCTCAGTGATTGACAAGGAGATGGCTATCACGCTGGTCAACATGGGTAATGTGGCCCCTATGATAAGCCTGGAGGGCTTTGAGGAGCAGACAGACGCTCGCAGAGGCAAGGGCGCTTTCGAGAGGGCGATGAAAGCTATGGATAATCTCAGGGAAGCCGGCTGCCTCTTTGGCTTCAGCGTCATGGTGGACCGTGAGAACGTCGATGCTGTTACCAGCGACGAGTTCATTGACCTCTTGATTGGTAAGGGTGCGATGTATGGCTGGTACTTCCTTTACATCCCTGTAGGACGTGGCCCCGATCCTTCTCTGATGCCGACACCGGAGCAAAGAAATCAATTGCGCTTGGCGGTAAATCGCTTTCGGAGGACAAAACCCATACTCATGATCGATTTCTGGAACGATGGTCCGCTCACGGCCGGCTGCATAAACGGGGGACGCATCTACTTCCATATCAACCATAAGGGTGATGTGGAGCCCTGTATCTTCGTGCATTTCGCTACCAACAATATTAAAAATTGCTCTTTAGTTGAGGCTCTGAACTCGTCCTTCTTCA
>Ga0315281_10006416_pt1 | contig 16741 bp, 15 predicted proteins | sample YL17G07_0_MG_FD_204540 | JGI IMG/M metagenome (GOLD analysis project Ga0315281, IMG submission 204540) | Sediment microbial communities from Yellowstone Lake, YNP, Wyoming, USA - YL17G07_0 | ecosystem: Environmental > Aquatic > Freshwater > Lake > Sediment | place: USA: Wyoming | collected...
CGTTCCTGCTTGGTCAGTTTTTTCTTGATGCGCTCCTGCTTCAGGCGCGACAGATAATCGACGAACACCTTGCCGTCCAGATGATCAATCTCATGCTGGATGCAGGTGGCGAACAGTCCGCTGGCCTCAAGCTCGAACGGCTGTCCCTCGCGATTGAGGGCGCGCACCCGGATGTGCTGGGAGCGCTCGACCTCATCATAAATACCGGGCACGGACAGGCAGCCCTCCTCGTACACCTGCTTGCCGTCGCGCTGGAGAATTTCCGGGTTGATGAACACTTGCAAGGCGTTGCGCAGTTCCGATGTATCAATGGTCACGACGCGCAGCGCCACATTGATTTGCACGGCAGCCAGCCCGATACCGGGCGCGGCGTACATGGTTTCGGCCATGTCGTCCACGAGGCGACGGGTCTCATCAGTGACGGTGGCGACGGGTTTGGCGATCTGACGCAGACGCGGGTCGGGGTAGTGCAGGATAGAGCGGATAGCCATACGGGTACTTTACTTTATACCGGGAAGAACGATGCAGGGCCTTGTAAAATGGGATAGCCGCAAGGCGTTTCCATTCCTCTTAAAGTGGATTATTATCGATTCAAATCATCCTGAATAACAAGATAATTTCAGCATCGTACCGCTTTGCGGACCCAGTCGGGGTGGACTAGACTCCGACCAACACCACAGGGAAATCATGCCCATGTCCATGCCCGTGAAAAGCCTGTTTTCCATCGGAGCCATCCTGGCCCTGCTTGTTCTTGCTGTTCCCGTCAGCGCCGATACCGTGGAGCTCAAGTCCGACCACCCTGACCGTTATGTGGTGCAGAGGGGCGACACCTTGTGGGACATTTCCAAGCGCTTTCTCAAGGATCCGTGGCGCTGGGCAAGCGTTTGGACAATCAATGACAAGATCAGGAATCCGCACCTTATTTACCCCGGCGACGTTATTCTGCTGACCTATGTGGACGGCAAACCCCAATTGAGCGTGGTGCACGAAGAGAAGCTTGCGCCGCCGCCGGCTGCCGCCCCTGTTGTCGCCGACATGCCGCAAGCCGTGGTTGAGCCGGTTGTGGGCGCTACGACCGCGATCGAAGAACCGGCCGGCGTGACCCCAAGCGGCCTGCAAGTGGTCAAGCTTCATCCCAAGGCACACGCTGAATCGATTACGTCGGCCATTCCGACCATCAGTCCGGAGGCGATCGTCCCGTTTCTGACAGAGCCGCTGGTGGTGGGGCGCTCGGAGCTGGGCCGGGCCGGTTATGTCACGGTCGGCCTGGACGACCGGGTGGCGCTCGGCGATGGCAGCCGGTTCTATGCGCGCGGTCTGAAGGATGCCAGCATCGAGCATTACCAGATTTTCCGCCAAGGCGCGGCGCTCAAGCATCCCGATACGGGCGAAACCTTGGCCTATGAGGCCTTGTATCTGGGTGATGCCAGGGTGCTTGAGCCCGGCGACCCGACCAAGCTTCAGGTGACACGGGTCAAGCAGGAGATTGTGCCCACAGACCGTTTGCTCAAGACCCCGGAGAAAGCCGCTCTCCCCTACTACTTCCCGCACGCGCCGGAAAAGAACGTCAAGGGCCGCATCCTCGTGGCGGTCAATGGGTTGCGCGAATTCGGGCCTACCACCATCGTCGCCATCAGCCTCGGCAAGCGCGAGGGCATGGAGGAGGGGCATGTGTTGCGCATCATGCGGCACGTGGGCGTGAGCAAGGATCCGGTCACAAGACGTAATTACAAGATGCCGGACGAAGAGACGGGCCTGCTCATGGTATTCCGGGTTTTCGACAAGGTCAGTTATGCGCTGATCATGGACGCCAGTAGTCCAGTACACCTTCACGACGCCGTGCGCACGCCCTGAACCGCCTTACGGCATGGATGCCGGGTTGTTAACCAAGGGAAGATCGGGCATGCGGTTTGAGGATGCTGTTCCGTGGCTGCACTTGCATCGTTTGACCGGTGGTGGCGCTGGTCTGCGGTTGCTGCTTGAGCAGTTTGCCAGTGTCGAAGCCATTTACGCCGCACCACGTTCTGAGCTGCTGCCTTTTTTTGACGGCGACCAGACTCCGGTCGATGCCGTTCTTGCCGGCCCGGATGCCGGACAGTTTGCCGTCGAGCGTGCCTGGCTGGACGATCCTTCCAATCATCTGATCACGATTACCGGTCCGGCCTATCCGCCGCTGTTGCGCGAGATTCCCGGCCCGCCGCCACTGCTGTTTGTGCGCGGCGACGCGGAACTCCTTTGCGCACCGCAGCTGGCCGTGGTCGGCTCGCGCAACCCTTCGCACGGCGGTTGCGACAATGCGCGCGCCTTCAGCGAACAGCTGAGTCGTTCCGGGCTGGTGGTGACAAGCGGGCTGGCGCTCGGCATCGACGCCTGTGCGCACACGGCGGCGCTCGACACAGGTGGCCAGACCATCGCGGTCGCTGCCACCGGTCTGGATCGTGTCTACCCGTCGGCCCACCGTGAACTGGCGCACCGCATCGCCGCCCAGGGTGCGCTGGTGTCGGAGTTCGCGCTCGGCACGCCGCCGCGGCGCGAAAATTTTCCGCGCCGCAACCGCCTGATCAGCGGCCTGTCGCTCGGCGTGCTGGTGGTGGAGGCGGCGCTGCGCAGCGGCTCGCTCATTACCGCGCGGCTCGCCGCCGAGCAGGGGCGCGAGGTGTTCGCGATCCCGGGCTCCATTCACTCGCCGCTCGCGCGCGGTTGCCACGCGCTGATTCGCCAGGGCGCGAAACTGGTCGAAACCGCGCAGGATGTCCTCGAAGAACTCGGCGCGCTCGCCGGATTTGTTGCCGCCCCGCCGGGCGCCAACACAACACCGCGCGGTGCGCCGTCCGACCCGGCGCAGCAGGAATTACTCGAACTTATCGGTTACGACCCGGTCGAAATGGACACGCTCATCGCGCGCAGCGGATTGACGCCGGGTAGGGTTTCCTCCATGCTGTTGCTCATGGAGTTGCGCGGGCTGATCGAAGCCCGTCCGGGCGGGAGATACCAGCGAACGTCCTGACGGCCCTGTCCCACGAAGGGTGGTGGATGAGACGACACAACACGCGCGCCGGGGTAATGAGAGAATGATGAAAGAAAACGTGCTGGATGTGTTGATGTATCTGTTCGAGAACTACATGGACGATGGTCCCGAATTCAGTCCCGATCAGGAAGCGCTTGCCGTCGAGCTGGCGCAGGCCGGTTTTCCCCGCAGTGAAGTGAACAAGGCCTTCGACTGGCTCGAAGGTTTGGCTTCGTTACGTGATCGCGGCGTGATGCCCCTGGGCGGGCGCCCGCAGTCCATGCGCGTGTTTTCCGCGCAGGAACAGCAGAAAATCAATATCGAGGCGCGCGGGTTCATTCTGTTCCTGGCGCGCAGCGGTGTGCTCGATTCGCACACCCGCGAACTGGTCATCGATCGCGTCATGGCGCTCGACACCGATGAAATCGACAGCGAACAGCTCAAGTGGGTGATCCTCATGGTGCTGTTCAACCAGCCCGGCCAGGAGCAGGCCTATGCCTGGATGGAAGATCTGGTGTTCGATGGCGTGCAGGAGCACCTGCACTGATTTTCCAGTCGTTTTCCCTTCCGGCTTGACAAGCCACACCGCTTGCCGCACACAATCACGCCCCACGATCCCACTTATCACCTATTCTGACGGCAGGCGAGCGCGTGCCGCGGGACCAAAGGTTTTCTGAACGATGGCGAAAAACCTGATCATTGTCGAATCGCCGGCCAAGGCGAAAACCATGTCCAAGTACCTGGGCAAGGAGTTCAGCGCGCTGGCCTCTTACGGACACGTGCGCGATCTGCTGCCCAAGAAAGGCGCGGTCGATCCCGAGCACGACTTCGCCATGAAGTACGTGCTCATCGAGAAGAACAAGAAACATGTCGACGCCATTATCAAGGCGATGAAAAAGGCCGACGCGCTGTACCTCGCGACTGACCCGGATCGCGAAGGCGAAGCGATCTCCTGGCACCTGTACGAGATTCTCAAGGAAGAGGGCGTGCTCAAGGACAAGCCGGTACACCGCGTCGAGTTTTACGAAATCACCAAGACCGCCATCCAGCGCGCCATCCAGGAGCCGCGCGAGCTGTCGATTAATTTGATCAATGCCCAGCAGGCACGCCGAGCGCTCGATTATCTGGTCGGCTTCAATCTGTCGCCGCTGTTGTGGAAGAAGGTACGCCGCGGGCTTTCGGCCGGGCGCGTGCAAAGCCCGGCGCTGCGTTTGATTGTCGAGCGCGAGGAAGAGATCGAGCGTTTCAAGGCGCGCGAGTACTGGACCATCGAGTCCGATCTCAGCACCAAAGGCCAGAACTTCAGCGCCAAGCTCACCCACTTCAAGGGTGAGAAGCTCGACCAGTTTACGATCAACGAAGAGAATACTGCTGCCGAGGTCGAGGCCGAACTGCTCAAACAGGCGCAGGGCCGCTATCTCGTCACCGCCGTCGAGAAAAAGCAGCGCAAGCGCAATCCGTCGCCGCCGTTCACTACCTCGACCCTGCAGCAGGAGGCGTCGCGCAAGCTTGGGTTCACGGCGCAACGCACGATGCGCACCGCGCAGCAGTTGTATGAAGGTGTCGATATCGGCGGCGAGACCGTCGGTCTCATCAGCTACATGCGTACCGATTCGGTAAATCTGGCGAAAGAAGCGATCGAAGAGATTCGCGCGCTCATCGCCAAGCGCTACGGTGACGACAACCTGCCGGAAACGCCGCACGTCTACAAGACCAAATCCAAGAACGCGCAGGAAGCGCACGAGGCCATCCGCCCGACCTCGGCCGAGCGTATCCCCGAGCAGCTCAAGGAGCGCCTGACGCCGGAGCAATACAAGCTGTATGAACTCATCTGGAAGCGCACCGTCGCCTGCCAGATGGTGCACGCGGTGCTGGATACCGTGGCGGTCGACCTTGAGGCCGGCAGCGGCAATGTGTCGCGCGCCAACGGCTCGACCCTGGTGAAGCCGGGCTTCATGGCCGTCTACCAGGAAGGCACGGACGAGAAGAAGGAAGGCGAAGAAGACGAGGCGATCCTGCCGGTCATGCTCAAGGGCGAACACGTGGATCTGCGCGTGATCCGCAAGGAACAGCACTTCACCGAGCCGCCGCCGCGCTTTACGGAAGCCTCGCTGGTCAAGGCGCTTGAGGCCTTTGGCATCGGCCGCCCGTCCACTTATGCGTCGATCATCTCGACACTCGAATCGCGCGAGTACGTCACGCTCGACAAGCGTCGTTTCCAGCCGACCGACGTCGGCCGCGTCGTGAACAAGTTTCTGTCCGAGCATTTTTTCAAATACGTGGACTATGACTTCACCGCGCGCATGGAAGACGATCTCGACGCCGTGTCGCGCGGCGAGAAGGAATGGCGGCCGCTGTTGCAGGAATTCTGGGGCGAGTTCAAGTTGCAGGTCGACGAGAAAGAGACCGCCGATCGCCCCGGTACCGAAATTCTTGAAGAGCTTTGCCCGAAGTGCCAGAAGCCATTGTCCAAGCGCCTCGGCCGTAACGGCTACTTCATCGGTTGCACCGGCTACCCGGAGTGCGACTACACGCGCAACGTGGACGAAGAGGCCGGCGCCTCGAACGAGCCGCAGTATGTCGAGGATCGCGTCTGCCCGAAGTGCGAGTCGAAGCTGGTCATCAAGCGTGGCCGCTACGGCAAGTTCATCGGTTGCAGCAACTACCCGAACTGCAAGCACATGGAGCCGCTCGAGAAGCCGGCCGACACCGGCGTGCTGTGCCCGGAGTGCAAGCAGGCGAACATGCTCAAGCGCAAGTCGCGCTACGGCAAGATTTTCTACTCGTGCGCGCGCTATCCGGATTGCAAATACGCGGTCTGGAACCTGCCGCTCAACGAGCCCTGCCCGAAGTGCGGCTGGCCGATCCTGACCATCAAGACCACCAAGCGCCGCGGCACCGAGAAGGTCTGCGCGGTCAAGGAGTGCGGTTTCGCCGAGCCCTACGAGGGCGAACTCGATATGCCGGAGGCCACGCCACCGGTCGGGACCGGCTGATAAAGTTCGTTACGACAGCGAAGAGGCAACAACGGGGCGCCCTTGGGCGCCCCGTTTTGTTTTCGACAACACGCTTGACAGGCATCACCCCCCGGCGCCAGTCTGACGTCAAACAGGGAAGGGGTGCGCATGGATCGCCTTCGTGGTAATCAGCATAAATTCCGGACCATCGTCGTCCCAGCGCTTGCCGGGGTCGTGTTACAACGACACCCCACGGCGCGAACTGGCGAGCGTCTGGGTCGGCAGCTCTTTGCGTTCACTCTTTGTGTCCTTCTCGTTGCTTCTGCGCTGGCGCGGGACGACGATAAAGTTGGAAACGTAATAGATTTCCTGAAATCTTACCCGGTTAGCAAGATTGAATCCGGTACGCATGATCCCAGCCTGCTTCGCCACAACTTGCCGGAAATCCCGTTTGAGAAATGGCTTGGATTAATAATGGGCGATTCTCCGCTTGAGTGGCAAGGGGGTGATTGCGCTGAATATGCTGGCGACGACGGGTACTGTGGTTCATTTCTAGTTACCGTCCGTACTCCGCAATGGCGCTGCCCGGATGTTGAGTTAAGGTTTGCCGTTGGGAAAGATGCCACGGTGTATTTAATCCATGACGGCGGCAACGTGAGCGACTTCGGGGCAAACGGCAGTTTAGATCAGCTTAGCGATCTGGAAAGAGTATTGAGGGAAGTGAAGGCAAAGGCGGCGCCCAATCGCCCGCCAAGTCTCCCCGCCGCCAGCCTAAAGACGATGACGAAGGCGGAAATCATCAGGCACGTGCAGACCCTCGACGTTCATCGCTTTGACCACTCCTTGCCTTCAGAACGCTTCGATCGATGGCTTGGCCGCACGGCTCGTTGGCCGCTCCAATGGTGGAACGGTGATGTACACGAACGTTGTGGTCCCAATGCGCTTGAGGTTCATGTCACCACAGCCGGTATACATGATCCTGAGGGGCGGGAGCCACGCACTTACATCAATGTGGTGCTCGGCTCCTGGGAGCGAGGTATCGAAGGTGAGCCAAAGCTGGCGATTTCTTTCAAAAGCGAAGATGGGGTACATGCTCAATTTTCGCCCGTGAAGAACCTATCCGAACTCCAAAAGAAATTTGACGAATGGCACACCGCTCTCTTGACGCGCAAGCCCAAAGTACCCGTTGTGCAGAACATGACCAGTATGGGACGGTTCGATCAAGTCCGCTCCTCTCCCACCGGCCATTGCTATGGGCACAGTCTTGATCTCTGGGAATATGGTGAGCGTGTATTCGGCCTTCACCATCGGCACGATGGTCTGTGCGGTGATCCGCCCTGTAACGCAATACAGAATATAAAATTCGATCCGAAAACAGGCGAGCTTGAATTTTTCTCGTCACAGCCCGGCGAAAAATATAAATTCGCCGGGAAAATGGAATCAGGAAAGATCATTGGCGTCTTCGATGCGGAGCCTGTGTCACTAAGGCGAAGTCGTGAATACTCCACGTCTCTGGACTCGGAACGAAATGTTGCGGCTTGGTGTACGTTCTGGAGTCAGGTTCCAAGATGCAGCGGGGTGAAAGAACTGTGCAAATCGATGGGAGTACCAGAGGCCCCTGCGGTTCGTTAGCCTCGTTTTGGTTGGGAAACCGGGGTTAATGACACAACTTGACTCTGAAGCGACCGCATTAACGCCATCGCCGTACCAGATATTCTCCTGCCGTTGGAACAGCTGCAACTAAATCCAGATGTCATCAGGGAAGCAATGGTGAGTGCCGATGGGCAAATGTCTGCCCGTTATCATGGCCGTAATTATTATTAATTATCAGCTCAGGCAATCAGCAGCAGCTTCGCGCCGGCAATCACCAGCACCACGCCCAGCACCCGTCGCAGCGTCAGCGGCGCCAGCCGGCGCACCGCGAGTTCCGATCCAATCACCGCTCCGGCCAGCGCCGCGAGCATGAGCAGCGGTAGTTGCGCCGGCCAGGCGACGGCGACGCTGGCGTGCCCGGCGAGCGCGGCGATCGAGTTCACCAGAATGAAAGCCGCCGACAGTGCCGCGGTGGTGCGCATGCTGGCCCAGCGCAGCAGGAGCAGCAGCGGGCTCAGGAATATTCCGCCGCCCACGCCGGTGAGGCCGGACAGCAAGCCGAGTCCCGCCCCGCTCACCAGTGCTATCCAGATATTTGGCGTGGAGGTGGCTTCATGGTCCTGCGTTTTCCACAGCAGACGCGCGGCGGCGACCAGCAGGGCGACGGCCACCAGAATCTTGTAGACCCCGCCCGGCAGGGTGAGCGCGCCGCCGACAAAGGCCAGCGGTATCGAGCCGAAGGCAAACGGCCAGAACAGGCGTGCGTCGAAATAGCCGGCACGCCACAGACGGTAGAAGACCAGGCCGGCGACGGCGATGTTCATGGCGAGCGCCGCCGGTTTCATGAAAACCGGCGCCAACCCGAACAGCGCCATGGCCGCCAGATAGCCGGAGGCACCGCCGTGGCCGACCGAGGAATAGAGCGTCGCGGCGAGCGCGACGAAGGCGAGTAACGCGAGCAGTTCTGCTGTGCTTAGGGATTCCATCTAAGCGTGCCCAACAAAATGAACATGACTCGAAACCCGGCCCTCACCCCAACCCCTCTCCCGCAGGGAGAGGGGATATAAACCCTTGTCCCCACGGGAGGAGCGTTGGGATGAGAGTTGGCGGCGTGAAGTTTTACTTGAAGGTTTACTTATAGAATCGAAATCAGTCGTGCTCGTGGCCACCCGGTCCATGGACGTGGCCGTGCGCGAGTTCCTCACCGCTGGCGTCGCGCACTTCCACGATGGTCACGGCGAAATTGAGCGGCACGCCGGCGAGCGGGTGGTTGCCGTCCACGGTGATGTTGGCGGCATCGGTGCTGACCACGGTCACAATGCTCATGTTGCCATCGGGGTCGCCGGACTGGAACTGCATGCCGACCTGAATGCCGTCGCTGTCCTCGAACATTTCGCGCGGCACGTTCTGCACCAGGGCGTCGTCGCGTTCGCCGTAGGCTTCGGCCGCGGTGACGCGCACACTCAGGGAGTCACCCGCGCGCTTGCCTTCCAGGGCCGATTCCAGGCCGGGAATGATGTTGCCGCTGCCGTGCAGGTAAGTGAGCGGCTCGCCGCCCTCGGAACTGTCCAGGACCTGGGCGCTGTCATCGGTGAGCGTGTAGTCGAAACGCACGACTTTGTTGCGGCTGATAAGCATGGAAAAATCTCGAAGTGAAAAATAAACTTTACGCCAGTTGCCGGTTTGCGCCAAGCTGCGTCCGGGATTTGCGTACCGTGATTTCCAGTTAGGTAAGGTCTGAATAATTCGATGTAGGGCGCGTCCCACGCGCCATTTTGTCGATTGGTGCGCAGGGCGCACCCTACATTTTTGAATTAATCAGAGGGTCCTTGGTTATTAATAAATATTTTCGAGACACGAGCATGCCTGGACGCCGCCTTAGTGTATTGCCGCCGCTGTACCTCGCGCGGATCCTGTTTACGCTGGTGTTTGTGGCCGGGCTTGCCGGTTGCGCCAGCTGGTTCGCGCCACCGCCCGGCATCGGGCGCGAGGTGGCGTGGTCGAAGTTGCCCGGCTGGGAGAAGGATCAGCATGCCGCCGCCTGGCCAGCGCTACGCAAGAGTTGCGAGAAGCTTGCTACCCGTGACGCCGCTTGGGAGAACATTTGCCTTGCTGCCCGCGCGCTGGAATCGCCGGACAACGCCAGCGCACGCACATTCTTCGAGACCTATTTTCGCGCTTACCGGATGAACGCCGAGAACGGGCGCGAAGGACTGATCACTGGCTATTACGAACCGGTGCTGAACGGCAGCAAGATGCGCAACGATCAATTTCGCTGGCCGTTGTACAGGCGGCCGGACAACCTGCTCACCATCGATCTCGCCGGCCTTTATCCGGAACTGAAGGGACGGCCAGTGCGCGGGCGTCTTGAGGGTAGCCGGGTGGTGCCGTATTTCAGCCGTGCCGAAATCGGCAACGGCAAAAATCCGCTGGCCGGGAACGAGCTGCTGTGGGTGGATGACCCGGTCGAACTTTTTATTCTGCAGGTGCAGGGCTCGGGGCGCGTGCGCCTGCCGGATGGTGGCGAGGTCGCGGTCGGTTATGCCGATCAGAACGGCCATCCGTACCGCTCGCTCGGCGGACGACTGATTGAGATGGGTGCACTGACGCGCGAGGAGGTCACGCTTACGCGCATCCGCGACTGGCTGGCCGCGCACCCGGAAGAAACCGGCGCACTGCTCAACAGCAATCCGAGTTATATTTTTTTCACCCAGCGCGATGCGGCGCTCGACGGTCCGCTCGGTTCGCTTGGTGTGGCGCTCACACCCGAGCGCTCGGTGGCGGTGGATCCTGCCTACATTCGACTCGGGCTTCCGGTCTGGCTGGATGCGGAATTGCCGGACGGCAAGCCGCTGCAACGTCTCGCCTTTGCCCAGGACACGGGCGGTGCGATCAAAGGGGCTGTACGTGCCGATCTGTTCCTCGGCCAGGGCGTTGAAGCGGGCCGGCTGGCTGGGGAGATGAAACAGCGTGGCCGGATGTGCGTGTTGTTGCCAAAGCCGCCGGCGCCGGTCACGGCGCTTTCACTTCGATAAAAAAATAGATTCTCACCAACTCCCCCTCTCCCGCATCAGCGGGAGAGGGATGGGGAGAGGGTGGGTTATTCCCCGTGCACCACTTCAACTTACTTACGCCTCAACCCTCTCCTGCTTCCTTCATCCCCATCCCTTCTCCCGGAGGGCGAAGGGGGCGAGCCGTGGCGCGCTTGCGCGCGCGCTCATTTACCTTGGGAGAGGGGTGGAGAGAGGGCTTCTTCTGCGATCGTCAGGTCAGGCAGATTGACTTTGGTTGGCACGAACGCGTCTTCGCAGGCCAGGATGTTCTGGAGTGGATAGAGCCTGAGCAGTCCGCCGGCCAGTAACGAGCCACTGGCGGCGCGCCCGACGCTCACGGCCTCTTCGGCCGTCGGCGCGCGCGCGAGATCCGCCGGCATGGCCTTCAGCACGAGAACATGCACCGGCAAATCGATCTCACTATCCGGGCGGCGCGCGAACAGATGGGCATACAGTCCGTTGCCGCTCGGCATGGTGCGCGGGTGGGCCGCGATACCGACCAGATAGGTCCAGGCGTCCGGAAGAATTTCCATCGGCTGGGTGTAGTAATGGGTTGTGTGCTCAAAGACCGACAAGCCATCGATCGGAGGCTTGGTCATCGCGTAGCGGCCCAACCGCTGCCACTGCACCGTGCCGGCCACCAACACGCCGTTCGGGTAACGCACGGCGAGCTGGCGCCACAGGGCATCGAGCGGGGTGCCGGGCTTTATGCGCAAGCTGTCCTGTGCCCGTGTTGACGGAGGGACATATACCAGATGGCTGGTCTGGAAGAAGCGGTCGCTCACGGTGGTCTGAACGCCCGCCGTGTCGTGACGAGTGGATTGCACAAAGGCCAGGTCCGAGACCACCAATGCATCGCCGAGCCCATCCCATCCACCAACCGCAGCGGTGCCGAGTCCTGTGCCGATGCGTCCGGCATCGAGTAGTACCGTTCGCAACGCCGCGGGAACGCGCGCCGCCAGGCGCGCTCGGACATCGCCCACCACGCAAGCGCCGGGCAGCGGCTGGGGTTTGAGCAGGTTGAGCAGCAGTACGAAGCCGGCGAAGGCGATGGTTACCCAGAACGCGCGCGCGCCTGCCAGTTGTCGAAGCATTCGCTTCATGCCGTTGAGTGTAGTAGCGGAATCCATCATGCGCTGCTCAACAAGGGAGCAACGCGCCGAGTTTCGTGCCCAGCAACTCAGCGCGCCAGCCGCGCAACACGCTGGCCGGCTCGGCACCGCGCACCAGTTTCTCGACGTCGCGGCGCGTGGCCAACACCGCCGGGGCGAGCTCGTGTTCCTGCGCCACGCTGCGCACCAGCTCCATGAGGCGTTTGCCGAGCGCATTCTGTTCGGGGGTGGGCGGTGCCTGCCGTTCCCAGATGATCTGTGGGTCGGCGCGCCGTCCCTGCTCGATGCAGTCGAGAATGGCGTCGCCCCAGCTGTGGCGCGCGCCGTCTTCGAGTCCGCGGATCGAGACCAGCTCGGCGCGCGTCTGGGGGGCGTGGCGTGCGAGTTCGAACAGCACCTCATCGCGCAACACCCAGCCGCGTGGCAGGTTGCGCGCCTGTGCGGTCTGCTCGCGAAAGGCAGCGAGCGCACGCAGTATCTGCTGGTTCGCCGCCGGCAACTCGGCCCCGCCGCGCAACCGTCGCCAGGCCTCGGCCGGATCGTTGGCATACAGCTTTGGATCGGTGAGACGCGTGCAATCGTCCGCCACCCACGCGAGCCGGCCGGCGGCGGCCAGCCGTTCGTGCAGCGCCTCGTACACCGGCATCAGGTAGCGCACATCGTCCTCGGCGTATTGGTGTTGCGCGGCGCTCAGCGGACGCTTCGACCAGTCGGTGCGGGTGTGTGTCTTGTCGAGTATTACGCCGGTAATCGCTGTCACCAGCGCGGCATAGCCGATCTGGTCGTCATAGCCGAGGTAGGCGGCGGCGATCTGGGTGTCGAACAGCGGCGCGGCCACGATTCCGCGGTCGCTCTCGGCGTCCTGCCTCTCGCGACACTGGCGCGTCCCTGCGCGGCGCAGATCGACGAAGACCTCCAGGTCCTGACGCGCGGCATGCAGCACCTTGCGCAGGCCCGGGTTTTCGAGCAGGGCGTGCAGCGGAGCAAGCTGTTCGAGCGTGAGCGGGTCGATGCAGGCCACGATCCCGGGAGCGCCAACCTGGATAAGGCACAGGCGTGCGTAATAAGTGCGCTCGCGCAGAAACTCGGTATCCAGCGCGATCCATGCGCTGCCTTCGAGTGCGCGGCACAGGTCGGCAAGCGCCGTGTCACTGGCAATCAGTTCGCTGTTCATGTCGGAAGTTTATGGTAGGCAAGCCTGCGCAAGTAAGACCATACTATCAGAGCCAGTTGCTGGTCGCCGGCCTGGCATGGCGTGATATCATTAATAAATGGATGCAGGCAGGCATGGTGTGGCCCGATGCACCGGCCGGTTGCTGGTCGGGCTGTTGTGCGGCATCGCAATGGTTGCCTGTGATTTTCGGCCGAGCGCACCGGAAAGCCGCGCCGAGTATTTTGTCGAGAAGCTGATCCTCGAACCACAGGCCATCGAGGATCTACGTGGTGTAGCGAGAGTCGCGGAAGGTGAAAGCCCCGACACGCTCGCCAGCGATCTGCCGACGCGCAGCGCGCTGAACTACCTGCGCGCTCGTCAGCGCCTCGGCGCCAAGTTCGGTCTGCATGTTGCCGGCACCCAGCGGCCCGCGCCCGACAGCCGGGTGGTGAGCGTGGTGGTCAGCGAGGGCACGGCGGTGCTCAACGAGGCAGCGGCGGTGCGCTTTCAGGTGGAGCTGCAGAAACAGGATGACGCCTGGCTGGTTACGCGTCTGCGTTCCGACTGATCCCTTTAATTACTCACCTACATGCCCATTCTCAAGATCATTCTCGATATCTGTCTGCTGCGCGGGCGCGCGCAGGACCTGCCCGCGTCCATGAATCTGGTGTGGCTGACAGCCGCTGCCAGCGTGGCGGTGAACGCACTGGGCATGCCCGAGCGCGCCACGGACCTGGCGCAGCTGCTGTTCATTGCCTCGCAGGCGGTAATGTTCGGCGCGGTCGTCTGGCTGCTGCTGCGGCTGCGCGGCTTCGCGGCGCGCTGGACGCAGACGGTCACGGCCTTGTATGCCGTGGATGCCGTGTTCAGCCTGTTGTTGCTGCCGTTTCTGCCGGCGTTGATGGAGATGATCAAGCTGGGACCGGAAGCCAAGCCCGGCTGGGAGGCGTATGTATTGCTCGTGCTCAGTGGCTGGCTGCTGCTGATTATCGCGCGCGTCTTGCGCGAAGCCACCGAGTGGCCGCTGCCGCTTGCCTTTCTGGCCGGCTTCTCCTCGTTGCTGGCGGTGCGCATCCTCGGCCACCTGATCGCGCCGCTGTTCGGGCTGATGGTGCAGACTTAAAATGGATATTTTTGTGCAGGCATGCCTCCTTTAATGCGTATTCACATACTCGGTATCGGCGGCACCTTCATGGGCGGCGTGGCGGTGCTGGCGCGCGCGCTCGGCCACAGCGTGACCGGCTCGGACGCCAAGGTCTATCCGCCCATGAGCACGCAGCTTGAGGCCGAGGGCATTACGCTGCGCGAAGGCTACGATCCGGCGCATCTCGAACCCGCACCCGACCTGGTTATCATTGGCAACGCCTTGTCGCGCGGTAACCCGGCGGTCGAACACGTGCTCGACCGCGGCATTCCCTACACCTCGGGTGCGCAGTGGGTGGCGGAAAATGTCCTGCATGGGCGCTGGGTGCTGGCAGTGGCCGGCACCCACGGCAAGACCACCACCACGAGCATGCTCGCCTGGATTCTGGAATACGCCAACCTCAAGCCGGGCTTTCTGGTCGGCGGTGTGCCGGAGAACTTCGGCGTGTCGGCGCGTCTCGGCGATGAGCCGTTCTTCGTGATCGAAGCGGACGAATACGACACCGCGTTCTTCGACAAGCGCTCCAAGTTCGTGCACTACCGGCCGCGCACCGCGATTCTCAACAATCTCGAATTCGACCACGCCGATATTTTTCCGGACATCGCCGCCATCCGCCGCCAGTTCCATCATCTGGTGCGCAGCGTGCCGCGCAGCGGTTTGCTGGTGGTGAATGGCACCGATCCAGAATTGGCTGAGACCTTGAAGATGGGTTGCTGGACGCCACAGGAAACCTTCGGCGACAAATCCGGATGGCAGGCCGAACTGCTCGTGCCGGATGGCAGCCGCTTTCGTGTGTTGTTCCAGGGCAAGGAACAGGGCAGCGTCGAGTGGGACCTGATCGGCACACACAACGTGCTCAATGCGCTCGCCGCGATCGCGGCGGCGCGCCACGCCGGCGTGCCGGCGAAAACCGGTTGTGCGGCGCTCAAGGAATTCCGCAACGTCAAACGCCGCATGGAAGTGCGCGGCACGGTGCGCGGCGTCACGGTGTACGACGATTTCGCGCATCACCCGACCGCCATTCACACCACGCTGGAAGCGCTGCGCGCGCGCGTCGGCGACAAGCGCATTGTCGCGGTACTGGAGGCACGCTCCAACACCATGCGCATGGGCGTGCACCGCGCCGAGCTCGGACCGGCGCTGGCCGGGGCCGATCAGGTGCTCCTGTGTCAGCCGGCCGAGTTCCCGTGGGACATCAACATCGTCACCGCGGCGCTCAACGGCCGCGCGCGCGTGTTTCGTTCGGTGGACGAGATCGTGACCGTACTTGGGCAGGAACTGCGTGCCGACGATCAGGTGCTGATCATGAGCAACGGCGGCTTCGATGGCATCCACGCCAAACTGCTGGCGCGGCTGGCGGCAGCGCCCAGTGCGGCAATGAGTACGCCTGCGTGAGCAGCGAGGCGATCGCGCTCGCCATGACTGGTGCTTCGGGCGCGGTCTACGGCCTGCGCCTGCTCGAATGTCTGCTGCAGGCACAGAAAACGGTTTATCTCATGCTCTCGCCGGCGGCGCAGATCGTGCTCGCGCAGGAAACCGATTTGAAAGTGCCCGGCACGCCGGCCGAGCAGGAAAAATTTTTCAGCACGCGCTATCGCGCACACGAAGGTCAGCTGAAGGTATTCGGTCCGAATGCCTGGTTCTCGCCGCCGGCCAGCGGTTCGAATGCCCCGCAGGCAATGGTGGTCTGCCCGTGCACCAGCGGCGCGCTGGCCGCGATCGCGCAGGGCAGCGCCGACAATCTCATTGAGCGTGCCGCCGACGTGGCCATCAAGGAAGGCCGGAAGCTGATCCTGGTGCCGCGCGAAATGCCGTTGTCTGCGATTCACCTCGAGAACATGCTGAAGCTCGCGCGCCTCGGGGTGGTGATCCTGCCGCCCAGCCCCGGGTTCTATCACCAGCCGAAACGCATCGAGGACCTGGTGGACTTCGTGGTGGCGCGCCTGCTCGACCACCTTGCCATCGAACACCAGCTCGTGCCTCGCTGGGCGGAAGACGCGCCGGGAAACTAATATCTGCCCGGCTTGTCAGTGTCAGGGTCGTGCCCCAGGTTTGCATCCAACGCCGGATTTGTCTTACGCTCAACCGATCGCAACGGAGAAATACACATGAGAGCACTCATTCGCCTGGCCCTGTTCGCCCTGTTGTTCTTGCCATTTTCCGGACAAGCGCAGTTTCTCGAAGGCGTCGAGTACACGCGTGTCGGGCCGCAACCGGTCGAGACCGGCCGCAAAATCGAAGTGCGCGAGTTTTTCTGGTACGGCTGTTCGCACTGTTACGCGCTGGAGCCATCGTTGGAAAAATGGCTCAAGACCCTGCCGAAGAATGCCCAGTTCGTGCGCACACCGGCGGTGTTCAACGAGCAGTGGGCGGTACATGCGCGCGCCTATTACGCCTTCGAGGCGCTTGGCATGACTGCAAAAATGCATTATGCCCTGTTCCATGCGTTGCACGCCGAGAAACGCCCCTTGAACGATGCCGATAGCCTGGCCGCGTTCGTGGCCGAAAAGGGCGGCAACCGCGCGGCCTTCCTCGACGCCTACAACGCCTTTGGCATGCAGGCGAGCCTGAATCGCGCGCTGCAAGCGGCGCGCGCCTACAACATCGAATCGGTGCCGACGCTGATTGTGGACGGCAAGTACATGACCAACGCGACTATCGCGGGTGGCCATGACAATGTGCCGAAGGTTCTGGATTTTCTGATCAAGAAGGCCGCGGCCGA
>Ga0315281_10006417_pt1 | contig 16737 bp, 13 predicted proteins | sample YL17G07_0_MG_FD_204540 | JGI IMG/M metagenome (GOLD analysis project Ga0315281, IMG submission 204540) | Sediment microbial communities from Yellowstone Lake, YNP, Wyoming, USA - YL17G07_0 | ecosystem: Environmental > Aquatic > Freshwater > Lake > Sediment | place: USA: Wyoming | collected...
TCCCACTAACGATCTCTGGATCGCGGCCCTCGTCGTGCAGCACAACCTCATCCTCTTCCATCGAGACAAACATTTCGAAAGCCTGCCTCAAATTCCGAATATTTAGGCCAACCCCATCCAAATCTTCGATTGGGGCTTATTTTATCAATTTTTATTCTCAAATTGATAAAATTATCATTTTGAGAATCGAATCGCCAACTCCCATCTCTTAAAAGTCATCAACTAGCTGAAATCGTTTGGTTTGGTTTGGTTTGGTTTGGTTTGGTTTGGTTTGAGGCATCAGGATTGCATCACTTAATTGTAGGGTCAAAAAACAGGGGGTTGGTATGAACAGAGCCGAATTTAACTGGAGACGAATCGTCCTGACGGCCGTTCTTGTGTTTGGGGCCTCCCTTTTTGGAGCGACCTTTGACGCGCACGCCAGGGCGATCCTTAACGCACCCGGCTTAGGAAATGATGGTGTGTTAGTGGCCGATCCGCTGTCTCCCTGCACGGAGGATAACTTCCAGGACCGGAACGCCCATTGGGATCAGGGTAACAGGCGTTGCGACTGCGATCGTTGCTATCATCTTGAGAGAGAAACCTGCGTCGAAACCAGTTGTGCGGGAATCGAACATGCAACCACGTGCAATCCCGACATAGGTGCCTGTGAATGTGAAGCCGGCTTTGAGCGAGGTGTAATCATCAATCTCTCTGGAGTAAAAAGGGAGACCTGTCAATGCCCGAGGGCTAATTGGAAGGGTGCTTGGGTCGATACGTATTGGTCCGAATCCATACAGGCGTGCTGTGTTCCTATTTTACTACCATCTATACCTGTGGGCGGGACGCCACTAGACCCATTCTCAGAAGGGTTGTGTCGCTGTGTCGGCGATACACATCTGGATAAGACTCTGGGTGATCGGTGCGTCCCCAATCTCCCCCCCGAGCGGCAACTCGTGCGTCCCGCCGCCCCTTCGTCAAGAAGACAATAATCGGGTTGGCCTGACCATACCGCGTCGATTCGCTCGGACCGGCCAAGCCGGATCCTCGCTAGAGTCGGGGGAGATGCCACTCTCCCTCGAGCTCCCATCTGTCTCAACCAGGGAGTCCTATCCGTTTCGCAATAATCTCCTTCATCACCTCGGACGTCCCTCCTCCGATGGTCATGAGACGGATGTCACGGGCGAAGCGGGCGATGTCATACTCCTCCATATAACCCGCGCCGCCGTAGGCCTGCAGGCAGTCGTAGGCGACGCGCTGGGCGAGATCGCCGGCGAAGAGTTTCGCCATGGAGATTTCCTTCGTGCACTCGACGCCCGCGTTGAAGAGTTCGACGGCGTGGTAGTTGAGACGCCTCGCCGCTTCAAGCGCCGTGGCGATCTCGGCGAACTTGTGCTGCCAGACTTGGAACTCGATCACCTTCTTGCCGAAGGCGTCGCGCTCCTTGCAGTACGAAACGGCGTCGCTCAAGGCGAGTTCGGCCGAAGCGACGCATGTGATCGCGGCCACCAGCCGCTCGCCCTGAAAGTTTTTCATAATGTAGGAGAAGCCGGCGTTTTCCTGGCCCAGCACGAACCGTTTCGGAATCTTGCAGTTTTCGAAAAAAAGAAGCGTCGTATTGGAGCTGTGATTTCCCATCTTCTCCAAGGTCTTGCCGACGCTGAAGCCCTTCACATCCGTCGGAAACGTCACGAGACTGATGCCCTTATGCCCCGGCCCGCCCGTGCGCACCGCGAGCGTGATGAAATCGGCCTTTCCGCCGTTGGTGATGAACATCTTGGCGCCGTTGACGATATACTCATCGCCCTCCGCGCGAGCGGTGGTCTTAATGGACATGACGTCCGACCCGCAGCCCGGCTCCGTCACGCCCAGGGCCCCGATCTTGTCTCCCGCAAGCGCCGGCGTCAGAAAGAGTTTCTTCTGTTCTTCGGTGCCGAGCGCATCGATGACCGGCGTGGCAATGTCGGCCTGGACCAAGAGGTCCATCGCGACGCCCGCCATCTTACAACGGACGATCTCTTCGCAAAAGACCACCTTGAACCAATAGTCGCCACCACTCCCGCCGACGGATTCCGGAAAGCACACGCCTAGGATGCCGAGCTCTCCCGCCATCTTAAACACCGACTTTGGAAAATCCTTCTTCTTTTCCCACTCTTCCTTGTGAGGAAGCAGTTCCCTTTCGGCGAAGTCGCGGACGGTTTTACGGAACAACTCGTGTTCCGAGGTAAACGGAGATGTCATTGCCATGCGCTTCTTTTAGCAAATGCCCGGGCCCTTATCAAAGTGATAAATATTATCACTTTGATAGCCATTAAGGCCGCACTTCGGAGGGCCTCAAAAACTTTATTATTTATTATCAATAGGTTAGGAAGACTGCCCCCTTTGGCGCGCTGGCACAGAGAATGCACTCTCTTACTCACGACCTGGGGTATGCTCAAATGGTTGAGAATGCCCCTATAATTTTTTTTGGGGGAGGACCTATGTTTCACAGACACGCTGTTTACTTCATCGTCACCGGAGCCCTGCTTTCGCTCGCCGCCGCCGGTTCCGCCAGAGGCGACGCCAAGATGGGAATCAACGGAGCTAAGAAATACACGGCTTATCCTATAATTGAAAAGGACAAGGTCTATGCCGCGCGATACCGCATATTTCCATTAGACAGCGTGGCCGCCGTCGCCAAGCTTTACGGGGATAAAGAGACCGAAGACAATATCACGAAGTTTTTTACGGCACGGTTTGATAAGGCCAAGGACGGCGCGGAAGAGGTCTTTCGCAAGTTTACGGCTCAATTCGACGCCAAGGACCTGACGTACTACAACTTCTTCGCGTACGTCTTTATGCCGGAACGCCTTGACGCCTTTGCGGACGACGTCGAAACCGAATATTTCGCGGCCGCAAAAAAGGCGGGCATCACATCCTTCGGCATCGATAAAATGACCGACGTCGACACCTTCTTTGTGAATTATTTCAAGACAAATAAGATCTATGACGTCGACACCGCCTATGCCGCCTTCGAGAAGACTTTCGGGGCCAAGGACGTCACCTTCGGGGCGTTCCGGACTTATTTCTTCGCTCCCGCATTTATGCGTTATATCGCCGACGATACGGTTACGAACATCGGGGCCTTTACCGTCGAACCGAAGCCGGCCAACGTAGAATAATCGGCTAAAGATCCTGCAGGACTTGAAAAAAAGGCCCCGGCGACATCCGCCGGGGCCTTTGCTTTTCTGCATCTTGATTTTTCTTTAACCGCCGCTCTTGATCCTCATCCCATAGAAGGACCGGATGACGAAGACCGTCGAGGCCAAGAAGAAAACGCCGGCTAGGATGGCGCTCGTCTGTCTTGAGAGCTCGATGGCCATTTCGACGGCCAGGAGACCGAAGAGGGTCGTAAACTTGATCACCGGATTCAGGGCCACGGAAGACGTATCCTTAAAGGGATCGCCGACCGTGTCGCCGACGACGCACGCGGCGTGCAGCGGGCTGCCCTTTTCCTTCAATTCGACCTCGACGATCTTCTTGGCGTTATCCCAGGCGCTGCCCGCATTGGACATGAAAATAGCCTGATAGAGGCCGAACAGGGCGATGGAAATGAGATAGCCCACGAAGAAGTACGGCTCGAGACAGGCGAAGGCCAGCGTGCTGAAGAAGACGGTCAGGAAGATGTTGAACATCCCCTTCTGCGCATACTGCGTGCAGATGGCGACGACCTTTTTGCTGTCCTCAACCGAGGCCTTTGTCGTGCCTTCGAGCTTGATGTTCGCCTTGATGAACTCGACCGCCCGGTACGCCCCCGTAGAGACCGCCTGACAAGACGCTCCCGAAAACCAGTAGATCACCGCGCCACCCGTGACGAGGCCCAGGAGAAAGGGCGGATGCAGGAGCGACAAGTTTTCAATGCCGGAGGTCAAGCCGTGCGTCAAAAGAACGATGATCGAAAAGATCATCGTGGTAGCGCCGACGACCGCAGTCCCGATCAAGACCGGCTTGGCCGTCGCCTTAAAGGTATTGCCCGCTCCGTCGTTTTCTTCCAACAGCTCCTTGGCGCGTTCGAATTTGACGTCGAAACCGTAGTCCTTCTTCAATTCTTCCTTGATACCCTTGATGGACTCGATCGTGGAGAGTTCGTAGACGGACTGCGCGTTGTCGGTCACCGGCCCGTAGGAGTCGACGGCGATCGTGACAGGTCCCATCCCCAAGAAACCGAAGGCGACCAGACCAAAGGAGAAGACGGCCGGAGCCAGCATGAGGCCGCCTAACCCGAGGGTGCTGACGCCGTAGGCGATCCCCATCAGAGTGACGATGACGATTCCCATCCAATAAGCGCTGAAGTCGCCGGCGATAATGCCTGACAGGATGTTGAGCGACGCGCCGCCCTCCCGGGAGGCGGTTACCACCTCGCGAACGTGTCCGGATTCCGTTGAGGTAAAGATCTTGATCATTTCCGGAATGAGGGCCCCGGCGATGGTGCCGCACGTGATGATCGAGGACAGCTTCCACCAGAGGGTTCCGTCGCCGAGATCCGGAATCAAGAGATACGAAACGGCATACGTCATGCCGACCGAAATAAAGGACGTAATCCACACCAGGACGGTGAGCGGCGTTTCAAAATTCATCTTGTCCGCGTTTCCATAACGGGCCTTCGCGATCGCCTCGTTCAAAAGGTAGGAAAGTCCGCTGGCGACGATCATCATGATGCGCATCACGAAAATCCAGACCAAGAGTTGGACCTGGGTCGCCGCTTCGGGAACGGCCAGGAGAATGAAGGTGATCAAGGCCACGCCGGTCACGCCGTAGGTCTCGAAACCGTCGGCCGTCGGTCCCACGGAATCGCCCGCATTATCGCCCGTGCAGTCGGCAATGACGCCCGGATTCCGCGCGTCGTCTTCCTTAATATTGAATACGATCTTCATGAGATCGGAACCGATGTCGGCGATCTTCGTGAAAATACCGCCGGCAATACGCAACACCGAGGCGGCGAGGGATTCACCGATGGCAAAACCGATGAAACACGGTCCTGCATAGTCCCTGGGAACGAAGAGAAGGATGCACAACATCATCACCAGTTCCGTGCTGATCAAAAGCATGCCGATGCTCATCCCCGACTTGAGGGGAATCGAGCAGACCGGGAAGGGCTTACCCTTGAGGCTCGCAAAGGCGGTACGGGAGTTCGCCAAGGTGTTGATCCGGATACCGAACCAGGCCACTCCGTAACTCCCGCTGATGCCGATCAAGCTGAAAATCAAAATGACCACAACTTTGTCGGTCGTCAGATGCCGGAGAGCGGAGAAGTAAATCCAAATGATGATGCCGATGAAGACCTCGAGGATCAGAATGAATTTACCCTGGGTAATCAGATAGGTCTTGCAGGTCTCGTAGATGAGTTCCGAAATTTCCTTCATGGAATTGTGGACCGGGAGCTTCTTGACCTGGGTGTAGATAACGAGTCCAAAGACGAGCCCCAGAGCGCAGACGCCAAGCCCTTTCATGAGGAGGGCATGTCCATCCATCCCCAAAAAGGTCTGGGAGGACAGGTCCGGCAGAATCAGTTGGGCCTCATTGGCCATGGCCGTCAGGGGCACCAGCAAGAGGCTCAGAAGGGTGCCGAATGCAGTCTTCGCAAAGCGAGTCATGAGAAAGCTCCTTGTTTGTATGGGAAAAAGTCGGGGTTTTATAGTCACGGACTCTCTCTTTGTCAAAAGAATTGAACTATTTGAGATTTCTGTTGAAGGATCGGGGATTTGCTTTACTAATGGGCCTGTAAAGGACGCACCTTGGCCAATGAACTGATCGTCAATGTCACACCGACCGAGACGCGGATCGCCCGGCTTGAGTCCGGCCAGATCTCGGAGCTGATCGTCGAGCGCATGCAAGACGCCGGTCTCTTGGGCAATGTCTACAAGGGAAAGATCGTCAGGGTTTTACCGGGGATGCAGGCGGCCTTCGCGGAAATCGGCCTCGAACGGACCGCCTTTCTCTACGTCAGCGACATCGCCCCGGAACTCGCCCTCGAGGAAATGATGGCGGGCGAGGAGGAGTCCCCTCCCCCGGACCGTCCCCGTTTCGAGAATCGCTCCCGCCGCCAACTCCCTCAGATCCAAGACCTTGTGCGCGAAGGCCAAGACGTCGTGGTCCAGATCGCCCGGGAACCCATCGGCACCAAGGGCGCGCGGTTGACTTCGCACATCAGTCTTCCGGGGCGTTTTCTCGTCTATATGCCGACGGTCAACCACGTCGGCGTGTCGCGGCGCATTCCGGATGAAGGCGAACGCACGCGCCTCAAGAATCTGATCGATAAACTCCGCACCGAGGTCAGCGGCGCCGCCGGAGGGGGATTCATCGGACGCACGATGAGCGAAGGCGCCACATTGAAGGATTTGAAGCAGGATATGGAGTATTTGACGAAACTCTGGCAGGAGATCGACGGAAAGAAGAATCAGGCCAAGTCGCCCGCCCTCCTGCATCGCGAACTCTCCGTCGTCCATAGGGCCGTCCGGGATCTTTTTACACCGGACATTGAGCGGATCGTCATCGACAGCAAAGAAGAAATGGCGAGGGTCACGACCTTCATCGAGACCTTCCTCCCGCGCGCGGGCAACTTCGTTCAATACCATGCCGGTCCGGAACCGATCTTCGACGCCTATGGGATCGAGGTTGAGATCTCCCGCGCGCTCGGTAAAAAAGTTTGGCTCAAATCGGGCGGCTATATCATCATTGAAGAGACCGAGGCCCTGATTGCGATCGACGTCAACACCGGCAAGTTCGTCGGCAAACGAAACCTCGAAGACACGATCCTAAAAACCAACCTGGAAGCCGTGAAAGAGATCTCCTATCAGCTCAGGGTTCGCGACTTGGGCGGCATCATTATTCTGGATTTCATCGACATGGAACGCCCGGCCAACCGCGAAAATGTCTATCAGGCCCTGAAAGAAGCCCTCCGCTCCGATCGCGCCAAGACGACCATCACGAAGATTACCGACCTCGGCTTGGTCGAGATGACCCGCAAACGCACCCGCGAGAGCCTCTCACGCCTCTTGTGCGAGCCTTGCTTTTATTGCGAAGGACGGGGTTATTTAAAAAGCCGGGCTACGATCTGCCACGAAATCTTTCGCGAACTCCGACGGAATTTTCAGGAATTTTACGCGGATGGGGTCACGATCCAGGCCAATCCATCCGTCGTCGAGATGCTCTTGGAAGAAGAACATCCGGGTCTCGAGGATTGGGAACGCAAGACCGGCAAAAAAACGGCCGTCAAGGCCCGGGAGGACTTCCATCTCGAGCAATACGAGATCACCGAAGGAAGCCTTGACAAGAACCCCTCGGAATAGCTAGTAGTTACCCTCTTTTTTTCAAGGAGTTGATGGATGCACGCAGTCATTGAAACAGGTGGAAAGCAATACCGAGTCACCGTCGGCGACCAAATCGAGATCGAAAAGCTCGAGAACAAAGAAGGCGACAAGGTCACCTTTCCCGTTCTCTTGATCGAAGACGGAGAGACCATCAAGTTGGGCCGTCCCCATCTCGACGGGGTCCAAGTCACGGGTGAAGTATTGGACCAAACAAAAGGTCCGAAGCTCATCGCGTATACCTATCGCAAACGTAAGTCGTCAGAGCGCAAGGTTGGTCACAGACAACCGCTGACGATTGTCAAGATAACGGATATAAAGGGTTAATACACCAAGGCTACGCCTTGGTGCGATTCAATCTTGAATTTTTAAGGAGTTCATCGTGGCAACCAAAAAAGGCGGCGGATCCACTTCCAACGGTCGCGATTCCAACGGCCAGCGGCGCGGCATTAAGCGCTACGCCGGCCAGGTCGTCAAAGCCGGTTCCATCCTTGTCCGGCAGCGCGGCACCCAAATTCATCCGGGTGAGAACGTCGGCGTCGGCCGCGATTGGACCATCTACGCCAAGATCGACGGCATCGTGAAGTACGAAGCCAAGGGCAAAGATCGCCGTAAAGTCAGCGTGTATCCTTCGTAGTTGGGGGAAATGGCCGCTCTCCCCCAAGCCTCCATCTGAGTTGTCCAGGTTTCATCGTTTACGCCGGAAGGAAACCTTCCTTCGTTCACTCTCGTTGTGTTAAACCTGATCCATGAAATTCATCGACGAGGCCAGAATATTCGTTAAAGCCGGAGACGGGGGGCATGGTTGCGTGTCCTTCCGGAGGGAGAAGTACATCCCGCGAGGCGGGCCCAACGGCGGCGACGGAGGGAACGGCGGTAGCGTCCTTTTTCAGGCCGATCCGGGCCTCTATACCCTCCTCGATTTCAAATACCGAAGGCACTTGGAGGCCAAGCGCGGCGAGCACGGACGCGGCAAAGACCAATACGGTGCCGCGGGCCCCGATGTCGTCGTTCGCGTCCCTTTGGGGACGAGCATCAAAGACGAGGAAACGGGACGGATCCTCGGAACACTCGAAAAGTTGGGCGACGAAGTCATGGTCGCTGAAGGAGGACGGGGCGGCCGCGGCAATATGCACTTCGCCACCTCCACGCATCAGGCGCCTCGTAAGGCAGAAGACGGCCTTCCGGGTGAAGAACGCTGGGTACTCCTCGAACTGAAGCTCTTGGCCGACGTCGGACTGATCGGCTTTCCCAACGCCGGCAAATCGACCCTGATCGCCGCGATCTCGGCCGCCAAACCCAAGATCGCGGACTACCCTTTCACGACCAAGACCCCCGTCTTGGGCGTTGTTTCCTACAAAGGCAAAAGCTTCACCGCCGCCGACCTACCCGGCCTGATCGAAGGGGCCAGCGAAGGCGTCGGTCTCGGCATCCAATTCTTGAAACACATCGAAAAGACCCGCGTCTTTCTCCACCTGATTTCTCTCAGCGACCCCGAACACCCCGATCCTCTTGAATCTTATAAAACCATTCACAAAGAGCTCGAGGCCTACAGCAAAGATTTCTTGGAAAGGCCTGAAATCATTGTATTGACCAAATGCGACCTGCCGGACGTGAAAGACCAGTTGCCTCGGGCCAAGAAGGCGTTGAAAAAGACAAAACGGAAGGTCATCGAAATATCCGCCGCGACTCACGAGGGTCTCGACGACCTGCTTCGTGAGACGGCAAAACTCATAAAATAATCCCTCTCGACAAGAGGTGGGGAATTCCTTAGAAAATCGACATGCAGCTTCGCACACCCAAAGAAATTGAGAGCATGATCCGGCAAAAATTCCCCGATGCGCAGGTGGCCCTGAGGGACCTGACCGGCACCGGCGATCACTGGCAAGTGAATGTGGTCAGCAAGTCCTTTGAAGACAAGCCCATGCTGGAACAACATCGGATGGTGAAGGCGGTCTTCGAGGCCGACATCGCTTCCGGCGCCGTTCACGCCTTCTCTCTCAAGACCTACACCCCCGAAGAATGGCAAAAAAAATCGTAAAAGCGAGCCCCCTCCAAAAGATCATCGGGAGAACGCGACGGGTCGTCATTAAGATCGGGACTTCCATCCTGGTGGAAAAGAACGGACGCATATCGCACAGGGCTCTCTTGGGGGTCGCGCAAAGCATCGCCGCCATCCGCCGCAAGGGCGTGCAAGTCACGCTGGTGTCCTCCGGGGCCATCGCCTCCGGGATGCAATATTTGGGTTTTAGGAAAAAGCCGCGGAAGATAGCGGAACTCCAGGCCTGTGCGGCCATCGGCCAGCCCCTCCTGATTCACATGTACCAGAAGGCTCTTTCCCATGAAAATCTCCAGGTCGCCCAGATTCTCCTGACGCGGCCGGATTTGGAGAACAAGGTGCAATACGTGAACGCGAAACAGACGATGACGGAGCTTCTGAGACACGGTATCATCCCCATCATCAATGAAAATGACACGGTCGTAGTGGACGAGATCCGCGTCGGGGACAACGACAATCTCGCGGCCCTGGTCGCCGGCCTCGTGGATGCCGATCTTCTGATCCTTCTCACCGATCAGGACGGGTTTTATACAGCCGACCCGCGCAAGGACCCGACGGCGCGTAAGATCGACGTCGTGGAACGGATCGATCGGAAGGCCTTCGCGCACGCATCGGATACGGACAATGTCGGCTCCGTGGGCGGCATGAGGACCAAATTGCAGGCCGCCAAGAAAGCCGCGCGCTTCGGAGTTCCAACGATCATCGCCCACGGAAGGGAAAAGCGGGTCTTGGAGAAGATCTTTGCGGCAAGGCCCGTCGGCTCTCTCTTTCTTGCGAGGAAATCATGACATCATCACTCCAAAAAAAGATCGAAACCGTCGCCAAGCGCGCCCATGATGCGGCACCGCTCGTCGCGAAGCTCACGACAAAAGCTAAGAACCTCATTCTGATAGAGACCGCCGACGCCCTCGTCGCGCGCCACGCCGAAATCGTGAGGGCGAATCAAAAAGACCTGAAAGAGGCTCAGAAGAAAAAACTCGCGCCGGCGTTGATCGATCGTCTGACCCTGAACGCCCAAAGGATCGGCGAGATATCCAAGGGCCTTCGCGAGGTCGCCGCCCTGCCCGATCCTCTCGGCGAGATCGTCAAGTCATGGACACGCCCCAACGGCCTCCACGTCCAGCGCGTCCGGATTCCGTTGGGAGTGATCGGCATCATCTACGAATCCCGACCCAACGTGACCATCGATGCCGCGGGTCTTTGCCTCAAGTCCGGCAATGCCGTCGTGTTGCGCGGCGGTTCCGAAGCGATTCATTCGAACCTCGTCTTGGGAAAAATCCTGCGCGACGTCTTGAAAAAGAACGGTGTCGATCCGAATGTCGTTCAAATCATCGACACGCCGGACCGCAAGGCCATGGGCTTCCTCGTCAGGCAGTCCCGCTATATCGACGTCATGATCCCTCGGGGCGGCGAATCGCTCATGAAATGGATGGCGGACCACTCAAAAATTCCGGTGATCAAGCACGACAAGGGTGTCTGCCATGTTTTTGTCGACGAATCCGCGAATCCGGGCATGGCCGAGAAGATTATCATTAATGCCAAAGTTCAGCGCCCCGGCGTCTGCAACGCCTTGGAAACCTTGTTGGTCCATGAACGTATCGCGCGCACATTCCTTCCTTCGATGGCCGAGAAGCTTCAGGAAGCGGGGGTTGAAATTCGAGGAGACGATCCCGTTCGTAAGATCGTCCCTGGAGCGAAGAAAGCCGCCGAGAAGGATTGGGGAATGGAATATCTCGACCTCATCCTCGCGGTAAAGATAGTGCCCGATCTCGAGAGCGCCATCCGTCATATTCAGAAATATGGTTCTCTTCACACGGAGACGATCGTCACGGAAGACAAATCCCATGCCGCCGAATTCTTAAACCGCTTGGACTCCTCCGTCGTCTTGTGGAACGCCTCCACGCGCTTCAATGACGGAGGTCAATTGGGTCTCGGCGCCGAAATCGGGATCAGCACGACCAAGCTCCACGCCTTCGGTCCGATGGGGCTTGAAGAACTGACGACCATGAAGTTTGTTGTCACGGGAACAGGACAGATACGGGAATAAAATGGTCAAAACGACAACCACAAAGAAGCCCGCTCGTAAAACCAAATCCGACGGCTCGAAGGAACTGGCCCTCATCGTGGCTCAGGCGGCCTTTGATACAAAGGCTGAAAATATAGCCGTTCTGGATATCAAGAAAGTCGGGGGATTCACCGATTACTTCGTCATCGCCACGGCGATGTCCGACCGTCAGGCGCAGGCGATCTGCGACCGCATCCTGGACGCCTTGAAAAAACAGAGCCCGCAGCCCATCAGGCCGCTGAGTGTCGAGGGCTACGAAACGGGCCACTGGATACTGATCGATTGCGGGAGCGTGATCGCCCATATCTTCTACGAGGAGACTCGCACTTTTTACGGGCTTGAAAAACTCTGGGGCGACGCCCCGAGGATCCATTTCAAACTGCTGTGATTCGGCGTATCATTCCGTATTGGAACTTTCATGCGGAATGACACTCTGGTTTCCAACCAATATTTGCGACTGAAACGACTCGGCGGCGGCGCTTTCGGCGAGGTCTGGCTCGCCCAAGATACCAAGCGAAATCAGAAGGTCGCTCTGAAACTTTTTCGCTCCGACATGTCGGAGTATCTGGATTCGTTCAAGAAAGAATTCGAAATCCTCTCGGAGCTTCATCATATCCATGTTGCCCGCGTCTTTGATTTCGGGTTCTCTCCCGAAGAGAAGAGCCATTTCTTCGCCTCGGAATACTGCCCGGGCCATGAATTCTACGAGGCCGTCGAAAAAAAGCCCCTTTCTTATTTTGAAGAATGTCTCGTCCAACTCTTATCGGCGCTCGACTACCTGTATTCGCAGGGAGTCATTCACTTCGACATCAAGGGCAGCAACATTCTTGTCTCGGATCAAGGCGGCCGGCCCACGGTGAAGCTCGTTGATTTCGGCATTGCGAGTCAAAAGACCGGTTCGGAAGGCGACGGCATCATTAAAGGAACGCTCTCCCACATGGCACCCGAGATCATCCGTCGTTGTGCGCTGATCGATCATCGCGCCGACCTCTACTCGTTAGGCATGGTCTGTCTCCGAGCGCTGATGGGGCGTTTTCCGTTTGATATCGGGAACTCGCAAGAGGTCGTTCAGTGGCATCTGCGAGGGTCCCTTTCCGAAGAGAGCTGGAGCAAGCTGGAAATACCCCGTTACCTTCGCGAGATGATCCAAAGTTTTCTTCAAAAAAATCCAACGGACCGCTTCTCCCATCCGCGAGCCGCCCTCAACCTCATCAATTTAGCGACCCAGAGAAAATACGTCGGCATCGAACAGGGACTCTCCGATCATGTCCCGACGCACGGGCCTTTGATCGAACGGGACGAAGTGGTCGCCCTGCTCAAGCAACGGCTCCTCTCGATTCTGGCTTCCGGTGAAAGCGCGGAAGCGCCGGCGGTCAACATACTCACGGGGGAGCAAGGGATGGGGAAGTCGCGGATTCTGGAAGAAATCGTTCATTTCGCCGAACTGCAGGAAATTCCTGTCATCGAGCTCACCTGCGACTACGAAATTCCCTCCTGGCCTTTGCTCGCGGATCATCTCCGCCTTCAAGGGGCCAAGACGGACAGGGACGATGTCCCCTCCGAGTGGAAGGGCGAGTGGAACACTCTTTCTTGGGTGGAACAAATCTTGGCGGAGGCCAAAAAGCGGCCCTTTTGCCTCATCATCGACGATTTTCAAAAGGCCGACCGCCAGACGCAACAAATCATCGCGGCCATTCAGCAGCGACCAAAGTCGCCCCTTTTCCTCCTCCTGGCCGCCCGTGAAGAGGCCAAAGGCCTCGAGCTCTCCCGTCTTAGTCCCGAGGGTGTCCGGCGATACGTGGAACTCGTGTTAGGGGGTGCGGAACGGACGCAGCAAGTCGCCGAGATCCTCTATCAATATTCCGGGGGGCTTCCTCTCTTGATGGTCGAAGGTTTGCGTTACATTGCGCCGCACTTCTACCGCGGCGAGCCCTTGGAAAATCTGATGCCTCCCCCCGGCTTGGAGCTCCTGTATCAGGGAAAGTTGAATGCCTTGAATTCCGAAGAGCTCCAAGCCCTGGATCTCATCGCCCTTCTCTTCCGTCCCGTCGACGTGGTCGAGCTGGAAGCCATCCTGAAAAAACCTTCGAGTTGGCTGATACGAACCTTGCAGCGGTTGCGCCGCGAAGGGTTGTTGGCCGATGAGACATCCCTGTATCGGATCTCGAGCCAGGCGTTGGCCTTGAGTCTCATCCAAGCCCTGACGACGGAGCGGAGACAGGAGTTACATCACACGATCGGCCAATGTTTGAAAAACAGATGCGATGCGTCTCCCTTGGAAGTCGCCTATCACTTGGCCAAGGGTGGAGCGACGGAAGACGCCGGCCGGTTCTATGACAAGGCCTACCGTCTTTTGAAAAGCCAAGGGCAACTGACGTTGGCCGCCGACAGTCTCAAGAAGGCGATTTCGCTCTATGAAGAAGGGAACGAAATTTGGCAAGGGTTGGCGCTGGAGGCGGCCCACCTGCTGTCTCTGACGGGATCGTACCGCGAAGCGGAAATCTACGTCCAAAAGCTTCAGCCTTTTCCCTCTCTTCGTCTTTTTGAAATCGAAGGGGGCCTGGCCTTGAAAAAGCGGGCCTTCGTACAAGCGAAGGAGTCCTATGAAAAGGCCCTCCAATGGCTTCTGAAAGATCCGGACCGCGCCTTGTTTTCCGAAATCCTCGTCAAAAATTCGCTGGGAAACGTCCAGTTGCAAATGGGGGACATCGAGGGGGCCGAGGTCGTTTTTCGGGAAACCTTCCTGATGGAACAAAAAGTCGCCCCCAAAGAAAGGGAAAAAATCACCAACAATCAACTCGGCACCGTCCTCGCCCTGAAGGGGGACATCGACGGGGCCGTCGCATTTTTTCAAAGACGATTGAGCGAACTGGCTCGCGGCAACGAATGGGCCGCTGTTTCCTTGTGGAACGGGCTGGGGTTCTCCCTTCTCAAGGGGTCCCGTTACGACGAAGGGATTCAGGCCTTGGATAGGGCCCTCGATCTGGCCGAGACGATGCATTCCTATCAATTTATTTTTGCCATCATGGGCAATCTTCTTTCCGCCCTCCTCAAACAAGGCCGGTATTTCGAATGTCTCCCCTTGATGAAAAAGATGCTTTCCTTTCAGGAACGTTTTGGGAGCGTACGGGACCTCTGCTTCAATCTCCTCCGGCTTTCCGGGACCTATCTCCTTTTGGGGTTGGAAGAATCCGCCATCGAATGCATTCAAAAGGGGCGCAAGCTCACGGAAGAACACTTCGATTCCAAACTTTATCTGTGGTTCGTTCTGATGGTCGGATATCGGGAGCGCGAATTCGGAGATCCCAAACGGGCTCAGGAGTTTTTCGAAGAGACTAGCGCCGTCGCAGGTCGCTTTGAAGACAAGGAATTGAAAAACTGGGCCCTTTTGGGATCTGCGGACCTGGCCTTCGAAGCCGGCGATGTTTCGGAATGTACATCGATTCTGAAACAGATCGAGTCACAGAATGGGGGCGAGGAGTTCGAAATCCGGCAAGAATTGCTGCGTCTGCAGCTCCGATCGCTCGAAAAACCGGATGCCTCTATTGAAGAAGCGTTCGAGGAACTGGAGATCCGCTGCGAAAAGGGTCATTTGAAGGAGATCCTTTGGACGGTCTACCATGCCTGGTCCAAATTCCTCTCCCGAGACTGTCGCCGTCATTTTGAGTCTAAAGAAGTTCTGTCTCAAGGGGTCCAACTTTGCCGGTCGCTGGCGAATTCCCTCCCCGAGGAATATCGGCATCGCTACTTGAGCCAGAGTCTCCGCAAAAAGCTTCTGGACGACTGGTCCGCCCTTTCAAATGAAATCGTGCAGGAAGGATCGAAGGCGGCGGATTCAGCTCTGTCCGGCTTCGCTTCGGCGACCGAGACTATGGTGGAAAAGGATCCTTTTAAGGAACGCAAATGAGACCCTGATCGACCTGCTCATCGACCGCCGTGCAAAAATCGGTCAGGCATTCCCCGCCGGAAAGGATATGTTTTTTAGAATTGTTCAGGAGGGCGTTGCACTTGTCTTTGCATAACAGCCGGTCGTCGTCGGACGAGGCATCGTCACTGATCAGTTGGTCGCACTGATTCTCGGCCTGATTCTTCGGATCCGGGCCATCCCAGGTGATCTTGGTGTCAACACAGACCCTACAATCGCCCAAGGGCACGCATAGGTCGCCTATCGCGTCGCCGTTGGCGTCCGCCTGGTCGGGATTGGGAACCGTGGGGCAATTGTCTATCGAATCGGGGACTCCGTCTCCATCTTGGTCCCGGCAGGCATCGCTTGGAGTGAGGCTATGTACGCACTCCCCACCGGAACAAGAATCGTCGGTGCATGCGCTGCCGTCGTCGCAGACCATCGGCGTTCCGCCGCAGCTTCCGCCGGAACAGACATCTCCCGTGGTACAAGCGTCGCCGTCATCGCAGGAGCCTGTGTTCGGGATGTTGACGCAGGCAAAATCGACGCAGGTGTCGTCCGTGCAGGCATTATTGTCATTGCAATCCGAATCCTGCGTGCAGGCGCAGTCCAAGGGGGTGTCCATGCACCGGCCATTGGAGCAAGAATCGACCGTGCACGCTATGCCGTCGTCGCAAACCATCGGCGTTCCGCCGCAGCTTCCGCCGGAACAGACGTCTTCCGTGGTGCAGGCGTCGCCGTCATTGCAAGAAGCGCTGTTATTCGTGTGCACGCAACCGGATGCCGGGTTGCAGGAATCGTCGGTGCAGGGATTCCCATCGTTACAACTGATCGAAACATGTTTAACGGCCCCGGTTGCCGAATCACAGGAATCCACGGTACAGGCATCGCTGTCATCGGCAGTGACGCCCGCGCAAGCATCCGGCGGGGGCAAGTCGAAGACATCCAACAGCGAATTGACATCCACCAATTCGAGAGGCGGCTCGCCCTCTCCTTTCTTGGTCAACGAATCACAGGCGGCGTTGTTGGTCAGAGGTTCTCCGGTAATGACATTGCGGCAAACCAGGCCGTTGTTCACGTCCTCTTTATGATCGGCGATGTTGCCGACCCAGACGCCGTCCAGCCATTCGGCTATCCCCCACAGATTCCCGGAGCCGTTCTTCGAGGCCACTTTGACGCTCTTGGCATCGCCGGATTGCCCTTCGGAAGCGTTGCACGTCTGATCCAAATTGGTCCCGCCCGCCGATTGGGTATCGGTCGAGAGATTCGACGGGTCGGTCTGGTCGTAGCTCACGCAGGTCAGGCATCCTTGATTGTCCGTCGCACAGAATTCTCCCCTGCCGACATTGGTGTCCGTCGGAAATGCCTCAACGACGCCGTCGAA
>Ga0315281_10006418_pt1 | contig 16732 bp, 14 predicted proteins | sample YL17G07_0_MG_FD_204540 | JGI IMG/M metagenome (GOLD analysis project Ga0315281, IMG submission 204540) | Sediment microbial communities from Yellowstone Lake, YNP, Wyoming, USA - YL17G07_0 | ecosystem: Environmental > Aquatic > Freshwater > Lake > Sediment | place: USA: Wyoming | collected...
AATCGGCCTCGCCGACGCCGGAAAGACCCATCAGATCTTCCTCGGTTTCTTCCTCGATGACGTGCACCACGTCGTCCACCGTGACGACGCCGATGAGGCGCCCGGCCTCGTCGATCACCGGCGCCGATACCAACCCGTACTGGCGAAACAGATAGGCGACCGATTCCTGGTCCATTGTCGCCGGCACGCTCCGCAGTTCGCTTTCCATGATCGCGGTCAGTTTGACAGCGCGCTTCGAGCGAATGGCCCGCGACAGCGGCACCGAGCCGACCGGGCGATGATCGGCATCGATAGTGAACAGGTCGTAGAAATCGTCGGGCAGGTCGTCCTTGGCGCGCAGGAAATCGATGGTCTCGCCCACCGTCCAGTGCGCGGGCACGGCAACAAGTTCGCGCTGCATCAGGCGCCCGGCGCTGTCCTCGGGGTAGGTCAGCCCCTGTTCGAGGAAAGCGCGATCCTCCGCCGGGACCGCGTCGAGAATGCGCCGCGCCGCCTCGTCGTCCAGATCCTCGAGCAGATCGACGGCGTCGTCGGTGTCGAGTTCCTGGACCGCCGCCGCCACCTGGCGCGGGGTCAGGGAGTCGACCACCTCCTCGCGGACGGTGTCGTCGAGATGGCTCAGCGTCTCCGGCCCGATGCGGTGCCGGGCCACGTCGAGAAAGCGCGTACGCAGCTCGCCCGACAACTGCTCGACCAGGTCGGCGATGTCGGCCGGATGCAATTCGGCGATAAGGGCTTCGACCTCGCCCGGCCGCCCGTCCTGAAGCGCCTCGCGGACGGCCCGGACCAGTTCCGGCGTCGGGCCGAACGGCACCTCGGAGTCGGTTTCGGGCCCGGCTTGGCCCGCGGCGGCGTCGGGATCCGTCTCGCTCATCGCCTTGCCTCCCGGGCGCCCCGCCGCCGATCGGGATCCTAGCGATCCAGGGTCAATCAAAAGAAAATGGTGCGGTCGAGAAGACTCGAACTTCCAAGGGATTTCTCCCACTGCCACCTCAAGGCAGCGCGTCTACCAGTTCCGCCACGACCGCATCCGGGATTGAGCAGCCCCCGGCAAGGCCGGCAAAAGCCTTGCCATAAGCCGCCGCCGGGGAATAGCAAATTGGGCAGGTCCAATCAAGCGAAAGGCCACCGCCGATGCCAGTACCCTCGCCCAGCAGCCGTCCGGTCGCCAGCCGCCCCATCGAATGGCGCCTGGCCCAGGGCCCGGTCGCCTATGAGGACGCCGTGGCCCTGATGGAGGGGCGGGTGGAAGCCATCCGCGCCGGCGGGGCGAGCGACCTGGTCTGGCTCTTGGAGCATCCGCCGCTCTACACGGCCGGGGCCAGCGCGCAGGCTGGCGAATTGCTCGATCCGGGCCGATTCCCGGTCTATGCCTCGGGCCGGGGCGGCCGCTACACCTACCACGGCCCCGGCCAGCGCGTGGCCTATGTCATGCTCGACCTGAAACCGCGCGGCCAGGATCTGCGCCGCTTTGTCCACGACCTGGAGGAATGGATCATCCGCGCCCTGGCCCGGTTCGGCGTGGTCGGCGAGCGCCGGCCGGGGCTGGTCGGCATCTGGGTCCAGCGCGCCGATACCCTCCCCGCCGGCGCCGACAAGATCGCCGCCATCGGCGTGCGGGTTCGGCGCTGGGTCAGTTATCACGGCATTGCCGTCAATCTGGCCCCGGACCTCGGCCACTTTCAGGGCATCGTTCCCTGCGGCATCGCCCCCGGCCCAGGGGCGGAGCATGGCGTAACCTCGCTGGCGGCGCTCGGTGTCGTCGCCTCCATGGCCGACCTGGACGCAGGCCTCGCCGCCGCCTTTGGCGAGGTATTCGGCGGCCGCTAGAGGTGGCGGGCGCGACGTGTTAATCTATATCGTCAAGTGAATGACCCAGACGGGGATTCCGGGCCTCATGTCGCTACCCTTTGCCAGAATGCACGGTTGCGGCAACGATTTCGTGGTCCTCGACGACCGCGCCGGGCGCCTGCACGCGCTCCGTTCCGAGTTGGCGCGGAGCCTGTGCAACCGCCGCACCGGGCTTGGCGGCGACGGCCTCATTCTCATCGGCCCGCCGGCCGCCAAGGGCAGCGACGTGACCATGACCTATGTCAACGCCGACGGCGCCGAGGGCGAAATGTGCGGCAACGGCGCCCGCTGCCTCGCCTGGCGCGCCGTCGATCTGGGACTGGCCGACCGGCGCCTGGACTTCGACACGCTTGCCGGACCCATCGCCGCCACGGTCAGCGGCCGAGACGTGCGCCTGACCATGACCGACCCGCGCGATTTGAAAGCGGCCGTGCCGCTCGCCGTCTTCGGCGACTGGATCGAGGTTCACTATGTCGATACCGGCGTGCCGCACGCCGTGATCTTCGTCGCCGACGCGGCGGCGCTGGCGACGACCGAGGTGGTCCGCCTGGGGCGCGAGGTGCGCCATCACGCTCATTTCTCGCCGCGCGGCGCCAATGCCAACTTCGTTGCCGTCATCGGCCCCTCGCGCCTCGCCATTCGCACCTTTGAGCGCGGCGTCGAGGACGAGACGCTGGCCTGTGGCACCGGCGCCGTAGCGGCGGCGCTGATCGCCCATCGCACCGGCCGGGTCGGCCGGCCCGTAACCGTCGAGCCGCGCGGCGGGGGACTGCTCGAAATCGACTTTGAGACCACGGCCGAGGGCGACTATCGCAACCTCACCCTCTCCGGCCCGACCGAACTCATCGCCGTCGGCGAGTTGAGCGATGCCTGGCTCGCGGCGCGCGGCCTGCCGCTGTCGGCCGACTCCATGCCCAAGGCCATGACCAGCGCCGGCCAGTTGGCGACGGCGGGATAACGACCTACCGCCGCCCGGTGTTTACGGCGGGCCGTTCGTAGGCGTAGCATACTCTTGCGGGCCGTGGACTGCCGGTTGGCGCCCCCGCCGCGACCGCCGCCGGGGTCCGCGCCCCGGGCGGAGGCCTGTGAAGCCGAACGAAAGGGAGGCAGACCATGGCCGTTGCTATGAGGCTTCGCTATTACCTGGAAAAAAACGGCATTCGCTACGATACAGTGGAGCACCTCGCCACGGCGTCGTCCTCGCGCTCCGCGCAGGCGAGTCACATTTCCGGCGACCACGTCGCCAAGGCCGTACTGCTGTGCGACAAGGACGGCCGCTACTTCGTGGCCGTATTGCCCGCCTCGCGGCGCCTCGAACTTGGCGAGTTATGGCGCTGGCTGCATCAGCCCGTGGGCTTGGCCACGGAAGACGAGGTCGCTTGTCTGTTCGACGACTGCGAGCGTGGCGCCTTGCCGGCGCTGGGCGGCGCCTATGGCGTCCCTGTCCTTGTGGACGACAGTCTTAGCCACCGGCCCGACATCTATATCGAGGGCGGCGACCACAGATGCCTCGTCCACATGCGGGGAGAGGACTTCGACCGTCTGATGGCGCAAGAGCAACACCATCGGTTCGCGCGGCACGCCTAACCAGCCGCCTCGGGGGCGGCACCGAGCGAGGTTTTTTCGATCTCCACGCGCGGGTGGGACGCATCGGCGACCGTCCAGGCGCAACTGGCGCCGCATTCAGCGGCCAGTAGCGAGGCCAGCCGCGCCGCCGCCTCCTCCACCCGCCGCGCCGAAGCGGGCTCCAGCCCCTGCACGGTCAACACCGCCCGGCTGGTGCCGGACCCAAGCGCGCTGCGGGCGTCCTGATACCAGTTCCAGCGCCGGCACAGGCACCGCGTGGCATCGGCATAGACGACCTCGCCCTCCTTCGGCGGATCGTTCTCGCCGGTGCTGCCCAGCGCCACGAAGCTGTCGCCCGGCCGGGAATGGCGGAACGCCAACGGCGGCGTGACGCGATCCAGGTCGTCGGCGCCGATGGGCAGGCGATAGAGCGCGGATACGGCGTTATAGAGATCCACGGCCGCGCTGACACGGGGCAGTCGCCCGTCGCGCTGGATGGTCTTGAGGAGCCGCTCCACCGACGAGCGGTAGGATGTCTTTTTGACTCCAAAGGCGCGGTAGGCCTCGCGCCAACAACGCAACTCCGCGATGGTGCCGGGATCGACGCCGGCCAGATCCGCAGCCAGCCGCCGCTGCGTCTCGGCCACGAATGCAAGCCCCTCCGGCCCCAGTTCCGGCGCCACGGTGAGCCCCGTTACCGCCACCAGCGCCACCCGGAAGCCGGGAAAGGCGCCGATCACGTCGCCGATATCGAGGGCCACGATCATGGCCCTATTCCGTTGCCAGCGTGCGGAAGCCGGCGGCGCCGTCGTCTGGCGCCTCGCCGACCACAACCTTGCTGACCTGGGCCGCCGGCGGTCCCCGCCGGCAGAGTGCCGTCATCTCGTCCACCGCCCCCGCCGGCCCCACGAACAAGGCCTCGACCGCGCCGTCGCGGCAATTGCGCACCCAGCCGCGCAAGGAGAGCCGCCCCGCCTGCTCCGCCGTCCAGGCCCGGAACCAGACGCCCTGCACCAGGCCCTCGACGCGGACCCGCACAGCCTTGCTCGCCAGGGCGTCGCCGGCCATGGCTCAAGCCCATTCGAATTCGATGATCGGCTGGTCGGTCGCCAGGCTGTCGCCAGATGCCGCCAACAGCGCCACCACCCGCCCGTCGCGCTCGGCCCGCAGCACGTTTTCCATCTTCATCGCCTCGATGACGGCCAATGCCTGCCCAGCCTTCACTTCCTCGGCCACCGTCACCGCCAGCGACGACAGCAGCCCCGGCATGGGCGAGAGCACAAAGCGCGAGGTATCGGGCCGCCGCTTCTCGGGCATCAGCGCCGCTAGTTCGGCCGCGCGCGGCGTCATCACCTGAAGCTCGGCCTCGAGCCCGTCATGCACCAGCCGGTAGCCGATGCCGCGCTGCTCGATCTGTACCGCCAGCGGCCGGTCGTTGATCGTGCCCCTGAATATGGGCTCGCCGAAACGCCATTCGCCGACCACCTCGAGACTGCCGAAATCGCCAATCGCGGCGTGGCCGGCCGCCGTTTCGGCGACCGTGACCTTGATCCGCTCGCCGTTCTTCACCACCACCCAGTCGCCGCCGCCATCGCCGTTGCGCCCGGTACCACCCCGTGCTTGCAAGCGATGGTGACAGACGGCCGCCACAGCGGCGATGGCCCCCAGGCGCTCCGGCGTCGGGGCCGCACCCTTGAAGCCGTCGGGAAACTCCTCGGCGATGAAGCCGGTCGAAATGTCGCCTGCCTGGAAGCGCGGATGCCCCATGACCGCCGAGAGAAAGGGAATATTGGTCGTCACGCCCCGGATACAGAACTCGTCCAGGGCCTCGCGCATGGCGGCAATGGCCGCCGGTCGGTCGGCGCCATGGGTCGCCAGCTTGGCAATCATGGGGTCGTAGAAAATGGCGATCTCGGCGCCTTCATAAACGCCGCTGTCGGTGCGCGCACCGGCGCCGATCGGCTCACGATAGCGCGTCAGCCGGCCGATTGAGGGCAGGAATCCCCGGGCCGGATCCTCGGCATAGACACGCGCCTCCATGGCCCAGCCGCGCGCCCTCACCTCCGATTGCTTCACGGTCAACTTTTCGCCGGCGGCGATGCGGATCATCCACTCCACCAGATCGAGGCCGGTAACCATTTCCGTCACCGGATGCTCGACCTGAAGTCGGGTGTTCATTTCCAGAAAATAGAATTTCCTGTTCGGATCGACGATGAACTCGACGGTACCGGCCGAGCGATAACCGACGGCCTTCGCCAGCGCCACCGCCTGCTCGCCCATGGCGGCCCGCGTGCGCGGATCGAGGAACGGGCTCGGCGCCTCCTCGATCACCTTCTGGTGCCGGCGCTGAATCGAGCATTCGCGCTCGCCCAGATGAATGACATGGCCGTGAGCGTCGCCCAAAACCTGAATCTCGATGTGGCGCGGCCGTTCGATGAATTTCTCGATGAAGACGCGGTCGTCGGCGAAACTCGAGCGCGCCTCGTTGCTGGCACTAATGAATCCCTCGCCCGCTTGCCCGTCGTTGTAGGCGAGCCGCATGCCCTTGCCGCCGCCCCCGGCCGAGGCCTTGATCATCACCGGATAGCCGATACCGCGGGCCACCTGCACCGCCTCGGCCTGGTCCTTGATCGGCTTCAGATGTCCCGGCACGCCGTTGACGCCGGCCTTCTCGGCCAACTTCTTCGATTCGATCTTGTCGCCCATGGCGGCGATGGCGGCGGGACTGGGACCGATGAAGGCAAGCCCGGCCTTTTCCACCGCCGCCGCGAAGTCCGCCTTTTCCGACAAGAAGCCGTAACCGGGATGGATGGCCTCGGCGCCGGTCTCTCGTGCCGCGCGCAGGATATTCTCAGGCACCAGATAGCTTTGCGCCGAGGGCGAGGGACCGATGGCCACCGCTTCGTCGGCCTCGCGCACATGGCGGGCGTCGGCATCGGCCTCGGAGTGGACGGCCACGGTCTTGATGCCCATGGCCCGGGCCGTACGAATGACGCGGCAGGCGATCTCGCCCCGATTCGCGATGAGGATTTTCTTGAACATTCAGCTTGTTACCACTTGTCTTTCCATGGTTACGCGCGGACGCCGGTCAGCCGCCGAGACGATGCTATTTAATTACGATAAATCAAATGGTTGATGGACGTCCTTAAGTCAGAGCGGGATGTTATCGTGCTTCTTCCACGGGTTCTCAAGTTTCTTGCCGCGCAGCATGGCCAGCGCGTGAGCGACGCGCAGGCGCGTGGTCGAGGGCATGATGACGTCGTCGATGAAGCCCCGGGCGCCGGCGACGAAGGGATTGGCAAATTTCTTGCGGTATTCCTCGGTGCGCTGGGCCACCTTCTCGGCATCGCCCAGGTCGCCGCGAAAGATGATCTCGACCGCGCCCTTGGGGCCCATCACCGCGATCTCGGCCGTTGGCCAGGCATAGTTGACGTCGCCGCGCAGATGCTTCGAACTCATGACGTCATAGGCCCCGCCATAGGCCTTACGGGTGATGACCGTTACCTTCGGCACCGTCGCCTCGCCATAGGCGAACAGCAGTTTGGCGCCATGCTTGATGATGGCATTGTGCTCCTGGCCGGTGCCCGGCAGGAAGCCCGGCACATCGACGAAGGTCAGGATCGGAATATTGAAACAATCGCAGAAGCGCACGAAGCGCGCCGCCTTGCGCGAGGAATCGATGTCGAGACAACCAGCCAGCACCAGGGGCTGATTCGCCACCACCCCCACCGTCGCCCCGGCGATGCGCCCGAAACCGATAATGATGTTCTTGGCCCAGTAGGGCTGGATTTCGAAGAAATCGCCTTCATCCAGAACCTTCTCGATCAACTCCTTGACGTCATAGGCCTTGTTTGGGCTGGTCGGCACCAGCGTATCGAGCGAGGGTTCGACCCGATCGACCGGGTCCGGCGTCGGGCGCGCCGGCGCCGTCTCGCGATTCGACGACGGTAGGAAGTCGATGAACCGGCGCAGTTGCAACAGCGCCTCGACGTCGTTTTCGCAGGCCAGGTCGGCCACCCCCGACTTGGCGGCGTGGGTCATGGCCCCGCCCAACTCCTCGTGCGTCACCGTCTCGTGCGTCACCGTGCGCACCACGTCCGGGCCGGTGACGAACATATAGGACGAATCCTTGACCATGAAGATGAAGTCGGTCATGGCCGGCGAATAGACGGCACCGCCAGCGCAGGGGCCCATGATGAGTGAAATCTGCGGCACCACGCCCGAGGCCAGTACGTTGCGCTGAAAGACCTCGGCATAGCCGGCCAATGAGGCGACGCCGTCCTGAATGCGCGCTCCACCGGAATCGTTGAGGCCGATGACCGGCGCACCCACCTTCATGGCCTGATCCATGATCTTGCAGATCTTATTGGCGTGGGCCTCGCTCAGCGAGCCGCCGAAGACGGTGAAATCCTGGCTGAAGATGAACACCAGCCGGCCGTTGACCTGGCCGTAGCCGGTGACCACGCCATCGCCGGGGATGAGCTGCTCGCCCATGCCGAATTCGGTCGAGCGATGCTCGACGAACATGTCCCATTCCTCGAAGGAGCCGGCATCGAGCAGCAGTTCGATGCGCTCGCGCGCCGTCAGCCGCCCCTTGGCGTGCTGCGCCTCGACCCGGCGCTTGCCGCCCCCGGCGCGCGCCGCCGCCCGCTTATCCTCGAGTTGTCGCAGAATATCGCGCATGACCCTGTCCCCAACCGCCCGTGGCAAATAGCATCAAAGGCGGGATCGCGCCAGCCCGCCCGCCGGCCCCTCAGGCCCTCAACAAGGCCAGGAACAGCGCCGCCGCTTCCAGGTCCAGCCGTCGGCCGGCACGCTGCCGCAACGCCTGCTCATCCTCGCCCCAGGTCTGGTTCTGGAAGGCCTCATCGACGTCGGCCGCCGCCCAGGCTCCCGCCGGAACCAGGCGCTCCTCAAGCAGGGCCAGGGCGATGACCAGCGAGCCGGTCAGGCTGGTCGCCTCCACCAGCGCCGCCAAGCGAAACGGATCGAGGGCTTCGATGGGCGCCTTGAGGCGCTCCAGGGTCGCGGCCGGCTGGCGAATGGGCGTTATCCCGACGCCGACGACGAGGGCCGCGCCGTAACACACCAGCGCCCAGTCCACCAGCGGCTGCCACAGCTCGGCCTGACGCTGGATCAGCGCCGCCGGTTCCGGCGCCCGGTGGCAAATCAGGTCGCTGCCGGCATAGGTCGCCGCCCGCTCCACCGCCCGCGCCCGCTCCGGCCCGGCCCAGTCCAGGGCCATGATGGCCAGGCGCGTCAGTTTCATGGCCGAGAAATCGACGGTCTTGTTCCGCGCCGCCCACTCGGCGGCGACGGCCCGCGCCAAGCCCTGCGTCGGCACGGTCAGCGACCGCCCGCCGGGTGTGCGCGCCGGACGTCCATCGAGGATGACGCCGAAACCACCCTCGACGGCGGCGGCCGTCGCTTGGCTATAGAGGCGGCGGATTGGGCCCAGCAGCGTCAGTTGAAGAGGCCCTTGAGCGTGTCGCCGACGCCCTTGATGGTCTCGCCGGCGCCGTCGAGGATCTGCTCGCCCGTCGAGGGCGCCGGTGCCGGCGCCTGTTGTCCCGGCTGCGGCGCTGGCGCTTGGCCTCCTTGCGCCAAGGCCGAGGCGCACGGATTGTCGCCCGCCGGGGCGCTGCCACTCGATGTCGAGCCCGTGCCGCCGGTCAATCCGGCCAAGGCGCCGACGATACCCGCCCCGCTGGCCACGCCGACCACCGTGCCCGCCACGCCAGCGGCCAGGGCCGCCGCGTCCGGTGTCACGCTCGGCTGGGCCAGCGTTCCTCCCACCTTCACCGGCACCGCCAGGTTGACCAAGTTGGTTGACTTGGCCGTCGGGTCGAAACGCAGGTTGAGCTTTTCGCTATCGAGTTTGATCTTGCCGCTGCCAACGATGGTGGCGCCACTGGTGTCAACGACCATGCCATTGCTCGTGGCCACGCCCTTTTTGATATCGAAGCGCGTCACCATGCAATTCACCTGCGAACTGTCGGCGCTGCCACCGCTGGCGATGACCTGGAACAAATCCGCCAGCAGCAGCTTGGCGAAGTCGTTCTCGATCTTGCCTTGACCCATTTCGAAGTTCACACCGCCATCGGCCCCGGCCATCAGTGCCCGCACCGAGGCGCCGTGCCCACGCAAGCTCAGGTCGGCATTCGACTTACCACCGTTCATCACACCCTTAATGCCGAAGGTCTGAAGCAAGGCGCCGGCTTCGACGCCGCGCGCCGTCACCGTGGCATCGAGCGCCGCCGGATCCTTGGCCGCGTCCACCACGCCCGCGATGGCCAGCGTGCCCCCGGCGAGCCCGGCGTTGAGCCCGGCGATGGTCAGCCGCCCGCCCGCCAGCGTCATCGCCAGCTCGACGTTCTCAAGAATGACCGGATCCTTGACCAGCTTGGCCACCGATAGATCGACCTTGGCATCGACGGCATTGAGGCCGGCCAGCGGCAGGGGTGCGTCGGAGAAAACGCGCCCGTCGCTGGGCGTGGCCGCGGCACCAGCCGGCGCCGGCGTGACGCCGAAGTCCTTGGCGTCCAGCACCACCGACGACAGCGCCGCCGTTACTTTCGGCTTGCCGCCGCCGAGCGCCACGGAGACATCACCGTCGAGATCGCTGCCGCCGATCTTGGCCTTCAGGCCGGTGATCTTATAGACGCCGCTCGGGTTGCTGATCGTGCCGGAGAGGCTGTAGGGGCCGAGCGGGGGCAGCGCCGCGCCGCCGGCGAGCGGCGACATGTCGGCGATACTCTGGCCCTCCACCGTTAGGGCCAAGTCCACGCCTTCGCCCTGGGCCGGTCGCGCAATCTCGCCCTTCAGCGTCGCCGTGGCGCCGCCGCCCTTGACCATCAGGTCGAGCGGCAGGGCGGCCCCTCCCGTCAGCGCCGTGAGCCCACCGATAGTGCCGGAAGCCTCGATCGGGCTGCCGTTGATCTTGGCTACGACCTCGATTGAAATCGGGCTCGCCGGATCGGGGGCGGCGAAGGAGAGCGTCTCCAGCGCCACGGTCTGTGTCTCCCCGGTGACGCCGTTATGATAGGTGAGCGTGGCATTCTCGATGGCGACGGTATTGATCGACGGCAGTTTGCCTTCGCCCGTCGTCGCCGGCGCGGTCGCCGTTTCGGCGCCCTTGGCAAAGATCCAGTTTCCCTGCCCCTTGCTGTCCGTTTCCAGCATGATATCGGCGCCGACGAGGACGATGCGATGCACCTTCACGTCGCCGGTCAGGAGCGGCAGCAGTTCCATTTCGGCTTCCAGACGCTGTAGCTTCAGCATCTCCGGCCGCGAGCCCCAGGGGGCGTTAGCAAAGGTTACGTCGGCGACTTCGACCGTCGGCGTCAGCGAGACGGCGAGATTGAGTTCGCCGGCGATGACGAGCTTGCGACCCGTGGCCAGTTCTACCTGCTCGGCGATGAGGCCGCGATACTGATTGAAATCGGTCCGCTTCAGAAGGACGACGCCGACAACGGCCAACACGGCCACCAAAGCGACCAGTCCAATAACGATCTTCACCAGCGTTTTCATTTGAAAACTCCTCTGCCGGCCGGCTCGGCCGGGCGGTTGCCCTAGTCTAGCCCCGATGGCCTACTCGTCAAAGTCGTCGAATGGCGCGTCGCCGCCACTGACCTCGAAACCAAAGAAGTCCCAGGTTTGGCGCAAATCCGCCGGCAGCGGCGCGGTCACTTCCAGGGTTCCGCCGGCGGGATGGGGCAAGCGGATGGAGCGAGCATGCAGGTGCAGGCGGCGCGACAGTTGCTCGCCGGTCAAGGCCGCTGCCTCCCCGCCGTATTTCGCGTCGCCGACGATGGGTGTACCCAGGGCCGCGCAGTGGGCACGCAATTGGTGCGTCCGCCCGGTAAGCGGCATGAGGGCGAGCCACGCGCCTCGCTTGCCGACATGCTCGACCACCCGATAGAGAGTCTCGGCCGGCTTGCCGCCCTCGCTCGCCACCACCCGTTCGCCGCCCCATCCCAATTGCTTTTCGAGGGCGACCGTCACGCGCCCTTGATGCTGTTTCGGCACCCCGGCGACCACGGCCCAATAGAGCTTGCGCGTACTCCGGTCGCGAAAGGCCTCGGCCAGCTTGGCCGCGGCCTTGGCGTTCCTTCCCAACAGGAGAACCCCGCTGGTGTCGCGATCGAGGCGATGCACCAGGCGCGGCCGTTCGTCGGCCTCGAATTGCAGTGCCTCAAGCATGGCATCGAGATGTCGGGTGATGCCCTGCCCACCCTGGACCGTGAGCCCGGCCGGCTTGTCGATCGCCAGCACGTCGTCGTCCTTGTGCAGCACCAAACGCCGCAGGTCGCGGGCTTCATGCTCGGTCAGTTCCAGAACCTGGCGCGGTCGCCGGCCGCTTTCCGCCGCCGTCGGCATCGGCCCCAGCGGTGGCACGCGGATCTGTTGCCCGGCCGCCAACCTGTCGCCAGCCTTGGCGCGCTTGGTATCGACGCGCACCTGCCCCGTCCGTAGCAGTTTTTCCAGCCGGCCGTGATTCAACTCAGGGAAATGCCGCTTGAACCAGCGATCGAGGCGGATGTCGCTTTCCGCCGCGGTCACGGTCTTGGTGGTGACGCCGCTCACGACGCGACCGACGGTGCTTGGCGCGGCCCGCGAAATAGCGCCTTAGAAATTACCCTGCCCATGCGGCTTCTTTCTTTCCAGCTTCCACGGCCGACAATACCCTGCCGACCCAACCTGTGCCGGCCCAACATACGACTGTCAAGACGCGTCGCCGCCACGCCCGGCGCGCAGCTTGGCCCAGTATTCAAGTCGCTTCTTGATGTCGCGCTCGAAGCCCCGTTCGACAGGCCGATAGAATGCTCGCCGGGCCATATCATCGGGAAAGTAATTCTGCCCGGAAAAACCATCGGCCTCGTCATGATCGTAGCGATAGTCCTTGCCGTAACCGAGATCCTTCATCAGCCGGGTCGGAGCATTCAAGATGTGCTTGGGCGGCATCAGCGAGCCGGTCTCGCGCGCCGCCGCCATGGCCTCACCGATGGCCGCATAGGCAGCGTTCGACTTGGGCGCCGTGCCCAGATAAAGAACGCATTGCGCCAGCGCCAGCTCGCCCTCGGGCGAGCCCAGGCGCTCGAACGTATCCCAGGCGGCCAGCGCCTGCACCAGGGCCTGGGGATCGGCCAGGCCGATATCCTCGACGGCAAAACGCACCAGGCGCCGCGCCACATAGAGCGGATCCTCGCCGCCCGCCAGCATCCGCGCCAGCCAATAGAGCGCGGCATCGGCGTCGGACCCGCGCAGCGACTTGTGCAGCGCGCTGATGAGGTTGTAGTGGCTCTCCTGCGCCTTGTCGTAGAGCGGCAGGCGGCGCTGCACCAGCTTGGCGAGCGCCGTCGGATCGAGCACCCTCACCCCGCCCTCCGGACCCGGCGGCAGGGCGAACAGCTCCTCGGTCATGTTGAGGAGATAGCGTCCATCGCCGTCGGCCATGGCCTTCAGCGCCGCCCGGGCCTCGGCATCGAGCGGCAGGGCCCGGCCCTCGACCTTCTCGGCGCGGCGCAGCAGCGTTTCCAGCGCCGCCTCGTCGAGCCGGTTGAGGACGAACACCCGCCCGCGCGATAGCAACGCGCCGTTGAGCTCGAAGGATGGGTTTTCGGTGGTGGCTCCGATCAGGACCACCGTGCCGTCCTCGACATAGGGTAGGAAGCTATCCTGCTGGGACCGGTTGAAGCGATGAATCTCGTCCACGAACAGAAGCGTGCCCTGTCCGACCGCGCGCCGGCCCTTCGCCGCCTCAAAGACCCGGCGCAAGTCGGCGACGCCGGAAAAAACTGCCGTCAACGGTTCGAAATGCAACCCCGAGCGTTCCGCCAACAGCCGCGCCAAGGTGGTCTTGCCGCAGCCGGGCGGCCCCCACAGAAACATGGTGGCGAGCCGACCCGCCTCGACCATCTGCCGGATCGGGGCGCCCAGCCCGAGCAGGTGATCCTGGCCCACGACATCATCGAGTTGGCTCGGCCGCAGGCGGTCCGCCAGCGGTCGAGGAGCCAGGGATTCGAACAGGGTGCCCATTGCTCGCCCGGCCCTTGCCCCGCGACGTCAGCCGATGACGACCCGGCGAACCTCGCCGTTGCGCCGGATGGAGAATTCCCACCCGTCCGCCTTTTTCTCGATCAGGCGCAGCACGTCCTCGACGCTGCCGACGCGCTCGGCATTGATTTCCAATATGACATCGCCGGGCGCAAAGCCGGCGCGCCGCGCGATGCTGCCCTGCGCGATCTCCTTGACCACCACGCCCTGCCATTCGCCGGCCAGCCCCATCTCCTCGGCCACGGCCGGAGACAGATTGGCAATGACCGCGCCGGTCAGGGCATTTCGCCCGGCAATCGGGGTTTCGTGGCGAGCCGGTTCCTCGGGCGGCAGGGCGAGCGCCACGGACAGGTCCATACCCTGGCCCCGTCGCAGAAACCCGATGGTCACCGCCGTGCCACTCTTCATTGTCGCCAGCCGATAGCGCAGCGCCGCCCAGTCCTTGACCTCGCGCCCATTCACGGCCACGACCACGTCGCCGAGCTTGAGCCCGGCGACCATGGCCGGTCCACCGGCATAGAGATCGTTCACCACCAGCCCGCCGGGATGGTCGAGCCCCATGCCCTCGGCCAGATCGGCCGTCAGCGTCTGGCCGCCGACGCCGATCCATGGCGCCGCCAGCTTGCCGCCGGTGCTCTCGGCCGCCACCACGGCCGCGACCATATTGGAGGGAATAGCGAAACCGATGCCGATTGAGCCGCCGCTGCGCGAATAGATCGCCGAATTGATGCCGGCCAGCCGCCCATCCATCGTCACCAGCGCGCCCCCGGAATTGCCAGGATTGATGGCCGCGTCGGTCTGGATGAAGAAGCCCATATCGCTGACGCCGACATGCGTGCGCGCCAGCGCCGAGACGATGCCGCTCGTCACCGTCTGTCCGACGCCAAATGGATTGCCGATCGCCAGCACGATGTCGCCGACCTCGAGATCGTCGGAGTCGCGGAACTCAAGCACGGGCAATTTCTTGCCGCGGGTATCGATCCGCAGCAGCGCTAGGTCCACATGCTCTTCGCTAAGAACGACGCGAGCGTCGAATTCCCGGCCATCGCCCAGCACCACTGTTATTTGATCGCTGCCGGCGATGACATGGTGGTTGGTGACGATCAGCCCATCGGCGGAAACGATGACGCCCGACCCGAGCGAGTTCTGCACCCGTTGCCGGGGAACGCTGGAGCTAAAGTTATCGCCGAAAAAGCGCTGGAAGAAGGGATCGTCGAACAGCGGCGAGGCGCGCGTCTCAACGATCTTGCGCGTATAGATATTGACGACCGCGGGGGCCGACTGCTTCACCACCGGAGCGTAGGAGAGTTCGACCGCCGCCTGCGACTCTGGGGCGATTTTCTCGGTCGCGCCCGTCGGCGTCAGGGCCAGGCCCACGACCAGGCCAAGCGTCGCCGCCAGGCCAAGCCGCGCGGCGCGCCGGCTCATGACTCGGACTGAGGCTCAGCCGTCGCCTTCTTGCTGCCCGCGCCTTTAGCGGCGGGATCGCGATCGACCAGCTCGATGACGGCCATCGGCGCCTGATCGCCATAGCGGAAACCCGCCTTCATGACCCGGCAATAACCGCCGGGGCGGGTCGCATAGCGCTGCGCCAGCGCCCCGAATAGCTTGGCTACGATGGTCTCGTCGCGCAGGGCCGACAGCGCTTGGCGGCGGGCGTGGAGCGAGCCGCGCTTGCCCAGAGTGATAAGTTTTTCCACCACCGGACGAAGATCCTTGGCCTTGGGCAAGGTGGTCTTGATCTGCTCGTGCTGGATCAACGCCGTTGCCATATTCGAGAACATGGCCTTGCGGTGAGAGCTGGTGCGGTTGAGCTTGCGCCCACTAAGCCTGTGTCGCATGGGAACCTTGCCTCCTCGTTCGTTGGTCTCGCCGCGCGAGCCCGATTGCGTCAGCCCGGCGCCGCCGCCCGCATGGGGCCGTGATCGCCGGGGTGGGGCCGGTCCGACCCCCGATGGTCGTTAGGGTCTTAGTACGGCTCGTCGAGCCGTTTCGCCATTTCTTCGATGTTCTCCGGCGGCCAGCCGGTAATCTGCATGCCCAGATGCAGGCCCATCTGCGCCAGCACTTCCTTGATCTCATTGAGCGACTTGCGACCGAAATTCGGGGTCCGGAGCATGTCCCCTTCCGACTTCTGCACCAAGTCACCAATATAGATAATGTTATCGTTCTTGAGGCAGTTGGCCGAGCGCACCGACAGCTCCAACTCATCCACCTTGCGCAGCAGATTCTTGTTGAACGGCGGTTCGGCGGTGGTGGCCGCCTCGGTCGCCGCGCGCGGCTCCTCGAAGTTGATGAACATCTGCAACTGGTCCTGCAGGATGCGCGCGGCATAAGCAACCGCGTCCTCGGGCGTCACGGCGCCGTTGGTCTCGATCCGCATCGAGAGCTTGTCGTAGTCGGTCTGCTGACCGACGCGGGTGTTCTCGACGTGGTAGGAAACACGCCGCACGGGGCTGAACAGCGCATCCACCGGAATGAGGCCGATGGGCGCATCTTCGGGGCGGTTCTGGCTCGCGGCGACGTATCCCTTGCCGCTCTCGACGGTCAGCTCCATGTTGAGCTTAGTGCCCTGATCGAGGGTGCACAGCACCATCTCGGGGTTCATCACCTGGATGTCGCTGCCGGTCTCGATCATGCCGGCGGTAACCTCGCCCGGACCTTCGGCGCGCAGGCGCATGCGCTTCGGGCCTTCGCCACCCATCTTGAGACCCATGGCCTTGATGTTGAGGATCAGGTCGGTGACATCCTCGCGCACACCCGGAATCGACGAGAACTCATGCAGCACGCCCTCGATCTGAACCGAGGTGACGGCAGCCCCCTGCAAGGACGACAGCAGGATACGGCGGAGCGCGTTGCCAAGCGTGAGCCCGAATCCGCGTTCAAGCGGTTCGGCCACGACAGTCGCCTCGCGGGCCGGGTTACCGCCTGGTTCGACATTGAGCTTGTTCGGCCGGATTAAATGCGTCCAGTTTTTTTGAATCGTCGCTTCGGATCTCATGGGATTCTCCGGTGACACTTCTTGGCGGGTCGGTGTCGCGGCGCTGGCTCATGAACCCGCGCAGCGCCGTGGTTTCTATCCCGCGGCCGCAATCGGCCGCGTCGTTACTGCCTCAGACGCGCCGGCGCTTTGGCGGCCGGCAGCCGTTATGCGGGATGGGCGTCACGTCCTTGATCGAGTTGACGGTGAAGCCGGCCGCCTGCAACGCGCGCAGCGCCGATTCCCGGCCCGAACCCGGTCCCTTGACCTCGACATCGA
>Ga0315281_10006419_pt1 | contig 16732 bp, 15 predicted proteins | sample YL17G07_0_MG_FD_204540 | JGI IMG/M metagenome (GOLD analysis project Ga0315281, IMG submission 204540) | Sediment microbial communities from Yellowstone Lake, YNP, Wyoming, USA - YL17G07_0 | ecosystem: Environmental > Aquatic > Freshwater > Lake > Sediment | place: USA: Wyoming | collected...
TCGAAGCTGGGATGGCGACGTATCCCTTGCCCAAGGCCGAGCACATCCACCTCCTCGACCCGGTCCTCGAACAGGACCACATGGTCCACGCCGGTGTTCACCCTGTGCAACTCGATCTTCCGACCCTCCAGGTCAATGCGGCAATAGAGGTCCAAGTCCCTCGGCTCCGGCATGGTGAGATCGACCCAAGGCCCATCTACGTTGGCGGCAACCGGCCCGGCCAGCGTCGAGAACACCATGCTTGGGCCCGCCAACCCGGCGCCCAACGCATAGCGCGCGATGCAGCGCCCGCCATTACCCGACATCTCGGCCTCGGTTCCATCGGCGTTGGCGATACGGACCTGGAAGTCTTCATCGCCCCGCGATGGCTCGATCAACGCCAACCCATCGGCGCCGATGCCGGTGGTGCGATCGCAAAGGGCGCGAGCCAGCTCGGCCAAAGACGCGGAACCGGTCGCATCGCCGGCTTCAACGATGACGAAGTCATTGCCGCAGCCGGCCAATTTCATGAAACGCATGCTGTATGACATCCTACTATACCATGAGTGGGGCGGTGTACGGCGTAGGTAGGCCGATATAGCTCAGGCACAGCTTGCAGCCCATTTGACGATGCTCCCAGGTAATGCGACATCATGGGCGGCAAGCCGCCAAGCCCAACAATAGCTTCCAATGATGCTCACGATCTCGACTTGCGATGGGCCGGAGCCTATTGCGTTGGGCGTGGAGTTATATATAATTTGATTATGGTAAGCAGTCCCACAATAGCCAGTTGATATGGATAGCCGACGATGATGAACGTTCGGCAACTGCGTTATTTCGTCAGCATCGTCGAGGAAAAGAGCTTCGGCAGGGCCGCCGCCCAGCTCCGCATTGCTCAGCCCGCCCTGAGCCACCAAGTCCGCAAGCTTGAAGAGGAACTCGGCGTCTCGCTCCTGGTTCGCCACGCCAGGGGGGTCGTGCCGACCGAAGCCGGCCAGACCCTGCTTGATCACGCGCGGGTCATCCTGCGCCAGATGGAGCTGGCGCGACATGACACCATGGAACGCGCCGGGCGCGTATCGGGACATGTAGCCCTCGGCCTGACGCCATCGATCTGCCTGGCGTTTGGCGGTCGCATTGTCGAGTATTTCCTGCGGAATTTCCCGGACGTCTCGCTCAATGTCAGGGAGGGGTTTACCGCCTATCTCGGGGACTGGCTCATGCACGGCACCATCGATGTGGCGGTCATCTACAACCCTTCGCCCATGCGCCTCATCGAAACCGAGAGATTGGTGGACGAAAACCTCGTCCTGGTGGGCCGGGCAAACGACCCGAGGCTTCCGGCTGGCCTGCCCGACCTGGAGTCCATGGCGGATTTGCCGCTGATCCTTCCCATGCGCCCCAACATCATCCGTCAGATGATCGACAGCGCCAGCAATCGTCGACAGACTTCATTCAACGTGATCCTCGAAATCGATACCTTGCCAACCATCAAGGATCTGGTCATGCGGGGGATCGGCTACACGATCTTGCCGCTCATCGCCGTTCATACGGAAATACAGGCGGGCATATTGCGCGCCTGCTATTTCGCCGACCCGGAGATGACGCGGACCCTGGTTCTGGCCTGGCCGACAGCACGACCCATGACCCGCGCCACCCGCGAGATCAGCAGTTCCATTCGCCCGCTGTTGGAGCGCCTCTACGCGGAAAGCGGAGTCGGCGCGCGACCTCAGGTGGCGGCCAATCAGGTTTCGAGATCGCGGCGATAACGCCTTTGTCGCTGACGGGGGCCGGCCCGGTGCCTAGAGCAAGATGGTTTTGGATTGCATAAATCCAAAACCTGAATCTTGCTCTATGTAGTTGAAATAGAGCGGATTCACGCCATAGTGGAATCGCGATGCGATTCCACTTAAGGGCGACCCGCTCTAGCATCGGACGATAGGGGCTAGAGGGGCGCGATGACCGATCCAACCGTCTTCGACATCGTCATCCGGGGCGGCAGCATCGTCGATGGAAGCGGCGCGGCGCGGTTCGCCGCCGATGTGGCGATCGACGACGACCGGATCCGGACAATCGGATCGGCGTCGCCGTGGCGTGGCCGATCCGAGATCGATGCGACCGGCAAGGTCGTGGCTCCCGGCTTCATCGATGTCCATACCCATGACGATCGGCTCCTTTTGTCGAGCCCCGAAATGGCCCCGAAGGTCAGCCAGGGCGTTACCACGGTCGTCACCGGCAACTGCGGCGTCAGCCTGGCGCCACTGCCGGGCGGCTTGGAACCGCCGCCTCCGCTTAACCTGCTCGGCGACAGGCAGTGGTATCGGTTCGACGGCTTTGCCGACTATCTGCGTGCTCTCGATGAGGCGCCCGCCGCCACCAATGCCGCCTGTCTCGTCGGCCACTCGACGTTGCGCGTCGGAGCGCTGGGCGGCGAGGGTGCGCGTCAACGCCAGGCGAGTGCGGGCGAAATCGCCGCCATGCGCCGTTGCCTGAGCGAGGCGCTTGAGGCTGGCGCGATCGGTTTTTCCACCGGCCTGTTTTACGATATCGGCTTTCCGGCCTCCGCCTCGGAAGTAATCGCGCTGTGCGAGCCCTTGGCCGAGGCGGGCGGCATCTACACCACCCACATGCGCGACGAGGGCGACGGCGTCCTCGACTCACTCAAGGAGGCGCTCGATACGGCGCGGAACGCTAACGTGCCTATTGTCATTTCCCACCACAAGGTGCAGGGACGAAACAATTTCGGACGAACCCTGCAAACCCTTGCCATGATCGACGCCGCCCGCCGCACACGGCCGGTCGCGGTGGACGTCTATCCTTATGCGGCCTCTTCCACCGTGTTGTCGGCGCGCAGCCATCGCAACTCCACCCGCACCGTCATCACCTGGTCGAAGGCGCGGCCCGACCTCGCCGGGCGGAGCCTGGACGAAATCGCGAAAATCCTCGGCTGTGGCGATGACGAGGCCATCGACCGGTTGCAACCCGCCGGCGCCATCTATCATTCGATGGACGAGGCCGACGTTCGGCGCATCCTGGCGCACCCCGACGTCATGGTGGGTTCCGATGGCTTGCCGCATGACGCCCAACCCCACCCCCGGCTTTGGGGCACGTTTCCCCGGGTGCTTGGGCATTACGTGCGCACGGCGGGGCTGTTCGGCCTGGAGGAGGCCGTGCATCGGATGACCGGCGTGCCGGCCCGGGTATTCGGGCTGACGGGGCGTGGCAGCATCGCCGCGGGCGCGTATGCGGACCTGGTCGTCTTCGATCCCGACCTGGTTGCCGATCGGGCCACCTTTGACGACCCCTGCCGACCTGCCGCCGGCATTCACACCGTCATGACCAACGGCCGCGCCGTTTGGCGGGGCGGCGCTCCGACCGGCGCCCGCCCAGGGCGAGTTCTCCGCCGGCAGGCCTTGCAACAAGCGCGGGGCGAGGCCGGGCGGTCGCCCGGCCGTTAGCCGCGATGACGGTCTGCGACTTCCTGATCATCGGCGGCGGCATCGCCGGCGCCTCCCTGGGGGCCGAATTGTCGGCCCATGGAAACGCTATTGTCCTCGAGCGTGAGTCCGCTCCCGGCTATCACAGCACCGGCCGGTCCGCTGCCCTCTATATGGAAAACCGCGGCAGCTCCATCGTGCGGGCGCTGGTTACGGCGAGTGGTTCATTCTTCCGCAATCCCCCGGATGGATTCTCCGACCATCCTCTGTTGCTTCCGCGCGGCATGTTGATTGTGGCTCGCGAGGACCAACTCCCGCTGCTTGCGAAGCACGCGACGGCCATGGCGGTGCCAACGTCCGCGCGTCTCGACGCGGCTGGCATCCGCGCGCTCCTGCCCGTCGCGCGCGATGGCTACGCCGTTGCCGCGATCCATGATCCGGGGGCATGCGACCTAAATACGGAATCGACCTTGCGCGGATACCTCCGCATGCTAGGGCGGCGCGGCGGACGCCTTATTTGCGACGCCGAGGTAACTGCTATTGCCCGCGACGGGAAGTCATGGCGGGTCAACACGCGGCACGACACATTCGATGCCGGCGTCGTCGTCAACGCCAGCGGCGCCTGGGCCGACACGCTGGCGTCGCTCGCGGGCCTGCCGCCGCTCGGATTGGCGCCCCTGCGGCGCACGGTCGCCCTGGTGCCGCCGCCCGAGGGCGTCGCGGTCGAGCACTGGCCATTGGTCATCGATGCCGGCGAACAGTTCTATTTCAAACCCGAGGGGGGCCGGGTCGCCATTTGCCCGTGCGACGAAACCCCGTCGCTGCCGTGCGACGCTCAGGCCGACGAGATGGACGTGGCCATCGCCGCCGATTGGCTCATCCAGGCAACGACCATCGATGTCCGGCGGATAGCCCACCGCTGGGCGGGGCTCAGGACTTTCGCGCCGGATCGGGCTCCCGTAGTTGGCATCGACCCTCTGGCCGAGGGCTTCTTTTGGTACGCCGGGCTGGGAGGGTACGGCATCGAGACGTGTGCCGCGCTCGCGCGCCTGGGTGCGAGCCTTCTCGTCTCAAGGACGATACCGACCGATCTGGCGGCGCGGGGCCTGACGACCGAGGCGCTAGAGCCGGCCCGTCTGCGGCCCGGCTAATCGTTTGCCAAGCGCCTGTTCCCGCAGCTTCGAGAGGGTCGTGCGGGTGGTAATGGCCTCGGGATCGATGCGCAGCTCGATCACGCTGACGCGCTTGGCGGCAAGGGCCCGGTCGAGGGCGCCCGCGAACTCGGAGGTCTTCTCCACGACCTCGCCATGCGCGCCAAAGGCCCGCGCAAGGGCCCCAAAATCGGGGTTCTTCAGGTCGGTGGCGATGACCCGGCCGGGATACTCCCGCTCCTGATGCATCCGTATGGTGCCATACATGTTGTTGTTGACGACGAGAATGACGGGCGCGCTGCCATATTGAAGGGCGGTCGCAATCTCCTGCCCGGTCATGCCAAAGCCGCCGTCGCCGACAAAACAGACCACGGGGCGATCCGCTTGCACGAGTTTGGCGGCGATAGCGGCTGGCACGCCATAGCCCATGGCGCCGCAGGTGGGGCCGAGCTGGCTGCGATACCGGCGATAGCGATAGAAGCGATGGCTCCAGCCCGAGAAGTTGCCCCCGTCCGTGACGATGAGGCCGTCTTGGCCGATACGCTCGGCGAGGAGGCGGACGACGACGGCCATGTCGAGCGGACCCGGCACGGGATCCGGTTTCTGCCAGGCCTCGTAGTCGGCACGGGCCGCCTGCGTCCAATCGCGCCATGGAACCACGGAGGGCGGCGCCAATTCCCGCAGCAGGGCCGCAAACTCGGCCATTCCCGACGCAATCGGCAGATCGGGCCGATAGACGCGCCCAAGCTCGTCCGGGTCCGCGAACACGTGAACGAGCGTCTGGGCGGCCTTTGGCGGCGATGGCAGCGTATAGTTCTGCGTCGTGGCCTCGTCGAGCCGCGTGCCGACGGCGATGAGGAGATCCGACGCGGCGACACGGCGCGCCAGGGCCGGATTGATGCCGATGCCGACATCGCCGGCATAGCAAGGATGGTCGTTGTCGAAGAGATCCTGGCAACGGAACGCGGTTCCCACCGGCAGGCCGTGAGAGTCTAAAAACGCCCGCATGTCGGCCACGGCGGCCTCGCTCCAACCGCCGCCCCCGAGGAGGAGAAAAGGACGGCGCGCCGCCCCCAGCAGGGCCGCGAATTGTTCCATCCGCCCGGCCGAAGGCGCCGGACGTACCACATGATGCGGGCCCACATCCTGCACCGCACAGCACTCCGTGAGCACGTCCTCGGGTACCGACAGCACGACCGGGCCGGGGCGCCCGGAGAGGGCCACATGAAAAGCGCGGCTCACGTACTCCGGCAGCCGGCGAGGATCGCTCACCTCCAAGGCGCACTTGGCAAGACCGCCGAACATTCTCACATCGATTTCTTGAAACGCTTCCCGGTCGCGCGTGGCACGGTCGATCTGGCCGACGATGAGCAACAAGGGCGTGGAATCTTGGCGCGCCGTGTGGACGGCAATGCTGACGTTGCAGGCGCCCGGTCCTCGCGAGACGAAACAGACGCCGACGCGCCCCGTCAGCTTGCCATAGGCTTCCGCCATGAAGCCGGCGCCGCCCTCGTGGCGGCAGGAAATGAGGCGGATCGCCGACCGCGCTTCGTAGAGGGCATCGAGCGCGGCGAGGAAACTCTCCCCCGGAACGCAAAATACGGTGTCCACCCCCTGGAGGCGCAGGGCATCGACCAGGATCTGGCCGCCTGTCCTAGTCCCCTTTGGGCCATCCGTCATGGAGTCCTCGCCGATCCAACCCGTGCTTTCAGTGGCGGGCGCGGCGCCCGCTGGAGGCAACGGGCTGGGCGCCGCCTCGTGGACATTATGCCGCACTGGCTCTATCTCTCATGCATGGTTAGAGCGGCACGGTCAATCGCGGAAATAGGGAAAAGGGATCGCTGGCATAGGGATATTGTATTCCCTCGATCGACCGCGCGGCGGTGACACTGGTTCGCCGTTGCGGCCCCGCGCCGCCAAACGAGGAATGGTACCGCCATGCATCTACCCGAGGCTCCCGAGATCGCAGCCGTTCGCGAGACCGTGCGTCGGTTTGTTGCGAGCGACGTTCTGCCGGCCATCGGCGGCTACGAACGAAGCGGTGTGTTTCCGCACGACCTCATTGCTCGTATGGGAACCATGGGCTTCTTTGGCGGCGCCTTCCCGGAGCGCCTCGGGGGCAACGCCATGGGTTTCGGCACGGTTGCCGCGATTGCCGAGGAACTGTCGCGGCTGGCGCCTGAGCTTGGCTATGCCATGAACATGCAGGCGATGACCTGTCCCTACACGATCTACAACTGGGGAACCGAGAAACAAGTTCAACAATTCGTGCCGGACCTGATCGCCGGCAGGAAAATCGGCATGTTCGGCCTCACGGAACCGGGCGGCGGATCGGACGCGGCCGGGTCCATGCGCACGACGGCGCGGCGGGACGGGGACGTGTACCGCCTCAACGGCAGCAAGCAGTGGATTACCTTTGCCAATGCTTGCGACACCGGCCTGCTCTTCGCCAAGACGGATCCGAGCGCCGGGCACCGCGGCATCACCGCCTTCATTGTCGAACCCAAGGGTCGGCTGGGCTTCACCGCCCATCCGATCGACATGCCCGGGCTGTCGAATTGCCTCAGGAGCTGTAGCGTCTTTCTAGAGGACTTCGTCGTCCCCGTTGAAAACCGGCTTGGCGCCGAGGGGGCGGGATTCAAGATCGCGATGAACGGTCTCGAATACGGCCGGCTTACCGTATCGGCGCGGTTGCTGGGGCTTGCCGAGGCCTGCCTTGAGCTTGCCGTTGCCTATGCGCGCGACCGCAGCGTGGGCGGCAGCCCCATTGGACGCTACCAAATGGTCCAGCATCAGATCGCGGACATGGTGGTCAATATCGAGGCGACGCGGCTGATGGTTGCCCGGATTGGCGTACTCATGGATGGCGGCGAACGCTCGACCCGGGTGTCGTCCCAAGGCAAGTACTTCGCTGGCCTCACCGCGCGTCATGCGGCGCAGGCGACCGCCGATATATTCGGCGCCTATGCCCTGGCGAAGGAGTATCCCATCAACAAGCTCACCGCCTACATTCAGATGTTGTGCGTGGGCGAGGGCACCCCGAATATCCAGCGCGTGCTCATCGCCGAGGATGCGCTTGGCTATAAGGACGCCGATCGGCACCCGCCACGAAACCGGTTTTTCGACGAGTCGCATCAAGGAGGCGAGGCGTGACTGGCGTTCGCGTCCGCGAAGCGACGGCGGCCGATGCCAAGACGCTGGCGCTGTTGATTGGAGAACTGCTGACCTATCATGCCATGCCGGTGCCGGAGGACTTTGAAGCGGCGCTAAGGCGCGACGGCTTCGGCCCGCGGCCGCGTTTCCGGGCCCTGATTGCCGAGGTGGATGGCGAGCCCGCCGGCATGACGCTGTTCTATCCAACCTATCGTCCGAGCCTCACTCGCCCCGGCCTGCTCATGGAGGATCTCTATGTGCGCGAAGTCGCCCGCCGAAAGGGAGTGGCACAAGCGCTGCTGGCCCGCCTCGCGGCGATCGTCAGCAAGGAAGACTACGACTATATCGAGTGGACCACTGAGCGTGAGAACGCTGGCGCTCACGAGTTCTATGCCCGGGTCGGCGCCCGCCGGCGCGATAGCAAGCTGTGCTACGTCCTCGACGCGGCGGCGCTGCGCGCGCTGGCGGCAAAGTTCGACTAAGCCAATGGTCGTGACCATCGTGTCGTCGCCCCGCAATAGCGACAACACGATGGGTTCGACGTTTTAGACGGCTTTGAGGTTTTCCGCCGAGGTCTTGCCGCGCTTGGGATCGCGCTGTTCCTCGTACGAGATCTTCTGGCCTTCGGCCAAGCCGGACATCCCGGCGCGCTCAACGGCCGAGATGTGGACGAACACATCCGCGCCGCCATTGTCCGGCAGAATGAAACCAAAACCCTTGGCGCTATTGAACCACTTAACGGTACCGACAGGCATTTCTTTACTCCTATGATAAGGGTAGCGATGCCTCGTCTATTCGACGCATCCGACCTTCCCTCGGTTATTCGTCTTCCAACGCATCAGAACTATGCCACCGGTTCGTGCCACGCCAACCCCTAAACCGGCCCTGAAGAAGCCCGCCTAGTGACGCGTGGCAGAGAGCGGCATGACGACTTCCGCTGTCAAAAAACGGCCCAATATAGCCGAACCGATCGGCTCTGGCTTGGTGTTTTTGCCCTTGCCGTCATTTATCGATGTCCCCGCCCCGCCGGCCCGCCGGCGCCGGGCGCGCCAGAAAACCCTAAATGGGCGTCATTTCCAGCCGATAGCGAAGGATAACCGGTGCTTCCGGGCTGACCGCGACGGTGGTGGAAAAACCTTCTCTATTCAGCGGATTATCGTGGCGGGACACCTGGTCGGAAAAATCAAAACAACTGGCAATCGGCTCGATGCCAAGGCCCCTGAACCGGCCGCCCCAGGGGCGCGATTGCAGGGCCCGATCGCCGACCCAGATCGAGGCATGCGGCAGGATTTTGCGGTCCCAATCGACGATCAAACGCGCCCGATCATCGACAAGATCGACGGTAATCGGCCCCCTGACATTGCAGATCTGGACCACATCCTCGGTCGGTTCGGCGACCGGCAGGCGTGAAAAATCGATCCTGCCGCCGGCACGGCCGGGAACGGACGCCAAGCTTGAAAACCTGCCGCCCGGCTCGGTCAGCATCCGATCCGGCTCGACGATGGCCGGATAGCAGAAGCCGGCCGCGAAATCGGCGCTCAGGCGAACGTCGCCGACCGGCCGATCAAGCGAGACGATCGGATGCAGCCCGACCGGCACCCGGTCCTTCTTGCGGGCGTGGATTTCAAGGCTCAGATTGAAGGCGGCGGCATCCCTCGCCGCCTCTACCCGGCGAATGAGATAGGCAATGCTGTCTTCCGGCGGATAGTCGATCCGCAACTCGACCGCCTCGGCCGTGCGGCCCACTGGCGACCATTCCTTATTGGCGGCGGCGCCGTGATTGGGCTGGGTGACGCTGCCATCGAGCGTCGCGCGCCATGCCGGCGTCACGCCGCGAACCGGCCCGCCGCAACCGAAGGGAAGGCAGGCAAACTCGCCGCCCAACCAGCGCATATGTCCGGGTAAATCCGCCATCTCCGAATTTCCCGCCCAGGGCGCGGTGGCGAAGGGCTTTATCCATCGGCCGTCACCAAGCCGGAACGCGGCGTCGTTCAACATCCCGCCGGTGCTGAGGATTTCCGCCCGTGCATGGCTAGAGGCGATGGACCAGCGTTGCGGCTGCGATGTTTCTCGATAGCTGCCCATATCGCTGTCGCTCCCGATACCTAGAGTCGAGCGCAGCGGTGGCGCGGGGCCGCCGACGGCGTGATCACGGTTTGGCCAACAGGCTGGCGGCGTCCGCGTCGCAGACGACCGTGACCCTTGGATGGAGGCGCAGCGCGGAGGCAGGGCAGCGTGGGTCTATCGGGCCCTCGATCATAGCCTGTAGCGATATGGCCTTGTCCTTGCCCACGGCAACCAAGAGGGCGGCACTGGAGTCAAGAATAGTGCCAATCCCCATGGTGAGGGCGTGCGAGGGGACGCGCTCGCCGGCAGCGAAGAAGGCGCTATTACGTTCGACCGTCGATGGCTCCAAGACGACGACCCGGGTCCGAGATTGGAAATCCGACATCGGTTCGTTGAAGGCGATGTGCCCGTTGGTGCCGATGCCAAGCAATTGCAGGTCGATGCCGCCGGCCGCCGCAATGGCGCCTTCGTAGCGCGCCACCTCGGCTCGCCTGTCGATTGCCACCCCATCGAGCCGATCGATCCGCGCCGGGTCGGCGTCAACCCGATCGTAGAAATGCCGGTGCAGAAAGGCGTTGAACGAGGCCGGATGATCGGCCGCCAAACCCAGATACTCATCGAGGCTGAAAAATGCGGCCTGCGCGAATGACACCTCGCCCGCCGCACAGAGGGCCGCCAGGCGCGCATAGACCAGTTCCTGCGTCCGGCCGGTGGCGAGGCCGAGGGTTGTCTCGGGTTTACCCCGCACATGCTCGGCAATAATCCGCGCGGCCGTGTCCGCGACGGCCCCGGCGTCGCCTCGTCTCAAGACGGAGATCATGCGCCCGCGACGGCCGGCATCAATAGGTGCATGTGAAGCCGCCATCCACGACCAGGATCTGTCCGGTGACATAGCGGCTGTCGTCGCCGGCCAGAAAAAGGATCGGCCCCGCCACGTCCTCGGGTTGGCCGGGCCGGCGCAGCGGCAGGCGGCCGTATTTGATGAATACGTCCTGGAACCAGTCAGTACGATGCTCGTGCGTGCCGTCCTGTTTCTGCAACGCCATGCGCGTGTCGATATAGCCGGGCGCCACCGCATTGACTCGAATGCCGACGGGCCCCAAGTCCACCGCCATGCAGCGGGTCAAATTGACCACCCCGCCCTTGGCGGTCGCGTAGGCCATCGAGTGAGGCTGGCCGCGAATACCTTGCGTCGAGGCAATATTGATGATGCTGGCGACCGGGCTTTTTCTTAAGTGCGGTTCCGCCGCGCGCACGCAATAAAGAACGCTGTCGAGATTGATGCCGAGGATATAGCGCCAGCGCTCGTCGCTCAATTCGGCGAGCGGCGTGTCGTCGGAAATGGCGGCGTTGTTGACCAGGATGTCGAGGCGCCCCCAGCGCCCAATGGCGGCGTCCAGCATGGCCTGAACAGCGCCTGGATCGGCGACGTCGCCGACGAACGGTTCGACCTCAAGGGAGGCCCGTGTCAGCGGCCGGATCGCCTCGGCCAGAACTTCGGCATCGATGTCGCAGAGCAACACGCGCGCCCCCTCGCGCGCCAGCCGCTCCGCCGCCGCCAAGCCGATTCCCCGCGCCGCCCCGGTCACAATCGCCACGCGATCGTTCAGCCGCCCTTGCCCCATGTGCCCTCTCCGTTCCGTCGTGCCGTCAGTCCGGCCATTTCAGCGTTGCCTCGATCATCCGCCGCCGCCGTTGCGCCAACGTCACCCCGCGGCCATCGCCTTGGCGGCGCGCGGCTTCGATGGTGGTGCGGATGGCGGCGGCAACGACGGTGTCTTCGCCCGGCTTCAGGTTGCAGGGATCGAGAAAGAAATAACCGTGCTCGATCAAATCGTCCCGCACCCGAATCGAAGGCTCGCCGGCGGCGAGGCGGTCCGCCAACTCCCAAGCATGGAGCCCGGCCTCCTTCGCCATCACCGTCACCTTGAGCCGGTCGATGGGGTTGCCGGTCCAATCCGGAACCTGTTCGAGGGCAAGGCCCGGCACCCCAGCGAGGGCCGCCCGCCAGCCGGCGACCACGGCAAGCTCGCGCGCGCGGCAGGCGGCATGATCGCGCCTCGACCAGGCCTCGAGGGCGGCGACGGTGCCGAGGATGCTCTCCTTGCCGACTTTCATATGCCGCCCGAGGCCGCGATTCTGGAGATAGGCGGCGCAGACCAGATCCTTGCGGCCAGCGACAATGCCCGCCGTGGGCCCGCCCAGGAACTTGTGCGCGCTATAGACGACCAGCTCGGCGCCCAGCGCGATCGGGCCGGTGAGATCGTATTCGCTCGCCATATCCACGATCACGGGCACCTTCCGCGCCTTGCAGAGGGCGATGAACTCGCCGAGTGCCGTCTGCCCCTCCTGAACGACATGGTGGGAAACAACGAACAGGGCGGCGGCGGTGTGCTCATTGATGGCGTTTTCGAGGTGATAGGTTTCGACCTGTGCCGCGCTGCCGACCGCCTTTACCTTGGCGCCCGCGATGCGGATCGCCTGGTCGATGGGCGCGCCGTAGTTGATGAGATGTCCGGCCTGGATAACGACCTCGTCCTTGAGTCCGGTCGTATCGGGCAATTGCTCGATCCGCGCCAGGTCGGAACCGGTCATGGCTCCGGCGATGCCAAGCGCGATCCCGGCCGCGCTACAGGCCGTGATGCAACCGCTTTCGGCGCCGGTTGCCGCAGCGATGACTCGGCTGGCACGCGCCTGCAACGCGTCCATATCCACGAATTGCGACTGGATCGCGGCGCCGGCGGCGATGGCCTCGGGCACCGCCAGCGAGGCGCCGAGCGCCGTCATGGTCCCGGCCACATTGATGATCCGGGACAAGCCATGGCGCGCCATGATGTCGTCGTCGTTCATGCTCCAGCTATTGACCGTCCGCCGTTCGTCGTCAACCATTGTCCTGAATGATAAGGGAAGTTCGGCGCATGACGGTGGATATTGTGGCCCTGGGGGAACCCCTCTTTGAGCTTAACCAGCAGGCCGATGGCAGATTCCAACCAGGCTGCGGCGGCGACACCTCGAACGTGGCCATCGCCGCCCGGCGTCTTGGCGCCAGCACGGCCTACGTCACCCGGCTTGGGGCCGACAGCTTCGGCGACACCATTCTGGAAACCTGGCGGCGCGAAAGGGTGGATGCGAGCCAGGTGAAGCGGGACGGGTCGGCGCCGACCGGCCTCTATCTGATAACCCACGACGGTGGCGGCCATCGCTTCAGCTATTGCCGGGCGGGGTCGGCGGCCAGTCTGATGACCCCGGCCGATCTGCCGGAGGCATTGATCGCCTCGGCCAAGTACCTCCATGTTTCGGGCCTCAGCCAGGCAATCAGTGTCGGCGCCGCCGAGACGGTGACGCAAGCCGTCGCCATGGCCGTTGGCGCGGGGGTGCGTGTTTCCTACGACACCAACTTTCGTCAACGCCTGTGGCCCGTTGAGCGCGCGCAAGCCGGGCTCAGGATTGCCGCCGTGCATGCCGACATCCTGAAAACCTCGCTCGACGATGCCCGGGCCTTAAGTGGCCTGACGGAACCCGATGCCATCGCCGACTGGGGCTTTGCCCTGGGTGCCCGCGCCGTTGTCGTGACGCTGGGCGCGGATGGTGTCGTCGTCGCGACGCCGGACCGTCGCCTGCGGCTGGCCGGCCACGCGGTCGAAACAGTCGATGCCACGGGAGCCGGCGATGCCTTCACCGGCGCCCTGCTGGCGGAGTTGTGCCGGGGCCGTGCGCTGTTCGCCGCCGCCGGCTTCGCCAATGCCGCCGCCGCGCTTTCGACCCAGGGTTACGGTGCGCTTGGCGCGCTGCCCCGGCGGGGCGAGGTCGAAGCGTTCTTGCAAGGAACGCCCGCGGCGCCCTGACTTGGATCGGCCGCCGCCTCAGATCATGCCGGCGGCACGCGCAATTGCCGTGGCCCCTGATGCCGCGCTGTCGCCCGGCGCCTCGACGAAGCCTAGACCGAGGACCTCCGCCGCCCGTCGATAGCGCGCACAAAGATCGGATGCGCCGATGAGCGTTGCCTGTTCGGCCCCGGCACCGCGGGCGGCGCGAATCTCGGCCCCGATAAGCAAACCCGACAGATAGTCGGCCAGGGCATCCGCCGGCACCTTGTCGAACAGTCCCAGCGTACGAACAGTAAAGAGCATATGCAACAGATCGCCGGCGCCGGGCGCGTCGCCCGAGGCCACGACCCCGGCGCGAAAGCCGGCGTCGTTGCCGGCCTCGGCGGTCATCAGGCGGCCGAGGATGGTGTGATTCCTGAGCGCGGCAAAAACCTCACCCGTCATGTAGGTGGCGAAGCTTTGAATGCGACCGTCGGCGACGCGCAGCCATTTCGAATGCGTGCCGGGCAAAAGAAAAAGCCCCTCGCCACGGCCGAGCGCCGCCAGCGCCCCCATCACCTGCGTTTCCTCGCCGCGCAGCACGTCCGGTCGGCCGTGCCGGTCCTCGGTCCTGAGGCCCGGAACAATGGCGACGACGGCGGCGGCGCCCGTGTTCACCGTCGTCAGCTTGGCCACCAATTCCGTCAACCCCGCCGGGGTCGCCACATAGGGCGCCTCGACCCAGCCCTGGCGGCTACCGATCATCCCCGACAACAGGATCGGCAGGCCGTGCGGCCAGCCGGCCGTAATGGCGGCGAGGGCATCGGCAAAGGCGCCATCGGCGATGGCAAGAATGCCCTGTGCCGCCTCGCGCCTCTCCAGGATCGTGCCCTCGGCGCCAAGAAGGTAGGCGCGAAGCGACGAGGTTCCCCAGTCGATCCCGATCAGGGCCGCGGTCATGCCAGATGTCCGTCCGCCGCCTGGTTACTGCACCAGGCCGCGGGCATCGACCTTTACCGCTCCCAGCGCCTCGTCGCCGCGAACGAAGACGACGCGGTTGTAGAGATTGGAGACGGGGCAGGCGTGATTAGGCGTGACGCGGACCAGATCGCCGACGCGCGGTTTCTCCGCCACCGAGGAAATATCCAGATAACCGTGCTCCTCGTTGACGTCGTAAACGCGCGCGCCCCCTAATTCCTGCACGATGCCGTAACCCGGCAGGCCCAGAAGATCGCTGGTCAGGGCCTTCGAGCCTGCATCGATGATGGCGCGCATTTCGGTCGGCCGGCTGACGACGGTGGTAAGCACGGTCAACGCGCAGTCCTTGTAGGCGCAGGCGCCGCGTTCGACCAACGAACGATCGAAATAGACATAAGTGCCGGCGCGGTATTCGGTGATGCCGTCGAGCCCCTCGTCGCTCCACATTTCCGGCGATCCGCCGGTCGAGATAACCGCGGTTTCCAGGCCAGCCTTGGCGGCAAGATCGCGGGCCTCGTCGAGATAGGCCGCCGACTTGTGGCGCAGGCCGGGTCGGGTATAGGTCATCAGGCCGGCATAGCGGGCGCCTGGCATGCGGTCGATCAGCCGGGCCAGTGCGGCGGCGTCCGTGGGCGACTGCACGCCGTTTCGCCCGGCGCCGGTGTCGCATTCGACCAGGACATCGATCTTGCGGCCGGCGGCTTCGCCGGCACGGCCAATGCCTTGGGCGACGGTCTCGTTGTCCGCCACCACCGAGATCGACGTGCGTCGGGCCAGATCGGCCAGGCGCTTCAGCTTCGCCGCGCCGACGACGTTGAAGGTCAGCAGCATGTCCGAGATCCCAGCATCGGCCATGACCTCGGCCTCGCCGAGCTTCTGGACGGTGATGCCGTTGGCGCCTGCCGCTAACTGATACTTGGCCAGCGGCACCAGCTTGTGGGTCTTGATGTGCGGCCGGTTGGCGAACCCGGCCGCGACACAGCGCGCCTGCCAGCGCCTGATATTCGCATCGACAACATCGATGTCGATGACCGGAACGGGAGTCTCCAGATCCGCGAGGCGCCGGCCAACCGGCTCGAAATGGAAGTAATCGGCAATATCCATGGAGGCTTACTCCGGGTTGATACGGAAATCCTTGCCCTCGGGCAGCGTTTGTCCGCCGTCGACGATGATCGTCGTGCCGGTGATGTAGGCGGCCTCGTCGGAGGCCAAGAAAAGTACGGCGTTGGCGACATCGCGCGGCGAGCCAAGCCGGCCGAGAGGCACCGAATCCTCCATCGACTTGATGAAGGCGGCGCTGCGCTGCGCCTGCACACCCTCGGTCAGGATGTTGCCGGGCTCGACACCGTTGACCGTAATGCCATGGCCGCTAAATTCGAGCGCCGCCGCCTTGATGAAACCGTTGATGCCGGCCTTGGAGGCCGAGTAGTGGCCATGTCCGGGGCTGGTAACACGCGGTCCGGTGATGGAGGAGGTAAACACCATGCGGCCGTAACCCTTGGGTTTCATGACCGCCAAGGCAGCGCGAGCGGCCAGATAGGTGCCCCTTAGGTTGACGCCCATGACGGCGTCCCACTCCTCCGGCTCGATGTTCTCGATCAGGGTCCAGGGATAGATGCCGGCGTTCTGGACCAGAATATCAAGGCCGCCAAAATGAGTGACGGCCGCCGCCACCGCGCGCTCGGCGTCCGGCTTGCGGGATATATCGGTGGCGACGAAATACGCCCGCCCGGGCGCACCGAGGCGCGCGGCCGTCGCCGCGCCTGCCTTGGCGTCGGTGTCGGCAATGACGACCCGGGCGCCTTCCTCGATGAAGCGTTCGGCGATGCCTTCGCCGATGCCGCGCGCCGCCCCGATGACGAGGGCTACTCGGCCTTTCAGTCTCTGGTTCATGTCAGCCTCTGGCGAATGGACAGCTTGACGGTATCGAGGAGGACCGCCGCCAGCACAAGCCCGCCCTGGATCATCTGCGTGTAGTGCGCCGGCATGCCCATCAGATTGATGGCGGTATGAATGGACGACAGCAGCAGCACACCGGCATAGACACCCGGCAGGCGGCCGATGCCGCCCTTGAGGCTGACGCCGCCGATGACGACGGCGGCAAAGGCCTGGAACAACATGCCGGAGCCGAGGTTGGCCGTGGCGCCCGAGGTCCTGATGG
>Ga0315281_10006422_pt1 | contig 16726 bp, 19 predicted proteins | sample YL17G07_0_MG_FD_204540 | JGI IMG/M metagenome (GOLD analysis project Ga0315281, IMG submission 204540) | Sediment microbial communities from Yellowstone Lake, YNP, Wyoming, USA - YL17G07_0 | ecosystem: Environmental > Aquatic > Freshwater > Lake > Sediment | place: USA: Wyoming | collected...
AACACGTTACCGTGACAATGAAAAATATGAGAATCCAATTTAAACAAAATATTCTCGATAGTTACCTCGAACAATTATGGGCGTAAAAAGTGCAAAACTTCAGTTAATAAGTTATTGATTTATTAAAGAGCCCAGCGGTCGAAAGACCGGTTGGGCTCTTTTGTTATCTACTCAACAGACTCAATAGACCCAAGTAACCCAATGAACTCAATGAACCCAATGAACTCAATAAACTCAAGTAACCCAAATAACTCAAGTACGCCAAGAGTGAACGGTGGACTTGACAAGATTGTTAAAGATGTTAGAATTCTTTACAGTAAAGAAGTAAACCCCGTTAGAAATTCCAGTCGTTACGACCCTTCAACATACTTAGGGCCGTGAGCACTGTCGAACGGCTCGAAACCGAGCGGGGCATTATTTCTAACGGGGTAAAGCGGGGGACTTATGCAAACCACTAAAATTAGCCCGAAACATCAAATTACTATCCCGAAGGAGGCCTTCGAAAAGCTTCGCTTGGAGGTGGGCGATTTCTTGGAGGTAGATGTTACAGAAGAAGGACTTCTTCTTGTTCCCAAGAAACTCATCTCCAAAGACCAAGTTTGGTTCTGGACAAAGGAATGGCAGCAAAAAGAAAAAGAAGCCGATGAAGCCATCACAAAAGGGCAAGTATCGGGGCCTTTTAAAAGCGCTCCTGAATTGATTCGACATCTTAAGAAAAATCGATGAGAATTCAGACGGCCAAGCCTTTCGATGAGGATTATGACGCTCTCCCTGAAGGCATTAAGGAACGAGCAGAAAAGCAATTTGTTCTTCTAATGGAAAATCCCCATCGTCCTTCCTTAAGGTTAAAAAAGATTAAAGGCCATCCAAATATTTGGGAAGGTAGAGTTACAAAGAGCTATCGCTTCACTTTCCAGATTTCAGGAGAAATATATTTGCTTAGAAGGATAGGAACTCACGCCATTCTTAAAACTCCATAATAAAATAATGAGTTAATAAATTTTAAATTATGAGTTATGAGTTATGAGTTGTGAATTAAGTTAATAAGTTCTGCAGTTATTGAATTTACGGACATGAAACACGAATCACGGACACGCTAAATAAAGAAGTGCTGCAGTGCTGCTGTGAAAAATCCAAGTTAAGAAGTTAATAGGTTAATAAGTGAATGAGGAGAGCCCGCTGGCCGAAAGGCACACGGGCTCTTTTGTTATCAACTCAACAGACCCAATAGACCCAAGTAACCAAATGAACTAAATGAACCCAAGCAACCCAACAAACCCAATAAACTCAAGCAACTCAATTGTTACGGAAAGATAACAAAAGATTGTTTAGAGGATAATCGATAGATACCAAAATGTTTTGAATCAAATGTAATCACATGGTAGATGGAAAGATCTTCTGCTAAACAGACCAGGGTGGCGTCCGCATAATCCATCGGGATATCCTTATATTTTTCCATTAACTTTTTTGTCTTTTTAAGACTTTCAAGACTCAATGGCACCAGGGTAATAGCACCATTCAATATAAAATCGATGGCTGCCGATTGGGCCTTAGAGGAAAAATTAAGTAAATAAAGAACTTCTGTCAATACAGCTTCCGATGAAAAAATATGCCCTTCAAATTGGCGTAGCCATTCGATACACTTTTTATGCCTTGCTTCACTTCTGTCAATGAGAGCTACCCACGGGCCTGTATCCATGATCACTTGCATCAGGAACCCCTTCTTATCTTCTGAATCAAATATGTCCTATGACGTTGTCCCAAATCCTTGATTCCGCTTTCAACGATGCCAAAGAGATGGCTCACTTTCTGGGAAGGAGTCCGATTATCCTTTTCATAACCTTCCTCAAAAAACTGTTTTAAAGCCAGGCGAATAATATCAGATCGTTTTAAACCCATCTTTTTTGTAAGTTGATCGAGCTTCTCCGTATAATCATCTGGTATTCTAACCGTTAGCTGCATTTTAACACCTCCTTATAATTGAGTTAATAAGCTATTAAGTGAATAAGTGATTCAGTTAAAAAATTCGAATTAATTAGTTAATAGGTTAATGAATTATAGTTAGAAAATAAAGACCTTACGACTAATAGTTAGGGTAAAACCGCCTGCACCTCCCTCGGTCGTCACCGCCTGCCTGCCGGTAGGCAGGGGAACGGTAGGTAGGGTTGACGAACCAATCTTGAGTGACTACATTGTAATCTATTAGATTACATTTGTCAAGACAACTAACACCTTACAATTTAAATGAGTTTATTGGGTTTATTGGGTTTGTTGAGTTAAAAAGTAGCCTGTCTCCTTTTTTCACAACCCAATCTCAGAAGCAATCTCTGAAAGCCTCTTAACAGGCAATGCAAATACATCTTTCTTTAAGGGGTAATACTCTTCACCGGGATAAACTATAAATCCCTTTTTACAAGAAAGGTCTTCAAAGGCGATAGAAAAACCCCTCTCCGGTTTGGGACTTAAAGAATATTTAATCTCCATAGCTAAAGGCTGATTCTTTCTGTCAAATATCACTAGATCAATCTCCGCACCAGCAGAAGTCCTGTAAAAGTATAGTGGTGTATTTTCTGGCAGTATGCCTGCTATCTGTTCAATCACAAATCCCTCCCACGAACTACCCACAACAGGATGTGCCTGAAGATCATCAAATGACTCTATCCTTAATAGTGCATGCAAGAGACCTGAATCACGGATATAGACCTTTTGAGATTTTACCAATCTTTTTTTGATACTAAAATGGTATGGCACAAGTTGTCTCACAATAAAGGTATCTGTAAAAATGTCGAGGTAGTTCCTGACAGTAGGTGCAGAGAGACCAAGACCTTTTGCGATCTGGCTTGCATTCCAGAGTTGACCATGCATGTGGGCAATCATCATCCAGAATCGTCTTAAGTTTGTTGAAGGCACATGAATCCCGAACTGGGGAATGTCCCTTTCAAGATAGGTTCTGATAAATGCCTCTCGCCATATAAGACTTTCGTGATCGTCTTCTGAAAGGAAACTTAAAGGTAGACCCCCTCTTAACCATAGGGTCTTCAGACTATCAAAGCCCACCTCATCAAGACTGAAGGGCTTGAGTTCATGGTAGATGATGCGGCCTGCTAATGTTTCTGATGCCTGTTTGAGCAAGTCAGGTGAGGCTGAACCGAGTATGAGAAACCTCTTAAGGGTCCTATTTTTATCTACCAGCGCCCTTAAAAGTGGAAATAAATCTGGGATCCTCTGAATCTCATCAATAATTACAAGCCTACCTGAAAACTGGCTCAGATATAATTCTGGATCTTGCAACTTAGCAATATCTGAAGGAAGTTCAAGGTCAAGATAGAGAATATCTTTTGACTCTTCTGTTATTATCTTTGAAAGGGTCGTTTTTCCGACCTGTCGACACCCTATCAGCCCCACAACCGGATAACGGGCAAGAGACTTCCTGATAGTCCCTATCAGCCTTCGGCCAATCATACTTGAATATTAAAACAATCTATTTCAATTTGTAAGGAAAAGTTCTAAGGGTTAATTGAGTTTGTTGGGTTTATTGAGTTCTTTGGGTTAGTTGAGTTAATCTATGGTACGGTAATATGTGCTGTTCCCTCTGGCCATACCCGTTTAAAATCATCCGTATTGAATGTCACAATCCGATCCACCCTGGATTTCTGGGCGGCTCTCGCTATAAGAGCATCATAAATAATTCCACCCGAAAGTTCTAAATCTCCCATTCGTTTAATTACAGAGCGATAGTCTGATGCTGAAAGGGATACAATCCTTGCTATCGCTTCAAGATTATTATGGATCAGTTGGCGGGCGACCATAGGCGAAATCCTTGGCCTTATAGGTAATGTCGTTAAAACAGCGTATAGTTCTGCCAGTGTATGGCTGGCGATAAATAAATCAAATTCATTTGACTTTGCACGTTTTAGCCATTGAAAAGCAATGGGATGCAATGGGTGCGGTTCAACAATTGCGGCTATGATAACGGATGTATCAAACAGAATTTTCATTTTCGTACGGGTGTTGACAATTTTTTTAGATGGTCCTCACGATGAAAACGGATTGCATCTTTAAGGTTGCCCGTTGCAATACCTGAAAACACTAGTACGCCCTCCTTCATATGTAACGCTGGCTCTTCCCGCAGTAGTTTCAGTATGACCTCATCACCAGATTTCTCAACTTGCAACACCTCACCGGGTTTTAAAGAGAGATCGTCACGAATTTCCTTTGGAATTACAACCCTGCCAAATTTATCCAATGTCGTTTCCATGGATAACCTCCATCCAATTGCCATTATATAATGGCAATTGGCAAATATCAATACCAAGATTTTCGTCCATAAATTCTTTGGGTTTGTTGGGTTGGTTAAAAAAATGTTGGAGGGTAGAGGAGCGCTACGCTTGAGGGGTAAGGCAAGAACGGGTTTGTTGTGTTCATTGGGTTCGTTGAGTTATTTGGGTTACTTGGGTCTATTGGGTTATTGAGTTAATAAGATATGGAAATTATAAGTTTGAGTTTTGAGGTATAAGTTACTAGGTAGAACAAAGGACGGAAATATATTTAAAATAAAAAGAGCCCACAGGTCTTACGGCCAACGGGCTCTTCTCATTAACCTATTAACTTTTTAACTTGGGCTTTTAGCAGCAACACTGCTTCACTGCATCACAGCAGTTTTTAATTTATAACTCAACTTCAATCCCTTTTTGTTTAATTTCGTATATGAGAGGGATCCAAGTATCTTTCTCGTAAGACTCTGAAGAAATAGGGATGGGCTCAATCCTCGGGTCAATCTTGCCAGCAATTCTGAAAAGATTCATACCTTCTTCTACCCGATCCCTGCCGAAATGTTTTGATACCACAGCCACATCGATATCGCTATCAGGTCGCGTCTTTCCTTTTGCATAAGAACCGTAAAGAATAACATGATCAACAGGTATTCCTTCTCGTTTCAGTGCCTTAACGAATTTTCTTATGACTCTTATAGTCTGGTCTTTACCCATTTGAATACTTCCTTTATCTCTTTTAGTTTTTTAGAGGTGTAAGATTTTGTACATTTATTATAAAAAGCTTTATTAACATCGGGGTAACGAGCTTCGAAATGAAATTCCATAAATTCTCGTAGCTTAATGAGTATTTTCTCGGGAATTTTAATTTTTGATTTTTCTGCTAAGTAAGAGAGGGAGTGACTAAATGGAGCATGGGCTCTTGTACTCTTTACAAAAAATGCTTTGAGAAGTTTTTCCAGAGCCAGGTGTCCCATAAAGAGTGCATATGGATATTTCTTGCTCTTAAACATTGCGTCGGCAACACCTAAATCGTATTTAGCACCTTCATACCAGTACTGAATTGTTTTTTCTAAATCAAAAGTCATTTATTTTCTTCTTAAAATTCTTTCTTTAAATATTATATGAAATCAATAAGAATTTGCAAGGGTTATTATGCACAGGAATCGTCTCCCTTCTCCTTTTAAAGAGTTTTAGTAACAAAAGAGCCCACCAGTCTCGGGACCAATGGGCTCTTCTCATTAACCTGTTAAACCTTGAAAGGTTGTTAAGTTTTAAATGTTAAGTGATAAATTATGAGCTTCTTTCAACTCACAACTCAACACTCTGTTTTTGTTTATAGGGTTCATTGGCTTATTGTGTTCATTGAGTTCAACCCAAAAAACCCAAGTAACTCAAGTAACCCAAGGTAACCCAATTATTTCTTAAACCTTCTTCTCGCAAATCCCGCCAATCCAATCAGTCCCGATCCAAGAAGTAGCATGGTGGCTGGCTCAGGCACCTGATTGTCAAATACATCGTTCCCGCAGGTCTGGGTAAGATGGAACCGGAACATTGAAGCATCGTCGTAATAATTTTGATTATCCCAGAGATAGGTAACTCGGATCAGACCGAGGCCATCGTAAAATACATCGGCCTGGTCAAGTACTCTTCCATTTGCTGTTGAGACCTCATTATCTCCAAGATCTGCTGTGTTAAATGGAGGAATGAAATACTGATTTGAGATTCTGTAACCCACAGGGGTGAAAATATCACCTTTGTTGATTCCATCCGCTCCTTCGAGCGAGGGAACTTTTGTGGCCCCGGAAGGCAGGCCATGAGTTCTCAAAGCGATTGCCCCAACAACTTGGGAACCAGCGTAGACGAAGAGATCCCCGATGGCAGCCGTAGATTCAGTAAAGTTTTCGCTCGTCCAGGCATGGGTGAAGATTTCAAAAACCAGAGACTGGGCATCTGCTTTGACATCAATTTTTATGATGTCAAAATTAATATGAGAAGGGGTAATTATATCCATGCCCCTCTGCCAGACTTCGGTATCCTTGGGGTGTAAGTATAAATCAGGATAACTTGCAATCAAGTCTGCCGATGCTGGTCCCACCAAGCCTATCACAATAGCCGCTGCAAATAATAACATATAAACTTTTTTCATCTTTTTGCCTCCTTCAATAGTTCGAAAATGACGTGACCTTGTTCCGTGTCGTGTGTCCGGTTTAAATAAAATTTCTTCTTTTACCACCTCCTTTGTTTTCAAAATTTTAAGTTTCTAATATGGATTTAACTCACAACTCATAACTCATAATTATTTTTTGAGGAATCTCCTCCTCGCAAACCCCGCCAATCCAACCAACCCGGACCCAAGAAGAAGCATTGTAGCGGGTTCGGGAATGGGTTGTACTGGATTTGCTGCTGCATAAAATTCATTTTCCCGGAATATATACCGAGTGTTATTAGCATCATTTTGTCCCCATTCAACTGTCATCATTGTTGCCCTCACGAGCCCATTACCCCAATCATATTCGATATAACACGGTTTGTTGAGATCATTTAAATCTATTATTATATGGGTACCCGCAACCAAGTCGGTAAAATACCCGTGCGTACTGTAATCCCAAGCTTGGAAATCAGCTGCTGAAAGGGTGCCATAGGGGCCACTAATAATTGGGGAACTAGGGTCTGTGACGTGTACGCTGTTTGAGTATTCTTGAACCCTATCAACCCCCCCCGGCAAAAGGTCAGGGGCATACCATAACCCATTGCCAGGCCATCCCCAAAGAGCAGAATGGGCAATCAGGATACCACCGCCTTGCACATAGTTATCAATTTTACTGAAGTTAGTCTTGATATTATCATAAAAAGGTTGGTTTTGAACTGACGCAAATACCACAAACTGATAAGGAGTGAAATCAGTTGTAGCAATATCATTTGAATTAATTTTGACAAAAGGGATTCCAATATCTGTAAGTGTTTGTGAGTTGGAATTGTAATCCCATGGTAAAATATCCTCTATTAATAGGGCAGAGGCATAACCCTGTGAAATCAGGCAAAAGGTAGCAGCAACCACAACAATCATCAACTTAATCATTTTGATCCCAATGTTCATTTCAATTTACCTCCCTTTAATACTATTTAACAGCTTAACAGCGAGAATGAAGTTCCGAAATTGTAACCCTAAAACGATGACTGTTTATCCGACTTTGAATTTTATCAGGTAATCTTCCCACCTCCTTCCATTAAGAATATTAAGCAAACTTCATGCCCAAATCCGTGATTTTATAACTTATTGATTTTACATAAAGTATTTGTTGGTCTTGATTTTAGATCCTTTAAAAGACGGAAATGATTTTCTCTTTTTTCTTGAAATACTTCCTCTTTTATGTGTAAATCGTTACCCCTTCTGAGTTTTGAATTTTGAATGTTGATTTAATTCACAATTCAACACTCATAACTCATAACTATTTTTTGAATCTCCTTCTTGCAAATCCCGCCAATCCAATCAACCCTGAACCCAGAAGTAACATGCTGGCAGGCTCGGGTACACAGACCAACTGATCCTGCTGAAGATACATGTAATTACCATTACCATCCTTACTAAAATCATTTACATGGCCTGGTGCCCACAAGTTCAAGACGGCCACAGAATAATGACCATATAAACCACCATTATCTGAAGAGGCCTCTGCATAGCTATTGTGGAATTTCGCGAGGACCGCCTGCCTGAATTCGTTTCCTGAACCTGGGTCACCACCCTCGCCTTCGAGCCACCAGATCGTATTCTGAAGTTTGCCAGCATCAGCACTCCGACCGCTACCTGTGTAATCATAAAGGCTAGCGGCTTTTAGGTCACCATTTTGGAAATGGTGGTATAACCAGGCCGTCCCTACAGAAATTGGGTCACCTGCTGTACCCACACCACCTGAGTAAGCCCTGTTGCTTATACTGAAGTCGTAAGTGGTGCCTATACTTACAAACTCATTCTTTTCTATGCAGAAAGTCTGAAAGCTTGGATCGTGGTTTCCTATGTCTTTGGTCTTGGAATCGTAAAGAGGGAGAACCCAATTCAAATCAGGACTACCACTTCCAATTATTTGTACAGTAAACTCGCCGCCACTTCCAGTGTAATAACCAGTTTCGCGGTATAACTTGACCTGGTCAGCCATAGCCATGGGCGCCACTGCCAGGACCATCAAAAAAGTTGTTACTACGATTACCTTCTTCATCTTTCTACTTTCCCTCCTTCAAATTTTCCTAATGTAAAGCCTCTAATGAAATTTTGAGTTCTAAGTTTTGAATGTTGAATTTAAATCAACACTCTGTTTTTGTTTATAGGGTTAATCGAGTTTATTGAGTTCATTGGGTTCAACCCAAAAAAACCAAGTAACTCAAGTAACCCAAGGTAACCCAATTATTTCTTAAATCTTCTCCTTGCAAATCCTGCCAATCCAATCAATCCAGACCCAAGAAGTAGCATGGTCGCCGGTTCGGGAATGACAGTTGTGTCTGGCACCAATGCCCAACCTCCCGCGTTTCCATCCCCGATAGAGGCATTAGTACTTTGGCCAAAGTTAATATTGTAAGCATATACGTCTATTTGCCCTTGATTGTCTTTTCCGTCTTTGGCATAGAAATCTCCCCACATTGGCGCTCTGTCGGTTACAATCGTCCATTGAAAACTCAGGTTTGCTAACGAAGCCGGTGTGTTCCATTTGATTCCATAGAGGTCTCCAGGCATACCGGGGTTATCTTCTCCAGGATGACTTGGGGATGGTGGGAAGTATGTCTTGGGAGCATCGGGATCGATGCCGGATGAAGCACTTATAATATCGTTTTTTCCAAAATTTTCAGAAACCTCGATGATGACATGGCTAATTCCCTTTTGGGCCACTGTAAACGTATAGTTGTATGTCCAGTATCCAGAGTTGGTTGTATTGTCAACTGTCCATGAAAGTGTTCCGCCGCCACCGGCCCACCCATCAGTTGCGATCAGAGTCGCATCACTCAAAATGCTTCCTGTATAGGAAGTGGCCCATGCCCCCGTTGCAATACTTAACAGGAACATCACAAACAAACACATGGTGAATATTCTTTTCATTTTTTATCCTCCTGATGATGCAGATATATTTTTAGTTACTGTGTAAAAGTGCAAACCCTATGCCAAATAATAAATTTTTAATAACCCTTCGTTTTTATTCGCTATTTCAAATTCGCGTGATTTTTCAGTTCCTTAAAAAGCGGAAGTGATTTTCTCTTTTTTCCCAATTCATTTCCACTCGAGTGGAAAAACTTTTCCCTCGTATATGTATATATAAGTATATAGGTTTGAGGGTGGAGGAGCGCTACGCTTGAGGATAGAGGCAACTTAAAAAAGTTTTGAGTTATGAATTTTGAGTTATGAATGGAGTTAGTGAGTGAAGAAGTGATGCAGTGTTGCTGTGCTGCCGTTATTGAATTTACGGACACGAAACACGAATCACGAACACGCTAAATAAAGAAGTGCTGCGGTGCTGCAGTGATGGAAGTTACGGACACGGATCACGTCTGCCTGCCGGTAGGCAGGGGAACGGACACGTTAACTAACACGTGATGCCGTGATAGGGTGTTAGGGAATAACTAAAGACAATATGCAGTATCGGGAGATTTCTTGGAAATGGGTATCCAACGAGAAGAGTAGCAGTTGCTCATCGTGGGCGACTGAGGCAAGAATCATATCAATGGTACTGAAGACTTTCCCTTCGCGAGCTGCTTTTTGACTGATTAGCCCAGCATGGTGATAATGCATTCGAGTAATCTCTACATAATGAATGGTTTGAAGAAGTTGATCTATAATTTGAATTTCCTTAGGGGTCTTTGCACCCTGATAGACCTCGACCGCGATCGGTCCTGTGTAACAAGCCTGGTTAAGTTTAAGATATTCTTTGAGCCTGGAAGATATACTCGATTCCTTTTTCCTGAAAAATTCAATCCAAACAGAGGTGTCGATAAGCACCTTATCTTGCATGGCGGGTTTTTTCCCATGTATTCTCGAACTGAAGTTTACCTTCGTGTTCAAGGATCTTCTCTATCTTCTTGAGGCGTATATATTCCTTAAGTGCAACAACAACCGTTTCTGTCTTTGTACGGAACTTAGAAAGAGACATGGCTGTCTTGATAATCTCTTCGGGTATGTTTAAAGTGGTCTTCATGATACTTCCTCCAAAATAATTTCTATATTTCTATTTTAGGTGAAAAAGGATGTATTGTCAATTAATTTAACATTTGAGTTATGAATTGTGAATTCTAGTGATGCTGTGCTGCCGTTATTGAATTTACGGACACGAAACACGAATCACGAACACGCTAAATAAAGAAGTGCTGCGGTGCTGCAGTTAAGAAAAGCAAGGTAATAAGTGAATAAGTTATTAAGTAATTGAGCCTCTCCTGACTGAATTTTTCAGTCATTTAAGTTTAATTTGGAAATTAAAAGTTTCAGATCAGAAAGAAATAAATACAAAACAGTTTTTTTGTTTTGTAAAATATGGTATAGAACTTACATATCAAAACGAGTCACGGAGGAGGAACGTTGATGAGCTTTTTCAATAAGAGAAAATTGGTCTATACCCCGTTAGAAAGCCGCAGCATTTATGGTGGGGATGGTGGAAATAGAAAGCATCAGCTCCTTATTGAGGGCAGGGTCAAAGCCCTGCCCTTTCTAACGGGGTTTACTTTTATCATACTTCTTTGCTTTGTTTTTACTGGTCTATCGGGATGCAGCAAAGAGGCGAAGAAAGAAAAACACTTCAAGAGAGGGGAGAAGTATTTCTCAGAGAATAAGTTCAGGGAAGCGATCATCGAATATAAAAATGTCCTTCAACTTGATCCAAAAGATGCCACCGTCCGGTACAAGCTGGGACTTTCGCACATGAGGGTAGGGCAGTTTCGAGAGGCATTTTCTGAATTTTCGAAGAGTGTGGAATTGAATCAGGATCAAATCGATGCCCGCCTCCAATTAGGAAATCTCTACCTCCTGTCAAGAGATAAACAAAAAGCCAAGGAACAGGTAGAATTGGTCCTTGCGAAAGATCCAAATAATACCTCCGGTCATCTCTTAATGAGCTCCATATATATGATCGAAAAAGAACCGGACAAAGCCATTTCTGAAGCAAAAAAGGCGATTGAGAAGGATCCGAAAAATATTGATGCCTACCTCCATTTAGCAAATCTTTATCTCATGAAAAGAGATCTGGTTCAGGCAGAACAGACATTCAAGGAAGCGATTAAAGCAGATGAAAAATCAACGAAGGCCCGATATGCTCTTGCTGAGTTTTATCGGAGAACCGGGAAGACAGAATTGGCTGAGAGTGAATTGATTGAGGTGACAAAGATCGATCCTAAGAATCCCAACTCCTATATTGCTCTCGGAAATTTTTATACCTCATTGAAACGGATGGAAGACGCAGAAAAGCAGTTTATAAAATCGATTGAAGTTGAACCCAAAGGAATTCCTGCTCAAATTCATCTGGGAGACTTCTACTTAATCTGGGGTAAAAAGGAAAAGGCGATTGAGACTTATCAAAAAGCGATTGAGGCGGACGATAAAAACATTCCCGCAAGGGCGAAACTCGCCGAGGTCTATCTAAATGACAATAAACTTGATAAAGCCTCGGAGATCGTAGGAAAGATTTTGGAGACTAACCCGAAGAGCCAAGAAGGGATCTTTCTTAAGGGCAGGATCCATTTAGCCAAGAAGGAATTCAATGAGGCCATCAACCTTTTTCAGTCCTATGTCAAAGATAATCCAAAAGCTTTTTTGGGACATCATTTTCTCGGTCTTGCTCATCTCGGAAATAGAGATAATCAACAGGCCAAAAGCGAATTGGCTGAGGCCGTGAAGCTTAATCCAAATTGGTTAGAAGCCAGGTTATTACTGGCCAATATTCATCTCGGGACAGGTTCTTTAGACTTAGCCGTCGAAGAGGCCCAGGAGATTTTGAAAAGGGAGCCCAAATCGATACAGGCCCATCTCATCCTCGGAAATGTCTATCTCGCAAAGAGGGATTTTCAAAAAGCAAGCAAATCTTTTGAAGAAGTGATTCAGATCGCGCCCAATAATCCGATTGGATATTACCAAAAAGGACGCATCCTTTTAGCGCAGAAGAAAGAGAAAGAGGCGTTAGCCCAATTTGAGAAGGCCTTGTCCATCCAGCCGAACTTCTTGGAGGCCCTTGATCTGATTGCCGTCGTCTACATGAATCAGAAAGAGAACAAGAAGGCCATTGAGAGGGTGGAAGCACAGATTAAAGCATCTCCTCAAAACCCATTCTTCTACAATATGATCGGTCGTCTTTATGAGGTGAATAAGGATGTGGCCAAAGCAGAGACAAATTATAAGAAAGCCCTTGAGATCAATCCCAATTTGGCAGGGTTTCATAATTCCCTTGCCAGCTTCTATATCCGGCAGAATTTAACAGATAAGGCGATAGGGGAATATAATGCCGCCCTCAAGGATGCCCCAGAGTCCCTCTCAGCGCTCATGGGTTTAGGAATTATTTATGACACTCAGAAAAAATTCGATAAGGCCAAAGAATATTATCAGAAGGCTTTAAAAATTAATCCTAAATTTGTTCCTGCTGCCAATAACCTTGCCTATCTTTACGCAGACAAGGGAGAGAATATTGATGAAGCCCTCACGCTGGCCCAGAGTGCCAAGGAACAGTTTCCAGATGATCCACATATCTCTGATACCCTTGGATGGGTCTATTATAAAAAGAATATCTTCACCCGTGCGATCACCTACTTGAAGGAAGCAAACGAAAAAATTACGGACAATTCCATCATGCGGTACCACCTGGGAATGGCCTACTACAAAAATGGAGAAAAGGAGAATGCAAAGAGAGAGTTGAAAAAGGCCCTTGAACTGGATCCGAAATTCCCAGGAGCGGAGGAAGCAAAAAATACTTTAACCCAAATAAAATAAAAACTCTTATTATCATTCTTTGAAATTCTTTTGACCAGATATTAAACCAGATAGAGAGAAATTAGATATGGTAGCCTATGAATTTTATTGGCAAGACCCAGTAAAAGGTTATCAGATCATTGGCGTCCTACCAGAAAGAAGGAAGAATCCTGCAAGAATAACGAAGGAATCGATTATGAATTGGGGGAAAAAACATTTTGGCAAAAACTTGAACCTCAATGATATGTTCTTCATTGAAGTAGAAACAGATATGGGACCAGCCCGTATTTTATAACTCGTAAGCAAATTTAAAAAGTAAATCTATATATCATTTGAGGGGGGCAAAGGCAGGGGCAGAAATGGCTCTGCCTTTTTTATTATCCACATTCCAATCGCCAAGAACCTTTTCAGCCCCTATCGCACCTTCCTTGCCTCCCGCACGACAATTTAGGCATTAAGAAGCAATAAGAATTCCTAAAAAAAAGAGTGGTCGGAAAAGGGAAAGGAGTGATAACTTCTTGGCTCCTTGCAGAATCGCTCTGACTCGCTTTGAAAGGATAGACTCCAAAGAACTACCTGGGAAAGTAAGTGATTGGTGGCGGTGCAGGGATTTGAACCCCGGACATACTCTCCAAACGACCACTTTGGGTAATCCGCCTTTGTTTTTGCTTTATGCTGCTCATTGGTAAGTGATCGCATGAACTATCTCAGCAGATTCATCTTTCCCTCCCCTCACTTTTATGATTAACCAAAAAGATTTGCTATCTGCCATTTTTTTATTTTTTTCCAGTTTTTTGATAGAAACCAAGCAGCACCACTCGTTCCCCACTCTCCCAAGCCAGCAACAGCGATCCACACTCTATTAGAGAATGACTTAGGTATAATCTTTAAACAACTTGTATTTTCACGACCTACGGCACAGTTTTGCAAGCCGTCTGGCGATGGCAGGGAAAGACCTATATCTTATCCAGAAGCTGCTGGGGCACAGGGAGCCACGCATGGTGCAACGATATGCGCACCATTGCATAGAATCCTTGCGGGGTGGAATAGAGGTCTTGGAGACTCTCCAGAAAGAGGCTAACAAAAAAATCAGTCACAATCATGCCACACTAGCCCGGATGTGGAGGTTATGCCTAAAATTGGGCTTGACCAAAACCCAAACAAGTCGTATGGTTAGGTATTAGGCGCCCATAGCTCAGATGGATAGAGCGTCGGACTACGAATCCGCAGGTCGCCCGTTCGAGTCGGGCTGGGCGCGCCAGTTATTATAATGTGATTGCTTTGTCTTTAGCCCTTCAGAGAAATTCTCTGTTCATAAAAAAATGATAAAAGAGTTCCTCTTAAAATTTGCTAGAAAGAATCTCGGTCTTTTCGCAGCCTTAGCCATCGTTTTGCTGATCGGGACTGTGGGTTATTTGATTATCGGTGAAGGCCGGTATTCCATCATTGATTGCCTTTACATGACGGTCATTACCATTACTACCATTGGATATGGTGAAATTATAGATCTCTCCAATAAACCCATGGGGAGAGTATTCACCATGTTTATCGCTTTCTCGGGCATTGGTATAGCGGCCTATTTATTTTCAAATGTCACTGCCTTTATGGTAGAGGGGCGACTTCAAGAAATATTTTGGAGGAGGAAGATGGAAAAAGTAATTGGCAAATTGAAGCAGCACTACATCATTTGCTGTGTAGAGGGTGTGGGGTTTTATATTGCAAAAGAACTTAATAGCACACAAAGGCCTTATGTCATCGTGGACCACGACAAGGCAAGAGCGGAAAGGGTTATCGTTAATTTAGAGAATGAGCTCTTTCTTGAGGGAGATCCCACAGATAGTGACCTCCTGATTAAAGCTGGGATCAACGATGCACAGGGATTGTTTGCAGTAACAGGGGATGACAACGAAAACCTTGTCATCAGCCTAACAGCAAAAACCCTCAACCCGGGTGTAAAAGTAGTTGCCGCGTGCAATGATTTAAAGAATATGGAAAAGATAAAAAAAGCTGGAGCGGATGCTATTGTCTCCCCTTCCTTCATTGGTGGTTTGAGAATCGCCTCAGAGATGATCCGGCCAACTGTTGTGTCCTTTCTTGATACCATGATGAGGGATCAAGAGAAAAACCTTCGGATTGAAGAAATTTCGATCACTGAGTCCTTCGTCAATAAGCCAATTAAAACCCTGAACTTAAAAAAGTATCCGAATGTACTCTTGCTTGCTATTAAAAGAGAAGAAGGTTGGGTTTATAATCCAAGCGAGAATTATATCCTGCAACAAGGTGATACTTTAATTTTTATGAGCTCACCTGAAGAAAGGCATGAATTGGAGAAGATTTTAATAGGATCGGTGAGAAAATAAAATTCATGTACAACTTTTTCCCCTATCATCAGTCTAGATTTCGGACGTTCTTAATAAATGGATGTATTGGATTTCTATTGCCTCCTCCAGTATTTATTGTTAGAATTCCATAGCAAAATTCTTAACACGACCAGGGAAAACAATGTTAGGAGATATAAAATGCGACGAGAAATATATGAAGATGGCTCTGGAAGAAGCGGAGAAGGCTGGCCAAAGAGGAGAAGTTCCGGTGGGAGCCATATTATTAAAAGGAGATCAGGTGCTTGCAAAGGATCATAATTGTTGCATTGAGCTCAGCGATCCCACTGCACATGCAGAGATTCTTGTTCTCCGAAAAGGAGGAGAGATTTTAAAAAATTACCGATTGAACGATACAGTCATGTATGTAACGGCTGAACCCTGTCCTATGTGTGTTTCTGCAATGGTCCACAGTAGGATATCCAGATTGGTATTTGGAGCGCTTGAGCCAAAATTCGGGGCAGTGGAATCAAAGTTTAGATTATTGAGAGATGATGGATTTAATCATAAGTTGAAGATTGATCATGGGATTCTTGAAAAGGAATGTGCTGATATTTTAAAAGGCTTTTTTAGAAAGAAGAGAGCGTCGAAAAAGACAGTCCATCGTTAGGAGTTAGGAGAGATCCTTCGCTTTACTCAGGATGACACTCCGAACTCCGAACTAAAAACTAATAACTGAAACAGGAGAGGTTGCCGAGAGGTTTAAGGCGCCGCTCTCGAAAAGCGGTTCTCCCGAAAGGAGACGTGGGTTCGAATCCCACCCTCTCCGCCACGAACCACGTAGGGTTCGTGGCTGCTGTGCACCTTACATGGTGCACAGCGCCATGAATTATGCACCACGAAAAATGAGTTAAGAGTTCAGAGTTAGGAGTTCGGAGAGATAAAGATGATTAAAGTAGATCGCTCCTAACTACGAACTAATAACTCCGAACTAGTTACAACGGAGAGATGCCCGAGAGGCCGAAGGGGCACGATTGGAAATCGTGTATCCCGCTAATAACGGGATCGAGGGTTCGAATCCCTCTCTCTCCGCCACGAACCACGTAGGGTTCGTGGCTGCTGTGCACCTTACATGGTGCACAGCGCCATGAATTATGCACCACGTAGGGTGCATGGCAGTCCTGAACTCAACGTAGTTCAGGGCGCCA
>Ga0315281_10006423_pt1 | contig 16724 bp, 18 predicted proteins | sample YL17G07_0_MG_FD_204540 | JGI IMG/M metagenome (GOLD analysis project Ga0315281, IMG submission 204540) | Sediment microbial communities from Yellowstone Lake, YNP, Wyoming, USA - YL17G07_0 | ecosystem: Environmental > Aquatic > Freshwater > Lake > Sediment | place: USA: Wyoming | collected...
CCTCGGAGCCTTGCATGAAAAGCAGTTGTGCTATCCCTTCATTTGCATATATTTTTGCCGGGAGCGGCGTTGTATTTGATATTTCTATTGTCACATAACCTTCCCACTCAGGTTCAAGTGGAGTTACATTCACAAAAATACCACATCTTGCATATGTTGATTTTCCAAGGCATATCACAAGTACGTCTCTTGGTATCCTGAAATATTCCACCGAGCGACCAAGTACAAAAGAATTCTGCGGTATTATACAGACATCACCTTTAAAATCAATAAGACTCTTTACATCAAAACTCTTAGGGTCAACAATAGTATTATTTATATTCGTAAAAATCTTAAATTCATCTGCAATCCTCATGTCATATCCGTATGAGCTTACACCATAAGAAATAACACCTTCTCTGACCTGGTCTTTATTAAAGGGTTCAATCATACCATTTTTTGCCATCTGTTTGATCCATCGGTCATTTTTAAGCATTTTATGCACCCTTTCTAATCCATGATTATAAATCGTAGAGGAGATTACCATAAAGGAATATGGTGTGACAAGTATGGATTACTACAATGAGATTTTTGGATACTGTAAATATGCAGATTAAGTGTTATGAAAAGGATTTATAAGATGTCTCTAATTCTTCTTTTTTGTCCTCTTCCTCGTTTTCTTTGTGGATTGTTGTGGAAGTTCTTCTAATGCTATTGCTTCTAAGTATTGATTGAAGTATCCAAGGGTTTCCTTGGCAACATCTTCCTGAAGTTTTTGTATTGCGAAACCAGCATGGACAAGTACGTAATCTCCTATTTTCACCTCATCTTCCAAAAGCATAAGGCTTATATTACGCTGCGCCCCATAAACATCGATGATCGCCTTCGAATCTTCAATACTTATTATCTTGGATGGGATTGCAAGACACATGAATGTACTCCTCCAACTGTTATTTTATTTAAATATAGCATATCCTTCCAAAAAAATCTAAACAAATATTTTAATGAACTACCCCGCAGCAAGCTGCGAGGTATCACAATTGAAAAAAGTCTTTCGTCATTCCGCACTTGATGCGGAATCCAGGTTGTTTTTCTTCTGGATTCCTGCTTTCGCAGGAATGACAGAATGTACAGAATGTTTTTTACCCCGATGCAGAGCATCGAGGAATTCTTTGATTGAAAGAAAAAATCTATCAATTGCGAACTTTTTATAATTATTATCTATTTGATTTATAGGTTTATTTAATAAATAATTTATCTAATAGGAGTGAATATAAGGGAGTAGATATTGTGTCATTGGATAACAAAATAGTTGATAACGTAAAAAAAGTACTTCTTTCTCACAGGTTTTATATTCTTATCAGGGTTATTATTGGTTCTGTCTTTATTTATGCGGGTTTCATAAAACTTATAGACCCCAAAGCATTTGCAAAGGCTATTTCCCAGTTTGATGTTGTGCCGGAATTCCTATTAGCTCCTTTGGCTATCGGCTTACCCGCATTAGAATTTTTTGCTGGACTTGGTCTTATATTTAATATCCGTGGCAGCCTCCAGGTTATTTTTAACCTTCTAATTGTTTTTATCTTAGTTTTGGGATATGGAATCTTTAATGATCTTGATATTGATTGCGGTTGTTTCAGTCCTGAAGAGATTAGCGCTTACAATAGTTTAAAACTGGCATTGTTCCGTGACATCTTAATGGTTATGGCAGTTTGCTACATTTATATATACAAACGCATAAAAAATGAAACAAATTCGAACCATTTAATGGTTAAAGACAAAACTCAACATGAGGAGGAAATGAAATGACGTGTAACAAGAGGTTTTTAATTTCATTGTTTGTTTGTATCACCTTTATTTTAGCTTTAACAAGCATGGGTTCTGCTGCATTGTGGGGAAGCAAAGAACTGGAAACTGAAAAAATTGCTGTTAATTTTGCACGGGAGGTTGAGAGAGGCGGGTATAAGATTGTCTCTTCTGAAGAACTTAAAAATTGGATTGATCAAAAGAGGGACATGCTTATCGTTGATACTATGCCGTATGAAGATAGTTATAAAAAACAACATGTTCCCGGAGCTGTTCAATTCGAGTTTCCAATTAAGGAGGTTACAAATCTTGATGATAAAACAAAAGCTGCATTTGAAAAGGTACTTGGTCCAAATAAGGATCGTGTAATTGTTATCTACTGCGGTTTTACAAAATGTGGTCGTAGTCACAACGGTGCAATGTTGGCGGTAAAACTCGGTTACAAGAATGTCTATCGCTATCCCGGCGGAATTAAAGCGTGGGCAGAAGCCGATTATCCAGTTGAAAAAGTTAAATAGTTAAACCACTTCCATATAATAAAGGTGAGGGTGTATCAAACATATCACCCTCGCCTTACTATTTTTGGGGGATAAAGCTATATACTTAATCAGATTCAAATTAAACTCTCAGAGTGGCTATCAGCCTCTTGGGATAAAGAAGCAAGTTAACGGCATCAATCGGTGAGGTTACAAAGATTTGAGAGGATTCTATAGCCTTTGTTGAACAACCTTCTTTAAGACATACCGCAATACCAAAATTAGCAGCCTTGAGCATTAGTTCATCGTTGTTTCCATTCCCAAGAGCAACTACCTTGTCAGCGCCCAAATCTATTACATACTTTTCTTTCTGAAATACATGTCCATTGCCTTCAAGAACATGAATTATACAATTGACTCCATGAAGTTCTTCTCTGGCACGTCCAAAAGTATCAGAAGTTAGTACATGTATCTTGAGCTTTTTAGATAGCTCGTTGATCTTCTCTTTAACTCCGGGCAATATTATGCCATCTTCAGAGAGCGTTCCTGAAAAGTCAGTAACAAAATGCTCAAGTTCAAAAAAAACTGATCCCGGGATTTCTACTCTTATCATAATATTAATCTGTTTTATGTATTTTACTAATTTTTAACAAAATTTTTTATAGCTCATATCTATAATCTATCATATGTTTAGGTTTTTTCTTTTTATCTTTATGTTCATGGATTTCTGTCTCGTGTCCGGGATGCTCATGATCGTGAGGGCCATGTTCGCTTTTCTGATGTTCATGCACATCAGATGCGCCTTTGTGAATATGTTCGTGGAGATGCTCATGCGGGTGTTCATGTTCGTGTGTATGAGTATGCTCGTGACTTTCTTTTTTGTTCTCCTGAGCATGCACGTGCGTGTGCTTATGGGAATGCCCATGGGAGTGCGAATGTTTGTGGCCATGTTTTCCACACATAATAAATCCTCCTGTTCGTAAGGCTGAAGCCTTTTGGATTTTGTTTAGTATTATAATATCATGCCCTTCGGACTCAAAGCATTATATTCATCATTGATCCCCTCTGTCCCCACCTCCTTACACATAAGAAATTTTTCCGATCAATAGCAAATCAGAACTAACTGCTCGCTTTCTTAGCTGCATCGAAAAGCCTGTTCAATCTTCTTGACTCAAGGCAAAGTCTGACGAAAATCCTCGATAATTCTTCATTGCCGTTTAATGAGGCCTGATTTGCCCAGTCCATGTACATTTCTGCATGTTCATTATTGTGTTTCATATAGTAATCCAGCAATTTCCCTATTTTTTCCATTTCTTCCATACCACCTCCTAAGATATTTTTTGTTAACCCCTTTCTTAGGAGTATGAAAAGCCTTCTTAGCTTAATGAAATAAGATTAACCCCTGAAAACAAACGCCTTGAAAACCACACCTTCATGATGCAGGGCGTTCACGGAGCACCGGAGGGTTTGCTCCCGTCTTCCGTCACCGCTCTTTTTCTTGTCCTCAGCAGAGCCCATACTCCGAAAATCGCCAGGATGAAGCTGATCCCCACAAAGGCCTTGGTATATTGAGCAACAAGTGGCTTCTTGAAGGACTCCATGAAGAGATTTTTATTCACATCAATCTCAACCTGGGCTCCGTGCATTCCATGTTCGGACTCCCCGTAGACCTTGATGGTCCATTTCCCCTGTTTGTCGGGAAGGAACGAGACGAACCCGTTCCTGTCCGTCCTCCCTTTCTGATGGGGGATCTTGTCTTCCGGCCCGAAAATCTCGTAGGAAGAATAGCTCGCAGGATCATCCTCCGAATAGAACACCCGCACACTAATTCCTTTGTTTTCCACCTGGTAGTGAACGGAATGGGCTTCTGCCCCTGAATACATCAGGAGCAGAAGCAGTGTCATCAAAAGACATCTTGACATCATTTCACCTCAAATGTAAGAACTGTGGTATAGGACAAATAATCGGCATCAGGGTTATCTTTTGTTGGAATCCTGTATTTTGCCAGGATAATCTGCATGCCTTTTTCCGGCACTTTCAGACTGAAATTCCCCTCTTTATCCGTCTTGCCCGCCTCCGCGTGGTTGCCTGCTTCGACTGTTGCTCCTTCAAGGGGTTTCCCGTCAAAGTATATCCTGACAGGGAGAATCTCGTTCGGTTTTAATTTATAGGGATTCTTTTGTGGCACAATCTCGAACCTTAATCCTGAAGGCTTAGCTATGCTATTGCTGTAGGCAAATAAACCCTTGGCAAATTGTGAAGAATAAACTGAGTCTATTACCTGAAGACCTGCCTTTGCAGCCTCTCTCTTCGTAACCCTCTTTTTTCCATCAGGTGTGGTTACAAGATAACCGCCTTCAAAGGAAACAACAATCATCGAAATATCCGCCTTTGATGATATATAAACCATATCCTTATCATTTTTTCTTTCTACCAGAGTCTCTTTTCCCTTATTGTCAAAAGCCTTTACCTCTTTCAGCTTTTCGGGGTCATAAGGGTTTATCTCCGGTGGATGACCCCATAATACTTTAAATACAGTTCCTTCTTTTTCGATCCAGAGATGATGGGCAAAGGCTGCCTGAGTGAATAGCAAGACAAAAACTATGGCTGAAAAAACTTTCTTTTTCATGCCTTGATCCCTCCGTGTTCTTTATTGAGGCTCTCCAGCTACTTTAAAGGTGAGCGATGCGGAGAAGTCTACTTTATGATTGCATACGAACATCCAAATGCCGGGTTGACTGATCTTCATATAGGCAACTCCCTCTTCATTGCTTTTCGTAAACAGCGGGAACGGTTCATCTTCAGAATAATAGCCTGCATAGGTAGCATACAGATATGTGGATAAAGGCTTTCCTTCAAAAAGAATCTTAACAGGAAATGATTCACCGGCTTTTATCTCCTGCGGATTTTTCAAAGGAATAATCTCGATCCGGTGGCCAAAGGGACTGCTGATATTCTTCGTCCCTTCACCCGTGGAGATAATTGATTTGGCATACTTTTCAGATGCTACATGTTGCTTATCTCCTTTTATCTTCCGGTAAGCGGTAACTACATATGAACCTTTCTGGTCAAGAGTAATCTCTCCAACCAAAGCGCCTGACCTCTCTCCCGTTTTATCTTCCCAGGTCTTTGTGATTTCTCTCTTTTGCCCGTCAGGACCAAGATAAGAAAACTCTGCCAGACTCTCTCTGCTGATTAGAATACCGTAATAAGGGAAATTGTGACCGAATACCACCTTGACCGTAGTTTTTCCTCCTGGTTCCGGATAATGGTTATCAACATTAAGCCATAGGTCGTGGGCAACTGCCAGGCTGGAATTCATAAGAAAACAAACAAATACTAAAAAGATGCTCATAGAGAATTTATGTCTATTTATTTTCATAGTAGTTCATCCTTTCTAAATTTTAATTGTTAGCTGCCAATATTCTCCTGCCAAGTCATCCCTCAAAACGTATATTTCAGGTTGGCATAATACGTTCTCCTGGGATAGGGATGTGACACGTGATAGAGTTCATCGGTGATGTTGTCAATGCCGACCGTAGCCTTCAGGTTTTTCTGGAAGCTATATGAAAACTTGGTATCGAAGACCAGAAAGTCGCCAACACTCCCATATACTCCGCCGTTATAATCGCTGTTGTCGAGTTGGTCATACTGCTTGCCCGAGTAATGGCCGGCAAATGTTATGAACCAGCGGTCTGTGGGCGCATAGTCAAGGACGATTTTCGAACGCCAATGCGGCACCCTAGGAAAGTCCTTGCCGACGCTCGCCGGCACGTTTGCGTTGGCCAGGATCTCGGAATTGGTCCATGCCAGGTTTGCAAAAACCCCAAGTCCGTCAATAAGGAATTGCCGTTTGTTAAAAGCAACCTCGATACCCCTGGTTCTCACTTTGTCTACATTCTGAAAATTTGTCACGTTCGTATACGTATTGGTCTGACTGTAGATGGCGTCCTTTACATAGTCTTCAAAGAAGGTCAGACGGGCTTCACCTGTTTCTCCTATAGTGCGGGTGATTGTGAAGTCCTTGGCAAAATCCTTTTCCGGCTTCATGTCAGGGTTTCCATTGTTGATAATCCCTGAAGAAGTAATCCCTCCGTAATATAGTTCTCCCACTGTCGGGTAACGGGTTGCTAAGGCAAGGGATAAGCGGATTCTCCATTCATCTGTGGATCTGAATGTCGCCGATAACTTGGGAGATATGCCGTTGTCGTTCTTATCTGGGAGGCGGCTGGTAAGACGCCCTGATGCGGAGTCGGTCGATTTGGAGGCGTCAAAGCCTTCCCACCATTCATACCTGCCACCCAGATATACGGACCACTGCTTGCTGATATCCCAGGTGTCATCGATAAAAAGGGCGTGGGTCTGTGTTTTTCCTTGTTCCCCTTTGCTCAGGGTCGTCCTGACATCACTTTTCCAGTCCGACGCCTTCCAGGCCTCGGAATTTATGTAATAACGGTCATAGTGGTATCCGGCACCCACTGTGTGGACGCCTATTCCTTTGATCTCGTACGAACCTTTCAGATCGGCCGTATACCATCCGTTGTCGTTGTCCGTGACCGTGCCGGCACCGCCATACTCGGATGCCGGAGGACTGGTGTTTGACGTACGGGTGATGTCCGTGGGGCTGCTATAGGAACTCACCCCGGCTAAGACTTTGATCCCGTTGGGAGAGTTGTACGAATAAGTAAGACCGGCGAGAAGATCCTGCTTCTCCAATTTTGTGTAAGTGAATGCATTTTCATTCAATGTATAACTCTTGCCGTTGATGTTCACATTACCTGAATATACGGGATTCCCATTGGTGTCCAGCAGATAGGTTTGGGGATTGTTGCGTTCCAGCGTGCTGTCCCAAAGACCTAAGGTCAAACGGACCTGGGACTCGGGCGTCAAATTATAGCCAAGCTTGATCTTTCCTGTGGTGTTCGCTATGTCCTGCACCCCCTGAGCCCCAAGGATATACCTCGTTTGACCCTTGGGGTCCTGGTCTGTCACCCATCCGGTTACGGGTGTAGCGCTGCCGGGGGATTTGCCGGAGGATTCCAGTACATTGGTATAACTGATTCCCTGAGCGCGGGTTTCCAGGCGGTCAACCCAGATCGAAAACGACAGCGGTCCGATCTTGTCCCCATAGTATGCATTTGCGTTATAGCTATTGAGGTCGGCATCGGTCTTATACTCCCTGAAGCTCTGGAAGGTGTAGGTGGCGTCCGCCTGGACCTCCCTTTTCTGCGGCATATGAGTGGTGATGACGGCGGTTCCTGACATCGAATTGCCGCTCAGCGACGCTGAAAATGGTCCGTAGATCATGTCCATGGTCTCGATTTCGCCTGGGAAGACCATCTGCCACTTCGGCGCGTTGCTGTTGCCGGCGGCGGTGAAATCGCTGAGAGGAAGTCCGTCTGCAATAACCAGGGTTCGTGCAGTCATGGTTGAGTTGTTTCCCCGGATAACCAGCGGACTATTGGTGGCACCAGGATACAGCTTTCTCAAATAGGAGCCGGGCATGTATTTAAAAATGTCCGCTGTGTCTATAAAGTTGATCCTCTCGATCCCATCGTGAGTAAGGGTCTCCACCACAGCGGGCATGTTAACAGTGGCTTCATCTACGATCTTTCCTGTAACGGTAACGACGATTTCCTCAAGTTGTGCTTCTTTCTCTTTTGTCTTTTTCTCAATATCTTTTTTCTCTATTTCTTCTGCCATTGCTAATGAGATAGAAATCAACAAAACCAAAAAGGCACTCACAATAATCTTCAGAACATCTCTCATTCAACCCTCCTTCTTTCTTCTCACCCACTTCTTTGTTAAAATGAAAAGGGGCGTTGTATTTCGCAGCGTTTCCCTCACGGGGCAGGGTGTCCCCCCAAAGGTCATCCCTGCCCCGGTTATTACAGAATGTCATATAATTTTATATGTTGCTATCACCTCCTTTTTCTGTCTGAATTGCAACTCTCCTGAACCCCAGGTTATTGATGATATCGAGTACATCGACAAATACCTGAAGCCTGATATCTCTGTCTGCACGAATAACCATAGGAGTTTCCCTGTCCAGCCGGAACACTTTTTCTCTCAATTCATCAAGCGTCATCGGAGAGGCATTGAAATAGACAGTTCCATCTTTATGTATGGATATGGTCTGATTTTTGAGAATCTCCTTATGTTCAGCAGATGCCTTTGGTAATGATACGTTGATCATCCCTGAGGCTATGAATGTTGATGTGGTGAGGACGATCGTGAGCAGTACGAGCATCACATCCACGAGCGGGATAACATTTATGTAGTTAAATTCTTTTTCTTCCATTTGCAGTCTCCCATTGAGCAATCAGCACTTTAACCTTCCTCAAAAGAAAGTTGTAAAAAGAAATTGAGGGGATAGCTACAACAAGTCCTATCGCAGTAGCCTTCAGCGCAAGGGCAAGTCCGGTCATTATCTTACCGGTATCCATCATTCCTTCCTTACCCATGGTATAAAACGTAAGCATGATGCCAAGCACGGTACCGAGCAGCCCTATGTATGGCGCATTGCTTCCTATTGTTGCAATGATATGGAGTTTTTTTGTCAGTTCTATTTCAAGGGATTTCTTATTATCGAAGTCTTCCAACCGGATTTTCTTATAAACAAGATGTCTTTCCACTGCAAGAGCAACTGCTATAATACTCATACATATCAGTAACCCGATGATCCCATAATCGACTGCTGCATGAAGCCATTCCATTCGTATTTCTCCTTTTTTAAATCAGATCCTTTTTAGAACAAATCGTATTGACAGTAATGCCTTTGATGCAATGCCAACACCGTTTTCATGTGCAGGGGAAAAGGTTGACATCTTCACAGCCTCCATAGCAGATTCCGTAAAGCCGTAGCCTGCCGGCTCAACCACTTCAACATTCAAAAGTCTTCCTTTTTCGTTTATGAACAGCCTTAAAACAACCTTTCCCTGCTTGCCAAGCTTTTTCGCCATCATAGGATAAATGGGCATTTGCCTTTTTAAAAAAGCGGGAGCGCCGCTGGCACCGAACTCTGTCTCGATAACTGCAGTTGTACCGGACGAAGCAGAATATGATACATTGCTTGTCTTACTCTCACCACCTTGATGCTGAGTTGCCTGAGGCTCGGGCTTGGGCTCGGGGGCGCTTGCCACTTTGACCGCATCAGGACTCTCAGTTACCTCTTTCCTGATTACCGCCTCATGCTCTTTAACGGGAGGTTCCTTTATCACCGGAGTTTCTTCCCTGATTTCTTTCCTGACTGGTTCAGTGACCTTGGGTCTCTTCATCTTCCTAACAGGATGAGGCGCCTGAACAGTTTGTTCCCCCATCTGTGTAAACTGGATATAATACGTTTTAACATCATTACTGCTTTTCACAAGAGAGAGCATAAAAAAAAGTATGAAGATAATCGAATGGATAGAAAATGACGTTATCATCCCGTAACGCTGCTCATGCGTGTATCCCAATCCTTGTGCGTTAATTTCGACCCTTGTATGCATTTTCTTTACCCCTAAATTAAGCGATTCTTTTTGGAATCCTTGGTAGCCGCAGGCTTTAGCCTGCGTTTGTCAATTGAAAGTATGTGAATTCCCCATTTTATCACCTCATTCTGAAGAAGTCTCTGCATGCCGGAAGAAGGCTCTACCGCAGTTACATCGCACCCCATCGCACAGAGAGGAAGAGAGAGTATGCCGTTGCCGGCCCCGATATCAAGAACCCTCCAGCCGGGTTTGACATAGGAAGTGAGTACCTGAATGATACTATTGTGATAGCGGTTATGCTCTACCCAGAGCTTGTACCATTGTGCATTACCATCCCAGTAAGAAACCGTTGCAGCACGTGCGTATACCTCCATCTCTATTTTCTCCTCCAAACAAAAAAGGCCATAAAAGCCCACCTTCTGGTGAAATGCCTTCATGGCCTCTGATAAATTCTTAAATCAGGTCTTCAGAATTATGCGATCTTCATGTACATTGAACTTCTAAAAAACAAAAGCCATGAAACCAGCACCTTCAGGTGGCAAGCCTTCATGGCCTTAATCTTCAGATTTTAAAATATCCCGAACTTCAAGCTCGGGACTACTTAATAAAAATTTTAGATTATTAGATTCTTTTCTGTCAAGCTAAATTCTCGATTCGTTCCGTAAAAATCAAAAGTGAACACCTTGAAGGTGAACTACACGTTATACATAAATTTTCTTATATCCCCAACCCGTTTTGTAATCCTGTTTAAGTCGAGGTATTCAAGAAAGGTAATGGCATATTTCCTCGGGGCATTGACTGTAGCCTTGAATTCCTGTACAGACATCTCTGATTTGCTCATGAAAAATTCCTTCAACCGCTCGACCATATTCCTGTAAACGGAAGATGTTATGTATAAGGAATCATTGATCCGTACAAGATTCCCTTCCGTTGCCAACAGTTTCAGGATATCCGATATGCGTCTATGATCCACTTTCAGAATATCCACTAATTCTTCTTTTGTTGTGGGCTGTAATCCTGTTTTCTCCAGGATCTCGAGTATCTGTTGTTTAAGATTCTCATCTGACCGTGATAAAACCATTGTAAAAGTTGAAAGCCTGACCGTTTCATTCTCCACGACAATGTCCTTCAGTAATTTAATGAAATGATTAAAAAGTCTCGGTTCTATATTGAGATTGACTCTGAGCTCTTCTTTTTGCATCCCGAGCTTTAAAGGATTTTTCACGTGATAATCGGTTAAAAGTTTTTTCACAATTTTCCTGAAAGAATTGAAGACACTGTTATGAATCAATACATCTTCGAATTGTATAACGTCACCCCTTTCTTTCAGGGTATTTATTGCCTCTTTTATTGATGGAGTGTCTTCCTTTATCCAGCCTTCAATAAATGCAACCGTAATGCCCTGAATACCGGCCCTTTTCACCTTTGTTGAAATTTTTTCAGACAGAGAGCCACCCCCAAATATCATCAAATCTTCTATGCTTTTTTTGTGACTCATTTTGTATGATGTTGGGTCAAATATCTCCCCACCACCAATAGTCTCCATCGGAGAAAATCTCCGTATGATATATCTATCTCCTGACATAGCTATAACAGGCTCCATAAGCCTGAACTGGCAATAACAGTTTTCACCTGACTTGATCTCGTTTCTTCCGTAAAGAACAATTCTTGACATAACTTCCGAAGTACCGAGATAAAAATGTACAATATCTCTGTTTTTAATAACAGGCGAATTATTAAGAAGTTCTAAATATGCATCGAGCATTGTTGACGGTATAAACCTGTCAGGTATTACAACTGTATCTCCCCTTTTTAATTCTTCCTTTTCAACCCCCTGAAGATTCATGGCAACCCTCTGGCCTGCAAATGCTGTTTGTATTGATTTACCATGACTATGGAGACCTCTAACCTTGCACTTGATCCCAACCGGGAGTATTTCTACAGCATCTCCGACAGAAATATTTCCAGAGATGGCAGTCCCTGTGATAACTGTCCCAAATCCCTTCAGTGTAAAAACCCTGTCTATAGGAAGTCTGAAAGGACTTTTTGTGAGTTTTGGTTCAACCATCAATGCCATCGCTTTTATCCTTTCTTTGAGTAACTCAATATTAAACATTGTCTTTGATGAGACAGGTATTTTGGGTAAACCATCAAGGAATGTATCTTTTATGAATTCTTTTACATCATCTTCTACAAGTTCAAGCCACTCGTTATCCACAAGGTCTGTTTTCGTAATTGCAACAATACCATATTTTATCTTGAGAAGATTACAGATATGTAAATGCTCGCGACTCTGTGGCATTATACTCTCATCAGCAGCAATAACGAACAGTACAAGATCTATCCCACCAGCACCTGCAAGCATATTCCGAATGAGCCTTTCATGTCCGGGCACATCAACAATACCAACGGTTAAGCCATCCGGGTATTTGAGATCTGCAAAACCGAGGTCTATCGTCATACCTCTCTCTTTTTCTTCCTTCAGCCTGTCCGGATCTATCCCGGTCAGTGCCTTTACAAGTGCACTCTTACCGTGATCAATATGTCCTGCTGTTCCGAGGATTATATTTAGCATTTTAAGTTGAGTTGTCTCTTTTTGAAAAAATATATTATGCTATTGGTAAATGGAGAGGGGTAGTGGGAATCGAACCCACAATGGATCCTTTACAGAACATACGCTGGTTTTGCAGACCAGGCGGGGCACCAGCCCCGTTTACCCCTCAATGGTAATTCTAATATAGCAATCATATATATGTAAAATAGATAATATCTATATATAAAGGGGAAAATTATAAATGATCTTGATAATAAAAAGATTTTTTAAATGATCGTTACGTATTATCATTATTCTTTGAGATGGTCAAATCGATAAAAATGATGTGGCAGGCAACCTGCCTGTTACGTTATACCACCTTTTCACGTTGATCCTTGCCCCACTGCGCAGACGAAACAGTGAACGTTTGTTATTATTTGCCTTTCAATTTAATAAACCTATGTTATAGACAATTACTATGATCATTAAACTATTCATAGAATTTTTATATTAGATATATTGATTTATCATGTGGTTAAAATATTTTATGACTTACTAACTGAAGGAATTAGAAATGTTTACTACTGAGCTTGATATCTGTCATAGCTTTAAATGACGAAAATATTTCCGCTAAGTATTTTATGATCAACACGAATAAATATGCGGGCTAATATGATAAAACAAAAAGTAATAGATATAGATTCATCACATCAGGATATGAGTACATCACTTCAAGAAGAACTAAAAAATATTTCTGAAAAGTGCATCAACTGTAAACTCTGCCAGAAAGAATGTGGATTTCTCAGAAAATACGGGAAACCGAAGGAAATTGCTGATTCCTATAACCCTTCAGATAAGGTTCATCAGGGGATGCCCTTTGAATGCAGCCTCTGCCAGTTCTGCGCTGCGGTCTGTCCTGTAAAGATCAATCCCGCACTTATGTTTCTTGAAATGCGTCGCGAGACCGTAAGGCGAGGGATTGGAGACTATCCTGAACATGCAGTCATCTCAGGATATGAAAAGCGCGGTACTTCAAAACGCTATACATACTATGCAATCCCTGAAGGATCTGATACTATCTTTTTCCCAGGCTGCGCCCTCACCGGAACACGTCCAGACAAGGTTCTAAAACTCTATGAACACTTGAAAAAAAGCATCCCCTCTCTCGGCATTGTCCTCGATTGCTGCACAATACCCTCACATGATCTTGGCAGAGAAAGATTCTTTGACGGCACGTTTGGGGAAATGAGGGATTTTCTGAAAAAAAATGGTATTCGCAAGGTGCTCGTTGCCTGTCCGAGTTGCTATAAAGTCTTCAAGCAATATGGTGATGCACTCTCGGTGAGTACAGTCTATGAGATAATTGCGATAAATGGATTACCGGAAACCGGGAAAATTCAGGGAACCGTTACTATTCATGATCCGTGTCCCATGCGGTTTGAAGAGTCAGTCCTTACTGCAGTGAGAGATCTGGTTACGAGAAAGGGTCTGGAGATTGAGGAAATGACACATAGTAGAAAAAAAACCTTTTGCTGCGGTGAAGGAGGTTCTGTAGGTTTTATATCACCGGAGCTTGCAAAAAAATGGGGACTACTCAGAAAAAAGGAAACTAATGGAAAAAGAATTATTACGTACTGCGCAGGTTGTGTAAATTCCCTGAACCCTCTAACTCCAACAAGTCATATTCTCGATCTCATATATGAACCTGAAGCGTCGATGTCAGGCAAAGTGAAGGTTTCAAAAGCGCCCTTTTCCTATATAAACCGCTTGAAACTGAAAAGCCATCTTAAAAAAACAGTCCATGCACGTATATCTCGTGAGAGAACATTTACAGTGGGTGAAGAAAAAGGGGGAAAAGGTTTGTTTAAACGTATCCTTTTCCTTTTTATGATTATTGCTGCTATTGTCGCCATACGTTTTACAGGAGCCACCAATTACCTTGACCAGGAGACACTCAGAGGATTTATTCAAGGTTATGGTGCCCTTGCACCTGTAATATACATGCTGACATACACTATTGCACCAGCACTCTTTCTGCCAGGGCTACCGATGACCATAGTCGGAGGCATCCTTTTTGGACCCTTCTGGGGTGTCATATATACTATCACCAGCTCCACCATGGGTGCGTGTGTCGCATTCCTCATTTCCAGGTATATTGCAAGAGGCTGGATAGAAAAGAAGTTAATGAGTCCACGGTGGAGGAAACTTGATAAAGAAGTCGAGAAACATGGCTGGAAGATCGTTGCATTTACCCGGTTGATTCCGTTGTTCCCGTTTAACCTCCTCAACTATGCGTTCGGTCTCACAAAAATTAAGTTCCTTCACTATACAGTAGCCACATTCATCTGCATGCTTCCGGCATGTATTGCTTTTATCGTCTTTTCGAGTTCCCTCTTAGATCTCCTAAGGGGTAAGCTATCTCTTACTTTCATTATAGGATTAAGCCTTGTAATACTCGTATCTCTTATACCATTGATCTACAAGCGTTATAGCTCAAAAAAGAGTTGAGATTGGAATTAATCCGAAAACTGCAATTTAAATAATGCTACTGATTTTTATTCAGGCAAAGAACGTCGCCCTCTTTCTCCTGATGAATTCAAAAAGCTTCTGAATAAAAAAACAGTTTTTGTTTTGGAAATATCACCCATAAATATTAGGAGGATTTATGAAAAATTATAGCGAATTTGTCACAACAAAACCTCACGCTGTACTTTCAACAGGTGAAGTCATTCGCATGCTTCGTGAATTGAAGGGCTGGACTCAGGGTGAACTTGCAAAGCACTCCGGCATCAGTATAACGAATATTAGTCTCTTGGAAAATGAAAGACAAGGATCAAATTCAACTTAGAGGAGAGTTTCTGGAAAAATATGGGCAGCGTTTCTTCCCTACCTCATCGACCAGAGCTGTTGTATGTGTTAGTCTCCTCCCCAACGCATTTGTAAATACTGTTCCTTCTGGAATCGCGTTTCGGGCAACTACTTGGGAGCAAGTATGTTCGCTTGCGTCTCATCCTTGTGCTGCTGAAGTCCAAAGATATTTTGAGTGGAAGAGAGAGAACACAACTCCAGCACACAATAAGAAATAATGATTTCCATTCGAACTATTGTGCCTCTATAAAATACGTTCCAGATTTATTCATCAAAGAAAGGGAAGATTAGGAATGATTTGACGGCAGTGTTATCATATCCTGACCCTATTGATATTTTTTGAGGAGACTGCAATGGAAGAAAATAGAATAGAGATCGATAGAGATTTTTGTAACGGTTGCGGCTTATGCATAACTGTTTGCCCGACAAGAACCATCTCACTTATAGAAGGAAGGGCAATCGCTTCGGGAGGGGAGTCGATACTTTGCGGACATTGCGAGGCAGTATGTCCCCAGGAGGCAATCCGTATTAATGAAATCGACAAAGAGATGTCACAGTATAAGACTTTCACCACGGAGAAACAGTGGCTTCCTCATGGAAAGTTCAGTACATGTCTTTTGGTGCAGCTCATGGCCTCGCGCCGCTCCTGCCGTAACTTCACTGACCAGCCCGTAGAAAGGGCTGTACTCGAAGACCTCATGAAGATCGGTATCACTGCGCCGTCCGGAACCAACAGTCAGTCCTGGACCTTCACCATCCTGCCTGCGAGAAAGGCGGTGACAGCCTTTGCAGGGCATATCGCCTCCTTTTTCGGGAGATTGAACACCACTGCAGAGAAGACTCTGCTTCGCTTGTTCCTCAAGCTGATGGGCAAAGGAGAGCTCGATGCCTATTACCGCGGTTATTACCGGAAGGTGAAGGAAGCACTTGAAGAATGGTACGGATCGGGAAAAGACCAGCTCTTTCACGGCAGCACAGCTGCTATTCTTATCGGATCCAAACCGGGAGCAAGCTGCCCGGGTGAGGACGCCTTGCTCGCTACACAAAATATCCTGCTCGCGGCCCACAGCATGGGGCTCGGCTCTTGTCTCATCGGATATGCCGTTGCAGCAATGAAGAAAGATCCTTCGATCCAGCGGTCTATCGGAATTCCCGCAGAAGAGGAGATTCATGCAGTTATCGCCCTCGGGTATCCCGACGAAGTCTATCAGCGGGTAGCCGGGCGCAAGAAAGTGACACCGCGATATTTCGAGGGATAACAACTGGGAAAAGACTTCGCATTTCAGGTAGTTTGCTGCACCTGATAACCCGCAATAATCATTCTTGCTCAGAATTGAAGATTTCCATTGACTTTCATAGAGCCACACAGTAATTTAGAAAAAGAGGCTGAGTCCTCGGTTGCGGAAACTTAACCAAAGGGCCTGTGGTTCATAAGAATCATGGGCCCGATTGTTTTATCCGATACAATTATTTTCCGAGTATCTATCAAGTTCTATAACGAATGGAAAGGCCTTTCAGGAATTTCCTGAGAAACTGATCACCGCATTCTTTGTAGTTTTTATGCCCTTCTTTTCTAAATAATGCCGTCAG
>Ga0315281_10006425_pt1 | contig 16721 bp, 14 predicted proteins | sample YL17G07_0_MG_FD_204540 | JGI IMG/M metagenome (GOLD analysis project Ga0315281, IMG submission 204540) | Sediment microbial communities from Yellowstone Lake, YNP, Wyoming, USA - YL17G07_0 | ecosystem: Environmental > Aquatic > Freshwater > Lake > Sediment | place: USA: Wyoming | collected...
ATCCTATCACCCCGACGAAATCCGAGTAGCTGTGTTTTTCAAGACGTCAGATTTATTCCTCTGCGCGTCCACCTCGCCGCGTCTCACGGCGATTAACTGCGCCACAACACTGATCGCGATTTCTTCCGCCGTGGTCGCTCCGATCTCGATGCCGATCGGTGCGTGAATACGATTCAGCTCCTCGACGGAAATGCCGCGTTCAACCAGATGTTCGTAGGTCGTTAATACCTTTCGTTTGCTCCCGATCATTCCAATGTACTTTGCCGGCAAACCGACTACTCTTTCCAATATTTCCTCGTCCGATCGATGACCGCGCGTAACTATTACGATGTACGTCGAAGGCGTCACAGAGATGTGCGAGAGTGCCTGGTTGAAATCGACCGCGAGCGTGCGTTTTGCTTCGGGAAATCGCACCACATTTGCGTACTCCGACCGGTCATCGATGACCGTGATCCGAAATCCTGCCATTGATGCGGCGCGCGAAATGTACTTTGAAACATGCCCGCCGCCGAAAATCACTAGATGTGGTGTACCGCTCACCGGTTCGACAACCATTTCGCCGCTCGTTGTTACGACGCGCTGTGTCTCATTACGGTGACTAGCTTTGTTGATTGCCTCCTTCAGCTTGGCGGCCTCCGAGGGACTCAACAATGCGTTAATCCGTTTGAGCCGGTCATCCAACGCTTCAGTTCCGTTGTTCGACCCGGTCGCTTTTGTAAGGCACACTTTCTCTTCAACGGTGCCGCCGGCTGAAAGGAAGGTCGCGATCACACAATCGTTACCTTCGTCGCGCAGTTCCATCGCTTCTTGCATGGTTGAGATATCTCTTTTCGTCAGAGGCTCGATGAGCACATCGAGGCTTCCGCCACAGATCAATCCCTGGTCTATATTTGTTCCGTTGAGATGGAAGGTCAGAATTTTGGCCTTGCCGGAAGGATACATTTGGATGGCTTCCTCCAACACTTCGCCCTCCAGGCATCCGCCACCGACGGTTCCAAGCCAGCTCTTTCCACTATCTTTCACGAGCATTTTTGAAAGTGCCGACGCTGGAGTAGACCCGGTCGTTGAAATTATCGTGACGAGCATGACGCGCTCCTGGGACTGAAGCGCAGAAATAATTTCCTGCATGATATCCATACCGTAGTGTAGTGAATCTTCGGTCAATTTACAAGAATGGGATAGCTTAGTCAGTCTCCAGGCTTGCGTTTTATGATCGAAAATTCTATTGTTGCACAACTCAATTCTCCGCTGTATCACTCATTTGAAAGGAATGTCATGACTGCAAGAACAGTACTATCTACTGCAGCACTCCTAACGGTTGTAACGGCGGCAGCGCTCGGTCAATCCGATTCAACAAAGCGGCAGTATATTAATCTTCCCCGTCCGGTGGCGAATCTTCCCTTCAGCGACGGTGTTCTTGCCGGGAACACACTCTATCTGTCGGGCAAGATCGGCCTTGATCCTCAAACTGGGAAGGTTCCGACGGATATTAATGACGAACTTCAATATCTCTTTGATGGCATCAAGAATGTGTTAAAGGAAGCGCACATGACGATGGACGACCTCGTCTACGTGCAAGTGTTCTGTGCCGATCTTTCACTGTACGGAAAATTCAACACTGCTTATCGAGCGTACTTCGCGAAGGATTTTCCCGCTCGAGCGTTTATCGGATCGGGGCCTCTCCTCTTTGGAGGACATTTCGAAATTCAAGGCATCGCGGTGAAATAGTGGACGGATTCCGGAAGAGGTTTCTTGGTGTAATTGAGCTCGATCTTCTCGTTAAGCACCACCCCTTTGTCCCCTCCTCATCACGAGGAGGGGAATGCCCGGCCTGTCCAGACCGCCTTTTTTTTGGCGGAACTGGCAGGGGAGATGACGACCAATCCGGGTAGTGTCTCACTTTCATTTGGATAGAGAAGCTCTTCCCGCTTTCCAAAAATATGAAAGGCGGAATCCCGTTCGACGGGACTCCGCTTCTTTCTCTGGCATCAGTGAAAGAAGAGAGTCGATAAATCTACTCGAACTGAGTCACTCGACTTCAAGTTGCATAACTTGCTTTTGTGTGCAAAAATTCCATTCTTTTAAAGCCATTTACCAACGTAAGTATTGCCGGACGCTTTGACCCCGAAGCCGTACATCATAACAAGCCACCGTGTTCTCACTGCTACCGGTCTTCGGGAGGTCGGCATTGTAGTGGAAGGCGGCGTTATTGTAGACATCGTTGGCGCTGGAAGATTTCCGGCGAGCATTCCTATCGAAGATTTTGGTGACCGTGTCGTCATGCCGGGATTGGTAGACACGCACGTTCACATTAACGAACCGGGCCGGACTGAGTGGGAGGGTTTCACATCGGCGACAAAAGCTGCCGCGGCCGGGGGCGTGACCATGCTCGTGGATATGCCTCTGAACAGCTCGCCAGTAACGACCACGGCCGATTCCTTGCAGAAGAAGATCGCCGCCTCGCATGGTAAGTTATTTGTCGATTGTGGATTTTACGGAGGGCTTGTTCCCGGCAACACTGATTCTCTAAGGCCTTTGGCTGACGCTGGCATTCTCGGCGTGAAGGCCTTTATGATTGATTCAGGTATCGACGAATTCCCAAATATCAGAGAACACGATCTTCGCGCCGGCATGAAAGTCATATCGGAGAGCGGCCTTCCTCTTCTTGTCCATGCAGAGTTAGCGAAGAAAAGCACTGCTGGGCCGGAGCGGAAACTACAACCGCGAAGTTATGCAGCGTATCTCTCGTCGCGTCCGCGGCAATGGGAACACGATGCTATAGAACTGATGATTCGCCTCTGCGGTGACTACAATTGCAAAACGCACATAGTGCACCTATCATCGGCTGACGAAGTCCCTCAGTTGCGTAATGCCCGTTACGCCGGACTTCCCCTCACCGTGGAAACGTGTCCTCATTATTTGTATTTTTCGGCCGAGGACGTTTCCGACGGGGATACTCGATTTAAATGCGCTCCACCGATTCGGGAGAACGAAAACAGGAATCGGTTATGGGAAGCGCTTCGCGATGGAGTCATTGATACTATCGTGTCCGATCATTCTCCTTGTCATCTAGATCTGAAAAATGTCGGTGACGGAGATTTTCAGAAGTCATGGGGAGGAATTTCATCTCTGCAGTTGGGGTTATCTATTGTGTGGACGGAAGCCAGCAAGCGCGGATTCACGTTAGCAAACATTTCGGAATGGATGTGCCGTCGTCCGGCAGACCTTGTCGGGCTTCATGGACGCAAAGGTGCAATTGCCCCCGGATATGATGCGGACATAGTTGTGTGGAATCCGGAAACCTCATTCAAGGTCGAGGCATCATCTCTTCACCATCGCCACCGAATGACCCCATATGAAGGTCGCACACTGTTCGGTAAAGTGGAAACGACATTTTTGCGAGGGAGGAAAATATTTGATAATGGGGCTTTTATCGGAAACGCGGACGGCAAGGTTGTTCTGAAGAACAAAAATTAGCGGCGATGTAAAGAATCCGACGGCAAAGGAACTACAAAATGGCAATTGCGAGCGGAAATGAAATCCATGTTCTTCCAGGCGCTATCGATCTGGCATCGGAGAGGATCGGGGGGAGAGCGATTGTTGCCAGCGACGAATTCTTTGCGGAAAAAGAAAATCTTCTTAAACCGGGTCGCGGCATATTTCTTCCTGAAAAATTCACGGCTCGGGGCAAGTGGATGGATGGATGGGAGACCCGGAGAAAACGTACTGCAGGGCATGATTGGTGCATCGTCGCACTCGGAATTCCAGGGATTGTAAAAAGCGTCGATGTCGACACGAATCATTTTCTCGGAAACAATCCGGATCATGCATCCCTTGAAGTGTGTGATGCGCACGCCAGCGCGACTTCTAATCTGTTGACCTCCAGCGATATTCAATGGGTGACAATTCTCCCGAAGTCACCACTTAAACCCGGATCGCAGAATATTTTTCCGATCGCCGACGGCCGGCGGTGGACACATGCACGCCTCAATATCTTCCCCGATGGCGGCGTTGCCCGATTGAGAATTTACGGCGAGGTTGTTCCAGACTGGAATCAACTCAAAAAAAGGAAGCTTATTGATCTCGCCGCCATCAAAAATGGTGGAATGGCGATCGCGGCAAGCGACATGTTCTTCAGTCCCATGAACAATCTCATTATGCCCGGCCGGGCTGCGACGATGGCGGAAGGTTGGGAAACGCGCCGCCGCCGCGGGCCGGGGAATGATTGGGTTTTGATCAAACTCGGCAGAGCGGGAAAGCTGAAGAAAATTGAAATCGACACTAACCATTTCAAAGGGAATTATCCGGACACCTGCTCGATCGACGGCTGTGCCTTGCCCGGTGAATCGGTCGACAGACAATCCTGGCCGGGAGCGCCATGGAAGGAAATCCTTCCCAAAACGAAACTTCATCCCCACAAGCAACACTACTTTGACAAAGAACTGATCGATGTCGGATCTGTCACGCACATCCGGATGAACATATTCCCTGATGGAGGCGTCAGCCGCCTTCGGGCCTATGGAGTAATTGTTGAATGAGCGTCGCGAACTGAAATAGTAAGGCGAGAATCTCAGATGCTGATCGGAATGCCATTTTGAACCTCGAGGAACTAAATAACGCGACTATTGAAATCGCATTGTCGGAATTTCGGCGATGCTGCAACTCAACTGCCTGGGCATCGCATATGGCATCGAAAAGAATATTTTCGAGCGCGATCGAAGTGCTGCAGACAGGAGATAATGTTTGGTATAGCTTGAGGGAGCAAGACTGGCTCGAGGCATTCTCCGGACATCCGAAAATCGGCGACTTGGAAAGCATGAAGGAGAAATTCTCGTCGACTTCTGAGTGGGCAAAGGGGGAACAGTCTGGAGTAAAGGACGTAACAGATGACGTGTCGCGAAGACTGTCGGACGCGAACCGGCGCTATGAAAAGAAATTCGGATTCATTTTCATTGTCTCTGCAACAGGAAAAAGTGCTGCGGAAATACTGGAACTCTTAAATCAGCGATTAGGGAATGAACGAGGTGAGGAACTGCGCATCGCGGCCGGAGAGCAGGCAAAAATTACAAGATTACGATTGGAGAAATTATTAATGAGCCCCAAGATTGCTGAAGACGATCGGGCAACTCAGATAGTCCAAGCAGTAACGAAAACGCAAATCGGCATTGCCCGTGAAATGTTCGTGGAATATGCGAAATCCCTGAACTTTGATCTTTGCTTTCAGAACTTCGACAAAGAAGTAAAGGGACTTCCCGGAGAATATGCGTTGCCGCGAGGACGCCTGCTTCTCGCGACCTTTGAATCAAAGGACGCCGGGTGCGTTGCTTTGAAAAGAATCAGTAACGAGGTTTGTGAAATGAAGAGATTGTACGTCCGTTCGGAGTTTCGTGGAAGGGGCATCGGAAAAATGCTAACGACAGACGCTATGGAACAAGCTCGTGTGATAGGATATAAGCAGATGCGTCTCGATACGCTTCCGTCGATGAAAGAAGCCATCTCCCTGTATCGGTCGCTCGGCTTCGAATTAATCGCGCCGTATCGCGATCTTCCGGTTCCAGGGGCGTTGTTTATGCAGGCGCGTCTTCGGTAGTCTATGCGTCAAATTATGACCTGAGGGCTGTTCTCAACATAAGTACATAATATATAATTGAGATCCCTGAAAAACCATTTTTCAGAAGCCTCAATTCCTAATTCTTAATTAATAATTCCTCCCTGCGTAAGAGGTGAAGATGCAAATGTCGTTTACGCCACAGTTGACGGAATCGGTGCTGTCGGCACTCCGCACCGCGAATGGCGATTTTCTGAAAACGTATCCCGGAGAATCCGAACTACGCCAGCCGGTTCATACGGTCTACGGCGGTGCGCAAATATTCAAAGCCGATACTGCTGAGAAGTTGGGGGCGGCGGCTCTTCTCGCTCTCGAGGAGAACGCACCGACATTTGTGGATTTCGCGATCGCGCTGGAATTCCCCGGTTGTGAAAAATTGCCGCGATCGCTCAAACAAATTGCGGCGTTAGAACGCCAATTGGCCAGGAATTCTGAATCAGTTCGTCGTACGAATCCAGCGGTGTGGTTTGCCTACACCGTCTACGCGCGTGTCGCGGAGAAGCTGAAACGCGAGCCGATCGAAGATTTTCGAATCGACTTCGAAGATGGATACGGATACCGGTCCGACTCTGAAGAGGATGGGCATGCAGCATCAGTTGCGGAAGAAGTTGCTCGTGGATTGGCCGGGAGGACATTGCCACCGTTTCTTGGCATACGCATCAAGCCCCTTACTGAAGAACTGAAAACGCGATCGATACGAACCCTCGATATTCTTGTGACGACGCTCGCGGAAAAGACTGGCGGAAAATTGCCCGAGAATTTCGTTGTTACACTTCCAAAGGTCGTCATTCCCGAGCAAGTCACAGCCCTCGTGAATCTATTCAAGGCTCTTGAATCGAAAACATCCATCCCACCCGGCGCGCTGAAGCTAGAGTTAATGGTGGAGACTCCACAGTCAATTATCAATTGGCGCGGAGAAATTGCGCTCCCCTCATTCGTCGCTGCCGCGGAAGGGCGCTGTATTGCAGCTCATTTCGGCGTATATGATTATACCGCCTCGAATAATATCACGGCAGCTTTTCAAAGCATGACACATCCTGCGTGCGATTTTGCCCGCACGGTAATGAAAGTGGCGCTCGCCGGAACGGGTATATGGATCTCGGACGGCGCGACGAACGTGATGCCGGTTGGACCACATCGGGCACAAAAAGGGGGAAGGCCGTTGACCCCGAAGCAACGGAAAGAAAACCGGGAGGTGGTGCACCGGGCTTGGAAACTTGGGTTCGATCACATCAATCACTCTCTCTACAATGCGTACTATCAAGGATGGGATCTCCATCCGGCTCAACTGCCTGTCCGGTACGCCGCGGTCTACGCATTCTTCCTGCAAGGACTCAAACCGGCTTCGCACCGCTTGAAGACGTTTGTTGAAAAAGCTGCGCAAGCGACTTTGATCGGCGATGTTTTTGATGATGCAGCGACCGGCCAGGGGCTGCTGAATTTTTTTGTCAAAGGAATTTTATGCGGGGCGATATCCGAGCAAGAGGCACAGGCAACCGGATTGACTATTGAAGAAATCCGAAGTAGGTCGTTCATTACAATATTGAATGGCCGAAAGGGAAAAATGCTTCACACTAAACCGAGCAAACACATTTACTCTTAAGGAAACATCACAATATGAAAAGCCCGATCACCACACACGTTCTGGATACAATGCGGGGAAGACCGGCGGAAGGCATTACAGTTGTTCTGGAGTCACGCTCCGACTCGGAGGCGTGGAAGGAAATGTCTCGAAGCAAATCGAACGCAGATGGAAGAATAGAGAATCTTCTTCCATCAAACTTCAAGATTCCACCGGGCGTCTATAGATTGACGTTTCTTACGGCCGAGTATTTTCGGACCCTGAAGGTTGAAAGTTTCTATCCCTTTGTTACCGTGACGTTTGAGATTACGGATACAGCATCGCATTACCATGTCCCGCTCTTGCTGAGCCCCCACGGATATTCGACCTATCGCGGGAGCTAGCATCATTTCAAAAAAACGAATTCACCGCAAAGTTCGCTGAGAACGCTAAGATTTCTTAATATTGTTATAAAGACCTCTCTGCGACCTTTGCGTCCTCTGGGGTAAAAATACAAGATTTAATATTAGAAACAGACTAGCTTCAAGAGCGGTTGTCGCAATTCCCTTATTTGGGGAAGCGTGTGTTGAATTTCTCGTCATGCTTCGAAAAGGAGAAGTAGCATGGTTTCGGTCTTGATGGACAACAGTTACGGCAAGTCGAGTGTTCGACTTATGAAGGTAACCCGCCTCCCCGATCGCCACGATCTGAAAGAAGTGTGCGTCAACATTCAGTTCGAAGGTGAGTTTGAGAAGGTGTACACGAAGGGGGACAATTCGAATGTGCTCCCCACCGACACAATGAAGAACACTGTATATGCAATTGGGAAAGATCACCCACTACGCTCAATAGAAGAATTCGGCCTGACTCTCAGCAATCATTTTCTTCTCAGCAATCCAGATGTCTCAAAAGTCACAATCGAGCTGATTGAAAATCTGTGGAATCGGATCTCTGTTCTTGCAGGGGCACCAGATATTCATCCGTCGGCTTTTTCAGGCGGCGGGAATGAGAAACGCAACTGTCTCGTCACCAGGACGCGTGATGAGGTTACAATCAAGTCAGGGATTCAGGATTTACTGATTCTGAAAACTACCGGTTCGGCTTTCAAAGGATATGTGAAGGACAAGTATACAACTCTGAAAGAAACCGATGACAGGATTTTTGCGACCAACGCGGAGATTCGATGGAGGTACACCAAGGATGACGTTGATTTCAACATCTGCCATCAGAAGATCCGGCAGGCAATTCTTGAAACTTTTGCGAACCACGATAGCATGTCTGTTCAACATACGCTCCATGCGATGGGGGAATCGGCACTTGCAGCATGCGCGGAAATTTCGGAAATATCAATGACGATGCCGAACAAACATTGCCTCCTCGTTGACCTTTTGCCGTTCGGCATGCAAAACAAGAATGAAATTTTTGTGCCGACAAGTGAGCCGCACGGACTCATCTCGGGAACGGTGAAGAGAAAATAGTAACTCGGTTTCTCTGCGAACATTTTTGAAAAACCCTGTTCTGATTTGATTCACCGTTGACTTTTCCCCTAATTCCCCCCCAAAAAATTCCTTGCCCGATTTGAGCTCGCGAACGGATTGAGCCAGTATCGGTGGATACCGCTCATAAGCATATTGAGCGTCTTAGACCTTTCCATAGTTCCGTTTTGCCTCACAGAGTAGTGTCTCATTTTCCTTTGGACAGAGAGCGTGTCGTTGGTCGGCACACCGAATCCTGGCCGAAGATGTCACTTTCTTTCCGAGAAAGTCCCAATGGGATCCCTTTGGGAAAAGTAACCAAAGAAATCTGTCGAAATCGTAACACACGGATTCAATCCCAACCGCACATGCCGACAATTTCGGTGCGTTGAGAGGGGTGAGATCCAGTGCGTTTGAGTGGAGCACCGAAATTGAAACCCTTCGATTGAATCCTTCCCCTCGCGCGCACCCGACGATTTCGATGTGACTCGACAAGTGCTGAGTTGATAGGCTCGGAATCGGCGGCAATGTGCGAAGGGGGTGATGCGTGCGTTAAGAAAACGGCTGGCTTGCGGGGTGGTGTGTGTGAGCCGTTTTCTTCGGCATGTGCGTTGGCAAGCATCGCAAGGGTTCCGATTCCGAAAAGCTCTCTTTGCTTCTTTCTCTGGCATCAGAGAAAGAAGAGAGCCCATAATTCTACTTAAACCGAGACAATACCTATCCTTCCCCTTCCTTGATTCTCGTGCCTATTTTCTGTATAATTTTCACAGAGATTGGATGTAATAACCCCAACTGTGCGTCTTCGCTCCACGTTGAACCATTCCCGTTTTCATGAAACGATCGCAATCCAAATTCAAGACCCCATCCCGAAAAAAAGAGCATGTTAATCTGACGGTGAAGCGGGATGTCTCATTTCGCGAGAAACGGACCGGTTTTGATCAATGGGAATTCGTTCACAACGCGTTACCCGAAATAGACTTCGCCGACATTTCAACCGAAACAACTTTTCTTTCGAAGCGGCTCGCATTTCCATTCATGATTTCGTGCATGACGGGAGGCTATGCCGATGCAAAACGCATCAACAAGAATTTGGCTGAGGTCTGCGAAGAACAGCGCATTGCAATGGGCGTTGGCAGTCAGCGCCAGGCGCTGGAAGACACGACGTATCATTCGTCGTTCAGTGTTGTGCGCGAGGTAGCCCCGACGATTCCGATCATAGGAAATATCGGTGCGGCAGAAGTAGCGAAGCTTGTCGACGTCTCTCCGGTGCAACGATTGGCGGATCTGATTCGGGCAGATGCTTTTGCAGTTCATCTTAATCCGTTGCAGGAATTCCTTCAGCCTGAAGGAAACGTGAATTTCCGCGGCGTGCTCGGCGGCATCGAAAAAATGGTTCGCGGGCTGTCTATCCCGGTAATCGTCAAAGAGATAGGCGCCGGGATTTCTAAGAATGTCGCACAGCGGTTAATAAGTGTCGGCGTGACAATTATCGATATAGCCGGGGCAGGGGGTACGAGCTGGGCAGGAGTGGAGATCCTCCGGAGAAATGAGGGGAACGACGGCCAGCGCCAATGGCAACAGTTTTGGGATTGGGGAATTCCGACAGCCGAGGCGTTAAAGCAGGTTGCGACGCTTAAGCCATCTGCTCCCGCCCTTATGCTAATCGCATCAGGAGGAATTGTGAATGGGCTTGAGGCTGCTAAGGCGGTTGCGCTCGGCGCGGATCTAACGGCATCTGCGCGCCCGATGCTCCAGGTGCTTACCGCATCGGGAAAGAAAGGATTGTCCATTCGTCTTGAGCAATGGATGAAGGAATTCAAAGGTGCCATGTTTCTGGTTGGAGCCGCTACGATTCGCGAATTGCAGCGGACCCAAATTAATCACGTTTGATCGATCGTATTTCTTATCATAGCATTGTAGATGAAATCATTTACTCAAAAATATCAGCGGTACAAGAAAAATGTTGAACGTCAATTACGTTTGTGCATCCGTAAGAACGAGCCACGAACGCTCTACGAGCCGGTACAATATGTTCTCTCTGGTGGCGGAAAGAGAATTCGACCATTACTGGTGATTCTCTCATGCGAGGCCGTTGGAGGCGACGTTACGCAGGCGATGCACGCTGCTGTGGCCATAGAAATCCTTCACAATTTCACTCTTGTGCATGACGATATTATGGATAACGCAATGTCAAGGCGCGGCCGAGCAACTGTCCATAAAAAATGGGATAACAATATCGCGATTCTTGTGGGCGACGAACTCGTCGCGCTTGCGTATCGCGAGCTGCTGAAAACACAGTCTCCGTTTATTCCGCGTGTTGCGGATATATTTACAGAAGGAGTTGTTGAAGTGTGCGAGGGACAGACATTCGACAAGGAGTTTGAGTCGCGGAAGAATGTCTCCCTTGATGAGTACTTGTTGATGATCGGAAAGAAAACCGGTAAAATGGTCTCCGTAGCTTCGGAAATTGGCGCAGTCATCGGCGGCGGGAACGAAAGGGAAATCAGGGCACTAACGTCATACGGCACGAATATCGGCAGAGCATTCCAAATTCAGGATGACTTGCTGGACATCATCGCGGATGAAAAAGAATTTGGCAAGACAATCGGAGGCGATATCGTTGAAGGAAAGAAGACGTACTTGCTCATTCAGGCCTACGCACGTGCTCGGGGCGCCGACAAAAAAATGCTTCGGAATATCATGACGCATAAGGGGACGTCACAAAGGAATATTCGTGCCGTCCGGGATATTTACGAACGCTGGGGAGTCATCGACATGGCAAAAAAAGCGGTTGCGCAGAACATCCAGCGGGCAAGCTTGCACCTGGCTCAACTGAAGCGAAGCAGTGCTCGCGATATGCTCGCGTGGTTTTCGGAAATGCTTCTGAATAGAAATTTCTAGGGGCTCTGTTCTATGGATTCACCGATGTGGCCGGCGCTCAATTGACTGTAGTATCGCTATGATCGAAAAAGAAATTGTTATTAAGAATAGGGCAGGGTTACATACGCGTCCGGCGGCATCCCTGGTGAAGATGGCGGCAAAATTCAAGTCGGAATTCTTCATTATGAAAGATGGTTTTGAGATCAACGGCAAAAGCATCATCGGTGTGATGACACTCGCCGCCGAACAGGGCTCGACCCTCCTGTTGAAATTTGACGGCGCGGATGAACAGGATGCATGCGCCGCAATTGTCGGTTTGTTTGAACGAGGATTTGACGAAGCATAACGATGCCCACGATGAATGAAATAACGCTTCACGGTATTGCTGCTGCCCCCGGTATTGTCATGGGACGCGCGTTCCTGTATAAAAAGCATATCCCGCGAATCGAAGAGAAAGCAATCCCGTCTGAGGATGTGAAGAAAGAGATCGAACGCCTTCGAAACGCTGTGATCCGTTCCGAAAAGGAATTGCAGAAAATTCTTTCTTTTGCCGAACAGAAAATCGGCAACAGCAAGGCGAAAATCTTTGAAGCACAAATTATGATTCTGAACGATGCCGTCTTGTTCGATTCGATTTACAAACGCATCGAAAAGGAGCGGAAAAACGCGGAATCTGTCGTCCATGGCGAAATCGCGAAGTATCAGCAGTTGATGTTGAATTCATCCGATGAGTACATGCGCGAGCGTGCACACGATGTGGAAGATATAAAGAACCGTATCATCAGAAACATCCAGGAACAAAAACTCATTTCCCGCTTCGAGGGAGGTTCTATCGTCGTCGCGCAATCGTTGACGCCGGCTGACACGATCCTTTTCAGCCGCAATGATATTCTCGGTTATGCCACCGACATGGGAGGTGTGACCTCGCACGCCGCACTTTTGTCGCGCTCGCTCAAGATTCCGGCGGTCGTAGGACTAAAAGATATCACCTCGCACGCCGCCACGGATGATTTCATGATCCTCGACGGTTACGCCGGTGTTATCGTGATTAATCCCACCGAAGAGACGATCGCAAACTACAAACGTCGAAGCAGGGAGATGGCGAAGTTCGAACATCGATTGAACGAACTCCGCGATCTGCCAGCCGTGACGTCGGACGGGAAAGAGGTCGAGCTGTCTTCGAATATCGAATTCGCCGAGGAGATGCGTTTCACAAAATCGCAAGGCTCGCACGGCGTTGGCCTTTATCGCGCTGAAGGATTATTGATTGGAAGAGATACTTTTCCCTCGGAGGAAGAGCAATACCGAGAATACAAATCCATCGCCGAAAAAGCCTTTCCGAACAGAGTAATTATGCGGACATTCGATATTGGCGGGGACAAGGTCATCTCGCAATCGTATGAAGAAGAAAACCCGTTTCTTGGCTGGCGCGGGATTCGCGTAGCGCTCGACCGCCCCGAGACCTTCATCACCCAAATGCGGGCGATGTTGCGGGCGAGCACAAAGAAGAATATTTGGGTGATGTTTCCGATGGTCTCGAGCCTGAGGGAAGTCCGGGAGGCGAAAGAGCTCGTGTCGCAGGCGAAGGCTTCCCTGCGCACAGAGAAACATTCGTTCGACGATGGCTTGAAAATTGGCGTGATGATTGAAGTTCCCTCGGCGGCGGTGCTTGCGGGTGAAATTGCAAAGGAGGTAGACTTCCTAAGCATTGGGACGAACGACTTAATTCAATATTTGCTTGCGGTGGATAGGGGGAACGATATTGTGTCGCAGCTGTATCAGGAGTTCGAACCGGCAGTGCTGCGGACGATCAGACATATTATCAAAGAAGCGCACAAGAACAAAATTCCCGTCGGCATGTGCGGCGAAATGGCGGGCGAACCGGTTGCCACAGTGTTTCTCCTCGGTCTGGGATTGGATGAGTTTAGCGTGATACCGACGGTACTTCCCGAAATCAAGAAGATCATACGATCTGTGACGATGAAAGAAGCGCAAAAGATAGCAGCAAAGGCACTCACTTTTTCGACGGTTGAAGAAGTGAAGGAGTTCCTGGTTGCCAACTTGAAACGCCTCTCGCCCGATATTCCATTGCCGGAATAATATTTAGCGACCCTTTGCATCCTTCGCGTCCTTTGCGGTCAAATCTTTTTGGAAATTGTTGGAAAAACCGCAAAGGACACAAAGATAAATCGAGGAATGCCAAGAAGAAAGTTCCTTATACCAAATAACTCTTTCTCATGACCAACGAACACCTTGCACAGCACGACCCGTCGGGCATGCGATCGCTTATTTTCGATTTTCCTCGACAAGTCGAAAAAGCAGTAGCGATCGGCGAAGCGTCAAAAATAAGATTCCCAGTTTCGAAAATAGAAAATATCGTCGTGAGCGGTCTAGGTGGTTCTGCCATCGGCGGCGATTTGCTGCGTTCATATTTAGCGGATGAGATTATGATACCGGTGGCCGTCAGCCGGCACTACTTCCTTCCCGAGTACGTCAATGAACGATCGCTTGTTATCGTGTCGAGCTACTCAGGAAACACGGAAGAGACGATCTCTTCCCATAAAGATGCCGTGAAACGGAAAGCGAAGATTCTCTGCATCACTTCCGGGGGCGCAGTGAAGCGCCTCGCACTTCAAAAAAAACAGCCGGTCATTGAAATTCCCGGCGGCCTTCCGCCGCGCGCGGCGCTGGGGTATTCATTCTTTCCAACGCTCGTGGTACTCTCTAAGTTGGGCTTCATCAAATCCAAAAAGAAAGAAATTTTCGAGACGATAGCGTTGTTAAAAAAGAAAGCAGTGGCATATGGCAACGCCGAATCTCTGGATAATCGGGCGTTGCGTATCGCAGAAGCCCTGCATGGCAAACTGCCGGTCATCTACGCCTCGGCGGATAGATTTGATTCGGTGGACGTTCGTTGGCGTGGGCAAATTTCCGAGAACGCGAAAACACTGGCGTACGGCCACGTATTCCCTGAACTTGATCATAATGAGATCGTCGGGTGGGAAGTGCTAAAAGATGTGATGAAAAAAATTCATATCATCGTCCTCAGGGATAGAGGAGATAACGCGCGTGTACAGCTTCGCATGAGTATAACCGAAGAAGTAATCCGCCCCTTCGCGGATGGAGTTACCGAAGTGCATAGCGAAGGGACAAGCCTCCTGGCTCGCATGTTCTCGCTTCTTTATCTGGGCGATTGGGTGAGTTTCTACCTCGCCATGCTGAACGGCGTCGACCCTACGCCGGTGAAAAAGATCGACTTTCTGAAAAGCGAATTGGCGAAGGCTAAGTAAGGGATCGATACGACTTGGTAGCGTCTCAATTTCAATTCACACGTCATGCCGAACTTGTTTCGGCATCCAAAAGAGAATATAGATGCTGACATTCGTCAGCATGACGAGTGATATTAGGATATTCCTTTTCAAGCTGAGACACTAACAATATTTCCAGCTTTTTGCGTAACCTCAGCAGAGTAATTCTTCTGACCATGCGGCGAAGGATCCTTTCATACTGCGTTCTTTCTCTTCTCGCTGTGAGCACACTTCACGCGCAGTTTTACTATTTCGGTCGGAATAAAGTTCAATACACTGATTTTGATTGGCAGATTCTCCGCACCGAACATTTCGACATCTATTACTATCCCGAAATGAAGGGGCTGGCCGAGCAGGGGGCGTTCTTTGCGGAAGAAAGCTTCAAACTGCTTGAGAGCAAATTTAATCACACCGTTATCAACCGTATCCCCCTCATTTTCTACAGCTCCCATCTTCATTTCCAGCAAACCAACACGACACCCGGGTTCATTCCGGAGGGAGTCGGCGGATTCTTTGAGTTCCTCAAGGGACGCGTCGTCATCCCAGCGGACGGATCGCTGTCGCGATTTCGCCATGTGATCCGCCACGAACTTGTCCACGTTTTCATGCACAGCAAGCTCAGTCGGGTGCTGGTCGACCATCGCCAACCGCAGGACCGCATGGCGCCTCTCTGGTTCACGGAAGGGTTGGCAGAAGCATGGTCGACGGAATGGGACGACCAGGCGGAGATGGTGATTCGCGATGCCGTGTTGAACGACTACTTCGTTCCCCTTTCGGAGATGGATCAAATCTACGGCACATTCCTGATGTACAAAGAAGGGCAAAATGTCCTCCGTTTCATCGAAGACCGCTACGGCGAAGAGAAACTTTTATTGATGATGGAGAATTTTTGGCGAAGCTCTTCATTCAGTGAAGTCATGCGTGTCACCATCGGGAAGAATTACAAAGAGCTCGACGAGGTGTGGAATTATCAATTAAAGAAAAAATATTACCCGGTACTCTCGTCGAGCGACTACGCAAGCCGCGTAACGACAATGCTCTTGAAGAACGGCTTCAACTCTAAGCCTGTCTTCTACAATAACGATGGAACTCGCGAAGTCTATTTTGTCGGCAATTATACAGGATACACATCGATCTACAAGATTGATCTTGATTCAAAAGAAAAGGAAATCGAACCGGATGTGGTTGTGCTCGGCGAGAAGACGGATGAATTTGAGGCATTCCATTTGTTTCAGAGCAAATTATCGATTTCAAAGGACGGCCTGCTCGCATTCGTGACGAAGAGCGGTGAGTCGGATGCGTTGCATGTTTTTGATCTCAAAAACAATTCACTCATCGATTCGTACCAATTCAAAAACCTCGTTGTTCTGGCATCGCCTTCCTGGTCAGCCGATGGGAAACAGATCGTCTTTTCGTCGATTGACAAATCGGGAAGGATGGATTTGTATATCTACACTCTTGCGACGGAAAGCCTGATGCGATTGACCGACGACGTCTACGACGACCGTGATCCGATCTGGTCGCCCGACGGCAGCTCAATATTTTTCAGTTCCGACCGGGCACAATACGGCAAGAGCCAGCCCTACAATATTTTTCGTTACGATCTTAGCGCGGGGCGGATATTATTTGTCACGTCCGGAGAGGAAAATTACTATTCACCCTCGTTTTCTCCCGACGGAAAATACCTGACCTTCACTTCCAACGCCGATGGCGCACAGAACATCTGGGCAATTGAGACAAAGCAGATATTGAGCGGCGGGGCCCCCTCGTCTGCGCGAAAACTGACAAATCTTTCCAACGCAGCCTTCGATCCCGTATGGACGGACAAGGATGAGCTAATTTTTTCAGGATTTGAGAACTACAGCTTTCGGCTTTACAAGATAAGCAGT
>Ga0315281_10006426_pt1 | contig 16721 bp, 16 predicted proteins | sample YL17G07_0_MG_FD_204540 | JGI IMG/M metagenome (GOLD analysis project Ga0315281, IMG submission 204540) | Sediment microbial communities from Yellowstone Lake, YNP, Wyoming, USA - YL17G07_0 | ecosystem: Environmental > Aquatic > Freshwater > Lake > Sediment | place: USA: Wyoming | collected...
GATGTTGCGCGAGATGTTATATGTAATACATTATATAGAAATACACATATTCATATGCGGAATACGGATGGCACATGGACGCCGTTCCTAAGGGTCTGAGGATGAAGCTCGAAGAGAGTATCGTCGGGAATGCGGCCTACTTCGGCGAGATCATATTCCGTGCGGATGTGGATTCCGATTCCAGGCAAGTCCGAAAGAACCTGATAAGCAACAAGGTTCGAACTGTCCACCCTGGTCGTGTTCAGAGGGAAGATTCTTGATGTGTTAGACGTCCAAAGCCAAATGAAGGATGTTTTCACCCGGAACGATACAAACGTCAACGAGATGATCGCCGACACGCTCGCCATAACGATCACGAACACTAGGATCTGCACCGAATCCAAGGAACATGATGCCGTTCTATCCGTTCTCGTGAGGACGAGCAAGCAGATTTCCCATCATCTGGAACCCACGATAGTCATGGATCCGGTCGTTCGAGATGGGGCCGTTTCGTGGCGGAAGCCACATCCATGGTAGTCCCGATCCTCAGAGAGTGAGATTTCAAACGGAACGGGGGCCAAGACTCCTTCCGCATGAATGAGAACCTCCTTCCACCGCGACCTTCGGATATTCTAGGATCCTGCCTTCAAGTCCTGAGAGTCGTCGCGTTTCAGGCATCAGCGTGTCCTCTCGGCCAGCGAAAATCAAGAACAGAGTTTGGGAAAGGGTTTGTGCGTCAATTCTGCGGGTTCCTGTGGGCGGTGCTGGTTGCAGCTATCCCTAGTCGCTCCTGCTCAGTGTCACCGTTGCCAGCGCAAAGATGGGCATCATGCTGGACCGTCCAGTCCGATCTTTCCGTCGCCATCCATCGCAGCAACCTCCCTACGGTATCCTCGTTAAGGTGCATATGTCAATGTTCCACCCGCACCAAGGGTGACCCAGATCCAGTATGCCTGTCCTGGCTTCAGCAGGAAGTTGTTCAGTCCCGGCACCGCGGAAACCCAGGAAGAGTACTTCCCAGTGGCCGCGTTGAAGAATGCCACCATCGTGACTGCCCCTGAACCCGAGTACATCGCGGTGAGGTTGCTCGCCTTCAGTGTCGTCTTCATCGACTCCAAGCCGAACGCCAGCCACCCACCAGCCAATGGAATGGTGAATGTGCATGTCTGCGTGGTCGTCGGAACACTTCCGTAGAGGTGGAGCGTCTTTGCGACAGCTACCCAGACCCAGTAAGCAGCGTGCGGCACGAGGGCAAAGTCGGCTGTCGGTGGGGATATGCCCTTGATGTACGTATGGTTGTACTTCTGCGTCGATGAGTTCCACGAGGAAATCATGTCGCCCGTTGCCAGGCCGATCGTGCTAGCCTTGTATCCGTAACCGACAACAGGCACCGATATGAAGTTCCACCCAGCCACGAGCGTCACGTTGAACGCCGCCGAGGCTGTAGCCGTGGCCGAGAAGTTGTGTCCTGCGAGTCTCGTCAGGTCGTTGACGTACACCGTGTAGATGTATATCCCTGGCATCGCGTAGACGTGCTTCAAGGCATTGGGCGAATTCGTAGCGCTCGAGCTTGTCTGCAACGGGGTGCCGTCACCGAAGTTCCAGGTGTATCTCAGCGTTGTTTCGTCGGGGTCAGTCGCGGTGACCGTGAACGATATGGAACCTCCCGAGTACCCAGCCTTGTTCGCAGGCGCTATGACGAACGACGGTGCGGTGTTCAATGTCACAGTCACAAGGACAGGAGTCGATCCCGTGGTGTTAGTCAGACCATCAGTAACATACAGACGCGCGGTCATGGTCCCTGCAGACCAGTAGATGTGGGTGAGCGTGGCCGTTACCACCGCGTTGTTCGCCGTTCCCGGCGTGTCGACATTGACGTACGTTCCGTCGCCGCAATTGACGCTGAAGTGCAGCCCGTCTCCCGCCGGATCTTGCGCTACCGCAGTGAATGTCACGGATTGGCTAACCCAAATCGACGTCCTATTCACGCTGAGCCCCAACCCGAAGGGAGGCGAGGGGTTGCCTTCGACCGTGACTGTGCACATCGTTGACACGTTGTGGCCAGACAGTCCAGTAAGGTCATCTGCATATACGTACAGGTTGTAAGTTGCCTTCAGGCTGTATGTATGCGTCACAAGTTTAGGCGAAGTCGTGACATTCTTGCCACCGTCGCCCCAGAACCACGTGAACCTCAGCGCGTCCTCCGCATCGTATGCAGACGCGTTGAAGAAAGTCTTGGTCTTCCATATGACCGTCTGTGAGCTCATGATCGAGATGGTCGGGGGAGTGTTGACCACCACCGAGACGCTCTTTGTCGCCACCGCTGGTCTCCCCAGACCTGGGTGGCCGTCATCCACGCTCAAGACCACAAGGTACGACCCACCTACGCTGAAAGTGTGGTTCACGACCCGGCCTATTGCGGTGTGTCCGTCACCGAAGTTCCAATCATAGGAGAGGGGGGCTGTGCCAGTCGCGTTGGCCTGGAACTTCACCACCGTCCACATCTGTATACCTGTGGAGGGCGACATCCATATCGAATTGATGATCGGAGGTGAAATCGCAGGGTTGACGACCGTGATCTTGCAATGAGTCGAACTAATGAACCCGTCGTAGGATGGATCGGCCAATGGTGTCCCGTCCACCTCCCGCGCTGCGAAGTATGCGTCGTATGCGCCATCGACCGCGTAGATGTGTGTTGTGCTCGCGCTCGTCAGCCATCCCGAAGTAGATCCGTCTCCCCAGTACCACTGATACTGCAGTGTCGACGCGTCGGTCGCCGAGCCAAATACGGATATCGGAGTGTTTACGTTTCCATTGAATGTCGCCTGACCAACTGTCACCGTAGGCGCGTGGTTCCCCATCGGGTATATCTGCATATACAGCCAGGGAAGGCACGAAACTGGCATAAGAAGGCATGACTGGGTCCAGTCGCCCCAGTTCGTCCATTGGTCCGGCCCCTGGTTGGTTGCCGCGTAGAGATCGGCTTTGTAGGCCACGATGTCGCACCCGCTGTTCTCGTAGGCAAGGGCTTGCATGTCCGCCAGCGTTGCGTATCGGGTGGCGAGATCGCTCTGGAAGAGCGACTGGTTGTACAGATTGTTGTAGGTGGCGTTCATCCAGTATGTGTCGCTCCAGAAGCCAATCGCTCCAGTCGTAAGAACCATCATGATGTCCGTCGTAGCCTCCGACATCGATCCCCAGACCCAGTCCCAGAGCCAACAATCGTAGTCTGCAGCTGCCCAGGCGCCGTTCATGAAGCTGGTGCTCTCCTGCGAATACAGTGTCTTGAGGTCAATCCCGGCCTGCCAGGTCCAATTGGCGATCATACGCGCCCCGGTGTTCCAGTTGGACTGGTCTACCCCGTCATACGGGGTATAGAATCTGAATCTCAGGGGGTCGGTACCTCCCAGCTTGCACAGCGGGGTGGCGCCCTGATTGTAAACGCCGCCGAGATCGTAATTCCAGCCAGCGGCATTCAGCATCGCCCTGGCGGCCACCGGGTCGAACGTGAATGGCGTCTCGCCCGGCCTGCTGCCGTAATCGTAATGGAATCTATTCGTCGGCGGGAGCAGGGAATCACCCGGCGATCCCAATCCACTCAGAAACCCGTCGACAAAACTTTGCTTGTCGACGCACTTCTCCATGGCAACCTTCACGACGGGATCTTGCAGCAGCTGGTTGCTGCTGCCCGACTTGAATTTTCCGCCTAAGGCAGCCCGCTCGGCGTCGCTCATCTGATTCATGTTGAATTCGTACTCGAAGCCCGCGCTGACCTCCCAATGGCTCACACCGGTCATACCAGGCACCGTGTTCAGATACTGGACAGGGCTCGGATTCGTATCGATATCAATCGCACCTGTCCTGAGATCGGATAGAGCGGTGTCGGTGGACGTTTCCGATTTGTATATCAGCTTCGAAGTGTGGACTTGCCAGCCGCGGTCCTGCGTAGCAAACCAGGTAGGGCTCCTGTCCAGCTCGACAGTGCCGGCAGATGGGAGGCCGTCTAGTGCATAGTAGAACGGACCAGATCCGACAACGGGCGGGATACCAGCGTGGCTGTCGAAATTCGCCCAGCTGAACCTCTGAGCGGACCAGATGTATTCTGGCAAGATCGGAATAGTAGTCAGTCCAGAGAACAACGGTGCATAGGGTTTCACAGTCTGGAGGTAAAACTCATAGTCGTTGACAGCCCACATGCGGGAGATGACATACTGGTTCTCGATCTTTGGGAAGTACGTCTGAAGGCTATTGGAGTTGTTCTGGACTAGGTAGTAAGTGTATATTATGTCCGCAGTGGTCACTGGGTGGACTTGAGTGGGGTTGAGTCTGTCATAGAACGTAGCGTGGGTCGTGATCTTGAAGTGATACACCGTACCGTCCGGGGACACATCCCACGAGGTGGCGAGGTCGCCCACCGGGTTCTTCTGCAAGTCATACATCAGAAGAGTGCTGTAGCAAGGCCAGATGGCATATTCTTCCTCGTTCTGAGTGTAGAGCAGAGGGTTCAAAGTCGCAATCGCCGACTGCATGTTCACAAAACCAATTCTTATCGTCCGATCACCAGGGCCAAAAGCTGATGCCTGCCCAACTGGGTTTATGCCAGTATCATGCTCGCCGCTCAATAGCGACGTGGGAATGCCAATCAATATCGCCACTAGCAGCAAGGCTATCAACATTGGTGTCCGTGCTCGAGTCATGCTTCCGTCACTCATTGAACTCACCTCTCACTGAAGTCACCTTTAGTGCGGAAAAAATGAAAATCGTTAACAAGGCTGCGGACAAGCACCTTTCTATCACATTCCTCCGATGCTTTCTCGCACTGAGATATCTTTGAACATCTTCTCTCATAGACACGCTTTCTCGCGCAGTTGCTTTCGGCATTCTATCGTCCCCCCCTTCGTTTCTCCGGCGGTAACAAAACAACTAGGACATCGTCCGCTACAAACGTAGTCAGACTGCAGATGACTCCCCCTCTGGATGGTGAATAGTTACATTGATACTTTAAGTCTAGTGCATCGAAAGTGACATTGGCACATCAAGTGAAAAGAACGCACAAAAGAACAGAATCGCCCTATAGAACTTGAAAGTCTCCGAATTGAGCGAGCTCGAGTCCGGAACCCCCCGTGTTTCCGATATCGGTCAAGCTGTTCACGGTCTTCTTGTCGAGCCTCTTCACGACCTAGGCATCTGGGACTACTGCAGAAGGTTCACCTTCTGGCGTTTCCCTCATCTAGATATGCTGATTGCGCACTGCTCAAAAGACCTTGGTTTGGTCGCTCAGATTGACACCGGTTCAGTTAGTGCTATCTCTAGATTCGTGCCCCACGGATGGCATTCGTCTATGACCGAGTGCATGATAACGAGATGAACTCGACCATTTCCTTGGGCACTCGATGTCTCCGAAAGACAGCCAAGGATCTAGTTCTTCTTCTTGCCCGCCGAGGGGGAGATGAGATTAGACCTCAGGAGGTGCCTGATCTCCTTGTGGAGTTCACAGTACTCCTTGAATTCAGAATCACTCATTGAGAGATAGCCGGCATATTCGAGAAGAAGCTGCTTGCCGAAGAAGTCGACGTCCTCAAGATCGGTGACCTTGTCCGTCCATTCCGTCTTGTCCCCAATGTTGTGCATCCTATTCTGGATGCTGACGAGTCTCGATGCAGATGCCTCATCGACCTTTACCGCAACTCCAATCTTCGACAGGTTCTGAAGCGCCTCGAGTGCCTGCTGCTCCTCGATCTGGCGACTTTTCCCCTCGCCGAGGGACAGATGGAATACTTCCGCGGAGGCTCGGTAGTACGTCTCTATGAAATGGTCAACGCGCACCTCCCTCGCAATCTCGATCAAATCAGCATCCTTGAGCTTCCTGATATGATGGTAGATTGCCTGCGGGGTCAGGTGGAGCTCTTCCGCGATTTGACTGACTGTCATCTCCTTTGCCCTAAGAAGGTGTATCAGTCTTCGCCTGGTGTCGTCCGCCATCACCTGAAAAGCCTCCGGGTCTCTGATTACCTTGATTGCTTTCACTAGTTCACCTGGAAAATGTATGGTTGGGCTATGTTATAAGCGTTTGGCTCATTAAAACGATGGTTTTATTAACCATCATCTGTATTACCCAAATACGCATTGGGGTATGACAAGCATGAAGTATAATCGATTCGGACGCATGCCAGAAACGAGCAATGACATACAACTGGTTCTTCCAAACAAGATCGAGAACAACCTCCCTTCGATTGTGGTTTATCCAGTGCGATTTCATCAGAACAGGGGGTGGAGCGGTTGAGCATCGCTGGTTACACGATTCCGCGCGTGGATAAGTCTCCGGGGAGGTCAGGGAGCCAACTCGCGCGATATGTGCGGCATGAGTTCCGGGACAGCAATCCTCATTGGATCTATTCGCAGTACAGCGGATCGGCGAAGCGGAAATCTGTCGATGCGATCAAGCGAGTATCTCTGCTCTATGAACCCGTCAGCAGGATCGCGCACGCTGTGTCCTCTTTCCTCTTCTGAGAGCGAGGGAGTCTCAGGGTCCTCTCATCCCCTGCTTGGGTACCGCGATTCATGGAAAGTAAAGTATTCGTGAGGTGTCTTTCCTTCCACCTTGCCGATTCCCTGCAACGTGGCCATGGAACGGCCTGGTTATGACATTCATGTACGAGCCTGTCGAGAAAGCGGACTGAATCCCATTCAGACGACTTGCATGCATCGAATGCAGGGTCCTCCGTGGGTGCTCCGGCGGGCGCCTTAGCCGACCCAAAGGATTTATGTAAGGTTTCCTCCTGTGGTTTCTGGGACCAAAGTGAGCGAAGAACTCATCCAAGTCGAAGGGTTGTCGAAGCACTATCCACCAGACGTGAAAGCGGTCGACAATGTCTCGTTCGCCATCCAAGCTGGTCAGATATTCTCCATGCTTGGTCCTAATGGCGCGGGAAAGACGACAACGGTGGAAATCCTAGAGGGACTCCGAAACCCAACCTCTGGAACGGCGACGATATTTGGCGTGGACGTGACCAAGGACTACAGCGCACTCAGGGAAAGGGTGGGCATCCTTCCGCAAAGCTTCGAACCTTTTGACAATCTCAAGCCCATCGAAGCCGTGCAGTATTGGGCGGGTCTCTACGACATCAAGATGACCAAGAGTCAGGTGAACACGCTACTCGAGCGGGTCGACTTGACTGAAAGGAAGTCGGTGCTTTCAAAGAATCTCTCTGGAGGGGAGAAGAGAAAGCTCGGGATCGCGCTCTCTCTGATAAACGAGCCGGAACTGTTGTTCTTGGATGAGCCGACGACAGGCTTGGACCCAAAGGCCAGGAGAGATCTATGGCGGCTGATTGAGGAGATCAGGAAGAAGGGCACGACGGTATTCCTCACTACGCACTATCTCGAAGAAGCCGAGAAGTTGGCAGATGACGTCGCTATCATGCACAAGGGCAAGATCGTGGCGAGAGGCAGTCCACATGACCTGATAGCGAGATATGGCAAGATGACGGTCATAGTACTCTCCGGAGCCGGGAGCGAGGCACTTCGCGAGATCAGGAGAAGAGGAATCGAGGCGACCGAGGAGAATGGGGATGTCCTTGTCCCTGTGAAGGATCCCACTGAGATGAGAATAGTCTTCCAGAAGATCTCTGGAATCGAGCTCCATGCCACGGACATCTACACCAGAAGGCAGTCGCTTGAAGATGTGTTTCTCAACCTTGTTGGAGCGAAGATGGATGAGGGGGACCTGAAAACATGAGCCGGATTCTTGTAGACATCAAGGGGTTCGGCAGGCAGTACCTCAGGTCAATCATAGGAGCATTCTTCACCTTCGCCTTCCCCATATTGCTGATCGTGCTTTTCGGATCCATATACAGCGGGAGCGGCACCCAGAAAGTGTCGCTACCGGTCCAGAACCTGGATGGGAGCTCTCTTTCCGTCGCCTACCTGAACGAGCTGAACAATACTACGCTCGTGAACATAGAAATGATCCCGGCCGACTCGAACATCACGACATACATCAATGACAATTCCCTCTCACTCGCTCTCCAAATCCCAGCCAATTTCCGATCGAAGATTATGAGTGGTTTAGGCCCTAACTACTCAGGGCCGGTTTTCGTCACAGTATACGGAGACAAGTCACAATCCACGTTCGGGACTGCCGCCGCTGCTGTAGAGACGGCGAGCATGAGCTTCAACTACAATCTGTCACGGACGTTGCCGCTGGTCGCACAAGAAGTTAAGGGTCTGAAGGAGGGCTACAAGTTCCTCGACTACTTCTTGCCCGGCGTCATAGGCATTACAGTGATGACGAATTCGCTGTTCAGCATGTCCTCGATATGCGCCGAGTACAGACAGCGGGGATACTTCAAACTGCTCGCCACAACCAAATTGAGAAAGCACGAATGGCTGCTATCGAAGTTTGTCTTCTTCTCGATTATCCTGATACTGTCTCTTCTGGCCACCTTCGCTGTGGCGAGCGTCTTTTTTGGAACGCACTCGACAATAACGCCGCTCTCTTTGATAATGATCCCCGCCGGCGCATTCCTCTTCGTCTCTCTTGGAATGCTCTTGGGAGTCGCCATAAAGGATCCCGAGTCGGGTGTTGCGGTTGCCAACGCCATCGGCTTCCCGATGATGTTCTTGTCGGGTTCCTTCTTTCCGCTCGATATGATGCCTCACTTCCTGCAACTCATTGCCACTGCGTTGCCGCTCACCTACTTCAACAATGGCCTGAGAGACACCATGGTCTACGGCAACACGGGAGGAGCTATCATCAATCTGTTGATCGTGGTCGTCATTGGTTTCATCTTCTTCTTCCTTGCCAGCAGATTGATGTCCTGGAAGGAACGCTGATCAGGGTGTAAAGGCAGAAGAACCCTGGGCTCCATACGCATCTTATGGACGGCTGGACATACCTGGCTTTTGTCGCAGGAGCGCTGACCTCGACCGGTTACATACCGCAGATCATCAAGGGATACCGCACCCGCAAGCTCGATGATGTCTCGCTCATCATGCCTGCGGTTCTCGGTTTTGGCATGTTCTTGTGGCTGGTATACGGATTGGCGCGAGAAGATTCTGCAATAATCGCGGCTAACGTCGTCGGGGCATCATTGACCACATTGCTGGTCCTGATGAAGATGAAGTACAGCAACGCCGGGAAGAGCATATCAGAGTGACCCTTTCTTGACGACCTTGGTCTGCGTAACATGTTGCAGGAGTCCGTCAAGATCCTTTTCGAGGATCGCCCCTGCCGCCCTCCCCTTCTCCGCCCCATCTGAATACGCAACGACCGTGGGGATTTCGGCGATCCCCCAGTCGTTCCACTCGGGTGCGCCTCTCAACACCTCGACCGTGTATATCGGTCCGGCACGTCCAGAGGTCCACCGTTTCCAAAGAGGCGCGAAGGCCGCACAATCTCCGCACCATTCTCCTGCGAACAGGACGAGCGCGGTTTTTCCATCGATATGAACGAGTTTGTTCAGGCTTGCCGAGGCTATGCGGTCGACCAATGACTCACCTCTCACCGCATTGCTAGCAGATACTCTTCAACTTTATGCCTCTCGCCGACCGAATCTTCAACCTCAACGAACAGGCTACATGCCCATGGCTAATCGTTTTCGTTGAAAGAGAGAAAACGGTGTGTGTTTGCTCGGATTTTCTCGTTACCATGGCTGCGACCACCACAACCCCGCCATGCTGTCGCGTAATCGTTTTCCATTCGTGGACACCCTCGAAAGCGCCCGCAACAATGTCTCGGATCAGATCTTCGCAGAAATGGAGTCGAGCGCCAAATCCACTGCCTTCTTCGGAGTGTCCACCTCGACGAGGTTCGGGATGGGCTTCGAGCGCGCATTCTCAAGCTTCCACGTCCTCAGGCCTATTACCTTCTTACCGATGTTCAGCGCATGGGCGATCTCGGACAGTGTGCCGAACTCCCCGCTCACAGCAATGAGGACATCTGCCGTCATGACAAGCATCACGTTCCTACCCATCCCCATGCCGGTCACGATGGGAATCTGGACGTAAGGGTTCGCATCCTCCTTGCTGTTGGACGGGATGATACCGATCGTGAGTCCTCCTTGGCTCCTCGCGCCCTTGCACACGGCCTCCATGACCCCCGTGAGCCCGCCGCAAACGACAGCAGCTCCTCGTCTGGCTATCTCCGCTCCTACCTCCTCGGCCACCGTGAGGATGTCGGAATCCGCCTTGCTGGAACCTATCACGCCAACTATCTTGAACGCCACGTTCGGTCATAATGGCTGTACCCCCTCATAAATCCAAAGCTAGCCTGATTATCAGGAGCCGGTTTTCCAGCGACACCTTTATTAGCTATCATAAGTGATATTACCGGCACCATCAGGGGGACCCCCCATGCCAGATATCAGAGAACGTGTTGAAGAAGACAGGGGCATTCTAAAGAAGATACAGAACGTCATTCCAGGCTTCCGAGGATACCGGAGAAGGGAAGACCTCCATGACGCCGACCGCATGCTGCGCTCGCAGCTGGCCACAAAGCTCGGCCTGCAGAGGCAGGGGCTCGAGGAGTGCAGAGGCATGCTCGTCCAGAACTACGGGTCGAAGGAGCTCGAGACGCTCGGCGGACTGATATTCCAGTTCAAGAGGATCGAAGGCCTCGTCACGCATGCCGAGATGGGTTATTCAGGGCTGGTGGCGGATGTCCAGATCGGTGAGGACGAGCTCGACAAGCTCTACGAGTATGATGCGGCGATGATTGACCACATCACTTCCATCGCGGCCAGCGTGGACTCGCTGAAGAACTCCATCATGGCCGCAGATGAGAGTACGGAGCACAAGGATCTTATGAACATAAAGGCGCGGCTGTTGGATTTCGAGACGCAGTTCAAGAGTCGGATGCTAGTGATAACTGGAACAGAGGTGTGATAGATGAGCTTGATCGGTGCGGAGACGTTCAAATGGGAGGATGCGGACAAGAGGCAGAACATCATGTTCCGCATGCCAAGGAACATCAAATTCAACGACAACATAGTCGTCCGTGAAGACGAGATGGCTGTTTTCTACAGGGACGGAAAGGCGCTGGCATACATCGACAGGCCAGACAGATACGCCCTCACCTCGCTGAACGCACCCATCGTAGGGGCCATCGTCAAGTTTCTCTCGGGTGTTCAGCAGCAGGCCGAGGTCGTCTACCTCCAGAAGAGGGCGTTCGACGGCAAGTTCGGCAGCAAGCAACCATACCAGTTCAGGGACAAGGACTTCGGCATGGTTAACCTGCGAGTGTTCGGCGAGTTCAGGTACAAGGTATCTTCGCCGGAGAACTTCGTCAATCAGTTCGTCGGCACATTCAACTTCGCTACCAGTACGGAGGTCGAGGACAGGATCAAGGAGCAGGTTGTCATCCTCATCTACGACTCGCTGGGCGACATGAAGCAGCAGGGTATGGGCGTCGCGGATATCGCCGCTAACCTGACCAACCTCGAGCAGAGCGTACTTTCCAGGACGAACGATCACTTCGCGCTATATGGGGTCTCAGTCGAGAAGCTATCCGGATTGTATATCTCGTTGCCGGAAGACGTCCAGAAGGCGGTGGACACGAAGTCTTCGATGACCATCCTCGGTGCGAACTACATGCAGTACCAGGCCGGACAGGCCATGCGCGAGGCAGCTCAGAACCCATCAGGAGGCACGGCGGCAGCTGGTGTGGGCCTTGGAGCCGGGTTGGGCATGGGCTACACGATGGTCGGTGCCATGCAGCAAGGCATGGCCCCAGGGCCAGCTCCGGCTCAGGTCGCAGCCGTGCCATTGATCCAATGTGCCAAGTGCGGCACAGCGAATCCGCCGACGAACAAGTTCTGTGCGTCATGCGGAGCCAAAATGGGCCCCACGACGGTTCCCTGTCCTAAGTGCAATGCGCAGGTGGCAGAAGGCACAAAGTTCTGCCCCGAGTGCGGCGCCCCGATGGCGGCACCTGCCACGAAGAAGTGCCCGAGCTGCGGCGTGGACGCACCGACCACATCCAAGTTCTGCCCAGGATGCGGAAAAGCCATCTAGACTGGACAAGCAGACGGGCAGAGAGGAAAGTCAGCAGGAGTTGATTCAGCTTGGCATCCATAAAATGTCCGAAGTGTGCGGCCCCAGTGCCTTTCGACACCGGGGTCAAGTTCGTCAAGTGTCCGTACTGCTCGTCCCTGGTCTACATCGACAGGACCGGTGCTGGGTTCTACTATGCCATCCCGTTCATGGTGAACGAGAACGATGCCGTTGGGACTTTCCGACGGTGGGCGGCGGGATCGACCAAGGCGAAGGACCTTGACAAGCTGGCCCAGCTGGCAGGTGTCAAGAAGAAATACTTCCCCGTCTACATGTTCAAGAGGGACGTGAACGGCGTCGAGCAGGTCTTCATAGAGACCGCTGGATCGACGACGTTACCTGGGCTGCACAACCTCAAGGTGCCCGCTGGTGACCTCAAAGTGTACGATGCCACTTTCGATGTCGGCGGCGCGGAACTGATCAAGCCCGACATCGAGATGACACCTTACCTGAACTCGCTTCCAGGGAAGCCGAAGGAGCAGGCCCTCGTATTCTTCCCGATATGGACCGTCGACTACGTCTACAACCAGAAGAAGTACGGGGCCGTCGTAGACGCGAGCTCGGGAGAGGTATTCTCATCCGAGTTCCCGACGAGGAGCTCGAACGCTTACATGGCAGTCGCGGGCGGCGGATTCGTCGCTTTCATAGGCGAGGGTTTGTTGGCCACATCCATGCTGATTCCAGCTATCGCCCTCATGGCGGTCACGGTGGTCGCGGTGTTCTACATCGGACTGCAAGTCGCAAGGAGGATGTGATCATGAGCGACGGGATTTCAGTCGGCCTGAACTGCCCGACATGCGGCGGCGCCATCTCGATAGCCGAGGGAGAGAATGTCGTCCTGTGCCAGTACTGCAGCTCAGTGCTGTATGCAGAAGGAGACCAGGGCGTCAGCACGGTCGCGTTCAAGAACAAGACCCTGAAGGATGCAGCAATGGGCGCATCCCAGCACTGGTGGGCCCACGGCCTCAAGGCCAGGGACCTCAAGACAACAGGCAAGATCGTCGAGTCATATCCCATCTACCTGCCGTTCTGGAAGACCACCACGCGGGTCGCTGGCTGGGTCTGCGGCTACGAAGAGAGGAGGCACACGGACCAGAAGGGCAACACGACTGTCGAGCGCATACCGAAGGAGGTCATGGTGCTCCAGGACTTCACGTTCTCCGAGATAGCGTGCGACCCGGGGGATCTCGGGATAAGGACCATGAAGAACTTCATGGGTGAGACGACCTTCGCCGACTTCGAGGAGATCCCGACATTCGAGTCGACCACGAGCAAGGACGATGCCGCCACACACGGATTGAACGACTCGCTTGCGAAGGCCAGGGCAAACGCCCATGTGCCGAAGGTCACCCTGGACACGCTGAAGGCCTTCAACAAGGGCCTGACTCTGATATACTACCCCATATGGGTGGTGAGGTACAACTACAGGGACCGGATGTACATGGACACAGTAGATGGAGTCACAGGACAGGTCTTGTCCGGAAGGGCTCCTGGTGATCCGCTCTTCCAGAGTTTGGCCATGACAGTGGGGACGTCGGTGGGCGGCCTCATCGCCGCGGCCGGCATCATCTTTGCGGGATCCGCGGACGACTCGAGGATCGCACTCGGAGCAGTTGCTGCTGGGGCGATCATATTGTTCCTCACGTACAGGTTCTTCAGGCACGGCTCCGAGATCATACAGGGCGAGTTCAAGGAGAAGAAGTCGATTGCGGACGCGATGAAACAGGTCCAAGGGATTGGCAAGGCCCTGGGGGGATTGAGATGAAGATAGTGCAGGTCAAGTGCCCGTCGTGCAACCAGGCCATCACGATGAAGGAGAAGGACAAGCTGTTCTACTGCGATAAGTGCAATGTGATGCACATACGCGAGGGCGGCGTTCCCGAGAAGGTCGACTTCGAGATAGCGGAGTTCAACCAGAAGGCACAAGGCGAGAAGGTGTACATGCCTTTCTGGCGGCTCTACACGACATTCATAGTGAAGTCCAAGAACGTCGAGGGCGGCACCATATTCAAGATGAGCCAGTGGTTGAAGGGCGGGAGCGACAGCGGGAACATGTTCATCTACATCCCGGCCGCTGAGCTAGATGCCGGCACATTCAGGAAGCTCTCCACCATGTTCACGGGCGCGGCCCCGAGATACCCGACCCGTCTGAACTTCGGCAACGTGAGGAGGCTTCCTGGGATACTGCCCAAGCAGGAGGCGGCCCAGCTCGCGGATTTCGTAGTTGTGACGATGGAGGCCGAGCAGCCAGGGGTCCTCCAGAAGCTGGACTACTCGCTGACGGTCAACGATGCGAAGCTGGTCTACCTGCCGTTCGTCATGACCCCGCAGGGCCCCATGTCGGCGCTGTAGACGAAGACCACACGGGACTCATCTTTCCTTCTTCGATTTCCTCATTTCCAGGAAATCCTCAATTATCTTTCCATGGTCGAATGCGAGCTTGGGTAACTTGTCAAGCGGGATCCAATCGGCCGCGCTTGCGTCATCGCCGCCTTTGAGCGTCCCGCCTATCGGTCGGAGCTCGTAAACTGCTGTCACGACCTGCCCTCTCGGATCCCTTCCAGGGTCTGAGTAGACACCGACCAGGTCGACTACCTCGGTCTTCAATCCAGTCTCCTCAAAGACTTCCCTAACTGCGCAATGCTCGAGAGTCTCGCCATATTCCAGGAACCCACCTGGCAAGGCGTATGCTCCCTTGAACGGCTCCTTGCCCCGTCTCACCAGAGCGATTTCGTGGCTCCTGATGACGATCCCGTCTGCAGTGACGGACGGTTTTCGCCATTTGTTCTCGAACTGGCTCCGGAGAGAAGCCACCTTGTTCTCGTACTCCCTGAGCACTTCCTCTCCAAAGGGCGTGAGAGTTGTGACGCCGCCCTCTTTGCCGCCGCGGGTCGAATTGACGACCTTGCCTCCAGCGTTCTGGGCGATCCGGTGGATGATGCCCCAGGCGTGCCTGTAGGACATCCCCATCTCCTTGGCGGCCTTGGACAATGAACCAGTCTTCTTCACCTTGCTGAGGAGCTCGGCTCTTCCCTCGCTGACTATGAACCTCCCGTCTCTCTCCAGCCATATTCTGAGCTTGAGGTCGTACATTCTGGGTCTTCCGTCCAGCCCACAATCTCGGTCAGGATGATTAAAAGCATCGCTCGGACTTCTGCTCTTGGCGTCGAAATGCGTCGTTGCCTGGAAGGCCGTGCAGACCCTGGTATCGGCAGGTCATCGGTGAACTGATGAAGTCCAGTCCAGCATCGGCATCTTGACTTTCTTCTTCTTCGCCATGCGGATTGCCTCCGGATACCCAGCGTCCGCGTGTCTGATCACACCCATCCCGGGATCTGTCGTCAGAACGCGCTCGATCCTATCGCCAGCCTCGGGCGTTCCATCCGCCACGACGATCATGCCAGCATGGGTGGAGTAGCCTATTCCCACTCCGCCACCGTTGTGCAACGCGACGAGATCCGCTCCCGCCGCGGTGTTGATCATGGCATTCAGCATCGGCCAATCCGCGATAACATCGCTGCCGTCTCTCATCCCCTCGGTTTCCCGGTTCGGGGATGCGACGGACCCACAATCGAGATGATCTCTCGTTATCACGATCGGTCCCTTGAGCTCCCCGTCGTGGACCATCTTGTTGATGATCTTGCCGAACCTGGCTCTTTCCCCGTATCCGAGCCAGCACACCCTCGCGGGGAGGCCTTCGAAAGGCACCCTCTTCTCAGCAAGCCTGATCCAGTTGACCAGTTGTTTGTTGTCTTTGAATTCTCTCATCACGACCTTGTCGGTCTTGACTATGTCCTGTGGATCGCCAGACATCGCGATCCATCGGAACGGGCCTCTGCCTTCGCAGAACATCGGTCTGATGTAGAGCGGCACGAAGCCTTTGAAGTCAAATGCATCCTTCACTCCTGCTCGCAAAGCCTGTCCTCGGATGTTGTTCCCGTAATCGAAGACCACGGAACCCTTCTTCTGGAAAGCCAGCATGGCCCTCACGTGGATTGCGATGCTCTCGAGTGCCCTCCTCGAGTACTCGTCAGGATTCCGACTCCTCAGCTCTGCGGCCTCCTGCATGCTGAGCCCCTTTGGGATGTAGCCGCCGAGCTCGTCGTGAGCGGATGTCTGATCCGTCACGGCGTCCGGGATGATTCCTTTCTTCACGAGAGCTGGATGCGTCTCGGCGCAGTTGCCCAGCAGCCCGATCGAGAGCGGTTTCTTCTCCTTCCTCGCCTTGAGCGCGACCTCCAAAGCCTCGTCCAAGTCAACCATTTTCTTGTCGCAGTATCCGTTGCTCACACGCCTGTCGATCCTCTTCTCGTCGCACTCGACTGCGAGGCAGACGCCTCCATTCATCGTCACCGAGAGAGGTTGCGCCCCGCCCATTCCTCCCAGTCCACCGGTGAGAACGAGCCTGCCTTTCAGAGAGCCACCGAAGTTGTGTCTCGCACATGCCCCGAAGGTCTCGTAGGTACCCTGGAGGATTCCCTGTGTGCCGATATATGCCCAGCCCCCAGCGGTCATCTGGCCGTACATGATCAGCCCCTTCGCCTCCAATTCGTGGAAGACCTCCCAAGTCGACCAGTGTGGCACCAGATGCGAGTTCGCAATCAACACTCTCGGTGCGAGCTCGGTCGTTTTGAAGATTCCGACAGGCTTCCCAGACTGGACAAGTAGGGTCTCGTCATTTCCCAACGTCT
>Ga0315281_10006428_pt1 | contig 16720 bp, 17 predicted proteins | sample YL17G07_0_MG_FD_204540 | JGI IMG/M metagenome (GOLD analysis project Ga0315281, IMG submission 204540) | Sediment microbial communities from Yellowstone Lake, YNP, Wyoming, USA - YL17G07_0 | ecosystem: Environmental > Aquatic > Freshwater > Lake > Sediment | place: USA: Wyoming | collected...
CGCTGCGTGGTAAACACGATATGAGCGGCTGCGTGCGCCGCAGCGGCGCGATACAGGGCGAGCCCCGATTGCCCGCCGAAACCGCGGTAGGACTGCGGCATCCGGATCGTCCAGCCGTTGATGGTGGAGCGCCGGCCTGCGGCCGCGCCTTTGGTATGGATGACCGGCCGCAGCTTGATGTTGCGTCCCCACAAGGCTCGCAGGTAAAGCGACAGGCGGCGCTCGACGTCGGGGAACACGGTCTGATCGCCTTCGGCCTGCAGCAACCGGCGGCCTTCTTCGCTGTCGAGCGTGAAGTAGCGGGCCTGAGCGTTCGGGTCGCGCATGTGCGACTGCACGCCGAGCAGAGCCCAGCGCCGCAAGCCGTCCAAAGTCAGTTGTTCGAGAAGACGATCGAGGCGCTGCAGAATCGGCGCGACACCCACGGGCGCCAGGCGCGCAAGCTCGGTGAGAAACTCCAGATAGGCGCCATAGAGCGCGGCATCGCTTAGCCGGCGCGCCGCGAAATTGCAGGTGGCGAAAACCTGCTCGGCGGTGCGCGCGTCGGTATGGGCATAGACGGCGAGCGCCGCGTCGATGCTGCCGAATGCCGCCTCTTCGCCGAGCTCGCGCGCGAGCGCTGGAATTTCGCGCAGATAGGCGAGCACCACGCTCCAACCCAATCCCGCTGTGGCGATTTCGCGTGCGCCTTCCAGATAACGGGTCAGGCCTTTACCGGTGAACGAGCGACCGGCTTCGAGCCAGCCCGACTGCAACAGCTCCCGCGCGTGCGGCCCAAGCGCTTCAAGCAATTCGCTGTAGTCGTCTAGCTTCGCCATACCTCATTCAATCTCAAATTGAACCACGGAGGACACGGAGATCACGGAGGAAACCGGAAGGCAAATAAAAAGAGAGAATTGAGTACGAACGACAGACCTTTCGTTACGACGCGCGATGTTCCGGGAAATTCCGACGTTCTGTCATCGTTCATGTTGGGACTTTCTCCGTGTCCTAAATGGGTACTCCACGCTATCGCGAGGGTATCCGTGTCCTCCGTGGTTCAAGACTTAGGCTTAGACTTAGAAACAAGCGCGGATGGTGGCGCCGAGGGCGTCGCGGATATCGGCATCGTCGGTAATCGGCCGGATCAGCGACACATCGCAGGCCGCCACCGGCTCAACCCCCTGGCCGATCAGCGAGCCGGCGTAGATCAACATGCGCGTGGAGATGCCCTCTTCGAGCCCATGGCCTTTCAGGTTGCGCGCGCGCTCGGCGATGCTCACCAGCTTGCCGGCGACTTCGGGCCCGACACCGGACTCGTGGCTGACGATTTCGATCTCGAGGTCGCGGGCCGGATAGCCGAAGTCGAGCGCGCCGAAGCGCTGCTTCGTCGACTGCTTCAAATCCTTGAGGATGCTCTGATAGCCGGGATTGTAGGAAATCACCAACTGGAAATCCGCATGCGCGTGCACCAGTTCGTTTTTCTTTTCCAGCGGCAGCACACGGCGCGCATCGGTCAGCGGGTGAATCACGACCGTGGTGTCCTGGCGCGCTTCGACGACTTCGTCCAGATAGCAGATCGCCCCGTAGCGAACGGCGAGCGTGAGCGGGCCATCCTGCCAGCGCGTGCCGTCGGCATCGAGCAGATACCGCCCGACCAGATCGGAGGCCGTCATGTCCTCGTTGCAGGCCAGCGTGATCAGAGGCTTCTTCAGTCTCCATGCCATGTATTCGACGAAGCGCGTCTTGCCGCAGCCGGTCGGACCTTTCAGCATCATCGGCATGCGCACGGCGTACGCGGCCTCGAACAACTGCACTTCTCCCGCGACCGCGCGGTAGTACGGCTCATCAACGATGCGGTACTGCTCGATCACCTTTTCCACTGCCGGCGCATTCATGGCGTCTTCTCCAACCTTTCCTCATCGGGCCTGTTCACAAGCGTGCGCTGCCCGCGGCACGGTTGCGTCCTTGAAATGGAAATTCAGCCGCAGAAAAGCCGGACTGCGCAAGCGCAGCCCGGCGTGAAGACCCCGGCCTTTAGCGATGCGCCGGTTCCTTCTTGTTGGGAATGCCGGGGATCGGCGCTTCGTCGGTACCGACGGTGGTGCGGGTGATCGCTTCCACCATTTCGCGGGTTGCGTCCGGATCGGTGATCCACTTCTTGTAGAAGTCGTAGGGGCAGGCCGCCACCCCTTTGTCGCCTTCGTGGGAATTGATCAGACCGGTGTAGCCGCGGTGCAGCAGCTTGAACAGGTGGTTTTCCGATTGCATGTTCTTGCGCGCATCGCGGATCAGCGACTTGGACAGGGCCGCGTACTGGATGCCGTAATCCTCTTCGCCGCATTCGCCGAGCGTGCGGCCGTCGAAGCCGATGATCGCCGAATGGCCGAAGTAGGAATACACGCCGTCGAAGCCGGCTGCATTCGCCACCGCGACGTAGACGTTGTTGGCCCAGGCCATCGCCTTGGCCATGATCACCTGCTGATCCTTGGCCGGGTACATGTAGCCCTGGCAGCGCACGATCAACTCCGCGCCCTTCATCGCGCAATCGCGCCAAATTTCCGGGTAGTTGCCGTCGTCGCAGATGATCAGCGACACCTTCAGGCCTTTCGGGCCTTCCGAGACGTAGGTGCAGTTACCGGGATACCAGCCTTCGATCGGCACCCAGGGCATGATCTTGCGATACTTCTGCACGATCTCGCCCTGGTCGTTCATGAGGATCAGCGTGTTGTACGGCGCCTTGTTCGGATGCTCCTCGTGCCTTTCGCCGGTCAGCGAGAACACGCCCCATACCTTGGCTTCGCGACAGGCGGCGGCAAATATGTCGGTTTCCTCGCCTGGGCAGGTGGCAGCCGTGTCGTACATTTCCTTGCTGTCGTACATGATCCCGTGCGTGCTGTATTCCGGGAAAATCACCAGGTCCATGCCGGGCAGGCCGACCTTCATGCCCTTGATCATCTCGCCGATTTTCTTCGCGTTCTCCAGCACCTCTTTTTTGGTGTGCATCCGCGGCATCTTGTAGTTGACGACCGCGACGCCGACCGTGTCCTTGCTGCTCGAAATATCACCGTGCATCATGATTCTGATCTCCTTTTCATCATTGATCGTGAAACCTTGGCTCCCACTAACGCAGTTGGACTGCGCAACTGCCGCGGGTTTCCATCCCGTCTTACCCCTTTTTCAATGCAATAGCTCCATCAAACCCATTTTCACCGCAGAGGCGCGGAGGCGCAAAGGAACGCAGAGGAAAGACCCCAAAAGGGAACTTGCAACCGGTACGCGGATACCTTGCAAATAACTGCCTCGGCACGCAATAATTTCCTCTCCGATATCGATTTTCTCTGCGTATCCTCTGCGCCTCCGCGCCTCCGCGGTTCGCATTAATCCTCAAACCGTCAGGAATGCGTGAATCTTTGCGGTATCGACCCGCTCCTTGGTCTCCTCATAGACAAACTCGCCTTTCTCGATGATCAGAAAACGATCGGCGATTTCCTGCGTGAACCACAGCACCTGCTCCGACACCACCATCGAGAAGTTGCGTTCGGCCGTCAGGCGATTGAGCGTCTTGGCGATGTCCTTGATGATCGACGGCTGGATGCCTTCGGTCGGCTCGTCCAGGATCAGTACTTTAGGGTTCGAGACCAGCGCGCGGGAAATCGCGAGCTGCTGCTGTTGCCCGCCGGACAGGTTGCCGCCCTTGCGAGCGCGCATCTCGTGCAGCACCGGAAAGGTGTCGTAGACGAACTGGGGCACGGTCTTGTCCGGCATGTTCTCCATTCCGGACAGGATGTTTTCCTCGACGGTGAGGTAGGGAAAAATCATGCGGCCCTGCGGCGCATAGGCTAGCCCCGCGGCCACCCGCTCGTAGCTTTTCCTGCCGAGCAGCGGCTTGCCGTCGAGTGCCACGTTGCCGCTGCGCGCCGGCAGCACGCCGATCAGCGACTTCAGCAGCGTGGTCTTGCCCATGCCGTTGCGGCCCATGATCGCGAGCGTTTCGCGCTCGCCCAGCGTGAAACTGACATTGCGGATCACATGACTGTCGCCGTAGTAGACGTTCAGGTTCTGGACTTCAAGCATCTCGTTAGTCCGGGAAATCAGATCTCACCGCAAAGTCGCAAAGGACGCAAAGGAAAAACCGCCGATGACACGGGAATCCGCAACGTGATCATCGCGCTCATGGACTGATCCCCGGATCGTCTAGCAGCATCCTTTTCACTTTTTACTTTGCGTCCTTTGCGTCTTTGCGGTGAGTATGGCCTGAGTGCTTTCAGTGTCCGAGATAGACATCGATGACGCGTTCGTCGTTCTGGACCTGTTCCATGGTGCCTTCGGCGAGCATCCTGCCCTGATGCAGCACGGTGACTTTGTGCGCAATCATTTTGACAAAGGCCATGTCGTGCTCGATGACCACCATCGAGCGGCCCTTGGCAATGCGCTTGAGCAGTTCCGCGGTCTGTTCGCGTTCGCGCGCGCTCATGCCGGCGACGGGCTCGTCGAGCAGCATCAGCTCCGGGTCCTGCATCAGCAGCATGCCGATCTCGAGCCACTGCTTCTGGCCGTGCGAAAGCAGGCCGGCCTTGGTGCCGAGCTGCTCGTCCAGGTAGATCTGACGCGCAACGCTTTCGATCTTTTCCACGATCTCCGGCGCGCGACGGAAAAAAAGCGAACCGAACACGTTGCGCTTTTTCGGGTACGAGATGTCCAGGTTCTCGAGCACCGTGAGGTCTTCATAGACGGATGGGTTCTGGAATTTGCGTCCCACCCCGGCGCGGGTGATCTGGTATTCGATCATGCTGGTGAGCTGGCGATTCTTGAAGCGGATGGACCCGCCGCTCGGTTTGGTCTTGCCGCAGATCATGTCCAGCAGCGTGGTCTTGCCCGCTCCGTTCGGGCCGATGACGACACGCAATTCCTCTTCCTCGACCTGGAAGTTCAGGCCGTCGACGGCCTTGAAGCCGTCGAAAGAAACGGTAAGGTCCTCGACGCAGAGAATGAGCCCGCTCACTTCGGCGCTCCCGCGCGCGCGCTCTTGTTGCGCTTCAACTTGTCCAGCAGACTGGCCAGACCTTCAGGCAGGAAGATGACGACAAGCATGAACAAACCACCGATGAAATAGAGCCAGTACTCGACGAAATTCTCCGAAAAGTAGGTCTTGCTCGCCCCCACCAGGATCGCGCCGTAAACCGCGCCGATCAGCGACAGGCGCCCGCCTACCGCCGCGTAGATCACCATTTCGATCGAAGGCACGATGCCGACGAGCGAAGGCGACGCCAATCCGACCTGAAGCGTGAACAGCGCGCCGCCGATCGAAGACAGCACCGCGGCGACGGCAAAGATGAAACCTTTGAACATCGCCGGGTCGTACCCGGAAAACCGCACGCGGTCTTCGCGATCGCGGATCGCGACCAGGATCTTGCCGAGCCGGCTGCCGACGATGAAGCGGCCGACGACAAGTGCAATCAGCAGCAGCACGACGCTGGCGAAATACAACGCGGTCCGCACACCTTCCGCTTCGAAGCTGATGCCGAAGAAGGTCTTGAAGTCGGTAATGCCGTTGATGCCGCCGGTCACGCCCTGCTGGCCGACGATGACGATCGCCATCATCGCCGAGAACGCGAGCGTGATGATCGAAAAATAGACGCCGCCGACGCGCTTGCGGAAATTCAGATAGGCCAGCACGAAAGCGATAAACGCCGGCAGAATGATCATCGCCGGCAAAGTGAACCAGAAAGAATGGAACGGTTCCCACCACCACGGTAGCGCATCGACGCTGTTCCAGACCATGAAGTCCGGCAGGCTGGAGCCGAAAAATTCAGACAGTGCCTGCGCCGAACTGTCGCTGGTGGTCGACTCCAGCTTCAGGTACATCGCCATCATGTAACTGCCCAGACCGAAGAAGATGCCCTGGCCGAGGCTGAGGATGCCCCCGTAGCCCCAGATCAGCACGATGCCGATCGCGGGGAAAGCGAAGCACAGGTATTTCGCCAGCAGGTTCAGGCGGAATTCCGATAGCACGAGCGGCATCAGGACCAGCAGCAGGCCGAGGATCGGCAGGCCCAGCAACTGCAGCCATTCCACCGGTGTGCGACGAGCAGCCCCGCTCCGCGCGCCCGCAGCGTTCACCGCGCTCACCGCGTTCGCCACTATCTCCTCACTTTCGACGCAAACAGCCCGTTCGGGCGGAAGTACAGCGCGACGATCACCAGCAGCAGGATCGAGGCCTTGGCCATCGAGCCGGTCATCAGGAATTCAAAAGTGGATTGCAGCTCGCCGATGATCGTCGCCGAGAGCAACGTGCCGAGAAGGCTCTCGACACCGCCGAACACGACGACGATGAACGTGTCGACGACGTACTGCTGCCCGGTCACCGGTCCGGTAGACGCGAGCATGGTGAACGAACTGCCCGCGATGCCGGCCAGGCCGCAGCCGAGCGCGAACGTCAGCGCATCGACGCGTTCGGTATTGATGCCGGCGGCGCCGGCCATGGCGCGGTTCTGCGTTACCGCGCGGATACGCAGGCCCCAGCGTGTGCGGAACAGCAACAGGTACACGCCGAACGAAACCAGCAGCGCGAGCGCGATGATGAAAATGCGGCTCAGCGGAAACGACGCGCCGGGAAGCGCGGCCGGCGCCCACGCGCCCCGCAGCCAGCTCACCGTGGGGACGCCAACTTCCTTGGGTCCGAACACGTGGCGAAATACCTGCTGCAGGATGAGGCTCAGGCCCCAGGTCGCGAGCATGGTGTCCAGCGGCCTTTTGTACAGAAAACGGATCAGGCCCCGCTCAAGCGCGAAGCCGAACACGAAAGTCACGGCGAACGCAGCCACGATGCCGATCAGAAAGTAGATGTCCTTCAGGCCCGGCATGAATTTCTCGAACAGCAGCGCGGTTGCGTACGTCGTATACGCGCCCATGGCCATGAGCTCGCCGTGGGCCATGTTGATCACGCCCATCAGGCCGAACACGATCGCAAGGCCCAGCGCCATCAACACCAGGACGGTGGACAGGCTCAGGCCATTGAAGGCCTGCATCAGCAGAATTTCGAAGGTCATTCGGGAACCGATTCCGTTTCGAAAGCAACCGAGAATCCAGCCTCCGCTCCGCGCCCGGAGACTGCCACCGGGCGCGGAAGGCGGACGACGCAGTACGTGTTACGCGATCAGACCCATGCGAACGGGTTCGCGATCAGATCTTGGCGAACGGGTTCGCGATCAGATCTTGGCGAACGGGTTCGGCTCGATCAGCGGCGACTCGTAAATCATGTCGATCTGACCATCTGCCCTGAACGTACCGATGCGGGCATGCTTCCACAGATGGTGATTATCCTTGTGGAATTTGACCTTGCCTTCCGGTGCGTCCAGCGGCAGTTCGGACGAGGCCGCGACCACCTTCGGCACTTCGATGCTTTTCGCCTTCTCGACCGCGAGCTTCCACAAATAGACCGAGATGTAGCCGCATTCCATGGTGTCGCCGACAACCCGGTTAGCGCCGTATTTTGCCTTGAACGCCTTGACGAACTTCTCGTTCGCGGGATTTTTCAGGCTCTGGAAATAGCCCATGCACGACATGAAGCCCACGAGGTTTTCCGGTCCGACGCCGGAAGCTTCTTCCTCTGAAACTGCCATGGCGCACAAAGACTGGTTCTTGCCGGTAATGCCGGCGGCGTTCATCTGCTTGTAAAACGCCACGTTCGAGCCGCCGACCACCGTGCTCCAGATCACCTCCGGTTTCGCAGCCTTGATCTTGTTGATTTCGGAAGCGAACTCGATGGAGCCGAGCGGGTAATAGCTCTCGCCGACCACCTTCGCACCGATCTTCTTGAGGTGCAGGTTGGCGATCTTGTTCATCGTACGCGGCCAGATATAGTCGGAGCCGATCAGGTAGAAGCTCTTGCCTTTGTTTTTGTACAGCCAATCGAGCGAAGCGAGGGCTGACTGCGTGCCTTCTTGCGCCGTGTACATGATGTTATCCGACCTCTCGAGTCCTTCGTAATAAGTCGGGTAATACAACAGACCCTTGTAACGCTCCATCACCGGCAACACGGCCTTACGCGAAGCCGACGTGTAGCAACCGAAGATCGCCGCAACCTTGTCGTTCTCCAGCAATTTGCGCGCCTTCTCGGCAAAGGTCGGCCAGTCGCTGGCGCCGTCTTCCACGACAACTTCCAGTTTCTTGCCCATCACGCCGCCGGCGGCATTGATCTCCTCGATCGCGAGTTTTTCCGCATCCACCACCGAGGCCTCGGCGATGGCGATGGTGCCGGTCAGCGAATGCAGAATGCCGACCTTGATCGTGTCCGCCGCGGCCGCTGAACGGATGAACGGTGCACCGGGCAATGCCGCAACGGTCGTGACTGCTGCCGCGCTCTTGATGAACTGTCTTCTGTTGAACTTCATGTCTTCCCTTTCCCCTTGGAGGTATGCAGCCGTTCGGCGACGGCGAAAAAAAACCCACAGGACGCATGCCACCCGTCCTGTGCGTTTCGATGCCTGGCCTGATCGCGACGTCCTCGTCGCGGTCGGGTTTTGTTGTCCTGCGAATTTCTCAGTGCCCGGGAGCGCCCGATCGAGAAACTCGCTACCCGTAGAGTGCGATACCTGTACAGCTTAATATGCCCATATTGCAAAATCAGGGCCATTCCCGCAACCAAAATTAATCCGACCTCGACGACACGGCGAGAATTCGCCCGAATAAGTCTGAATGTAAAGGCGTTAAATGCGGGCTGCGCGGTTGCGTTCGAGGCATCGCGCGCGGCGTTGCTGCGCTGCGCGCATATCGGATCCACCCAGGACTTGGCAGGCTTCCGGTGAATATGCGGCGCAATGGCACCAAATCTTAAAACAATTCTGGCCATGATGCAGAGGCCGCGCTGACCCTCTGGGCCAAAACGACCGCCGGCCTCCTGACTGAGTCCCGAGTCACGCGCTCTGAGTTGCGTCTCCTGCGTCCTCGGTCCCACCGATTCCCGCATATAAAAAGCGCAGAATTTCCTCCCGCCTCGCCATCGTATCTTTGTAGCCCAGGGTAATCAGCGCGCGACAATACGCCGGCTCGAACAACAGGTAACTCGTCAGCGTCGACCCGCCACGGCGCGCCGCGCCCAGTCCGCGCAACAGAAAACGAATCGAGAGCGGCAATTCGTACGCATACTGCGCCGCGATGCGATCGATTTCCTCGCTCGGAGTGACGACCAGAACGTCCACTTCGCGCAACTCCATCTTGTGTTTGTCGCGCTCCTCGCGGGAAATCAACCGGATGGTCTTGTTGATGCGTTGCAAGCGTTCTATGTCGACTTCCAGACCGTCGAGAAAAATACTGTTCAGCGCGTGCCCTGCTATTTGCGCAAGCGACGGATAACTGCTCATCTTCGCTCGCTGCGGCGAGTCTTGCGTCAGGCGACTTACACCGATGACAACCACACGGTCCGCACCCAGATGCAGCGCGGGACTGATCGGCGCAATCTGGCGCATGCTGCCGTCGCCGAAGAATTCGCGCCGCAGCGGCACCGCGGGAAATATGAAAGGCAGCGCGCTGGACGCCAGCAGGTGCTCGAAGTCGATGATTTCCGGTATGCCGATCCGGCGCGCCCGCTGCCAACCGGCCAGTCCCGGCACGCTCTGGAAGAAACTCACCGACTGTCCCGAAGCGTAACCGGATACCGTGATCGACAACGCATAGAGCGCGCCGGCATCGATGCTGCGACGAATGCCGCCAAGATCGAGGCGCTCCCGCAGCAGTTGCGAGAGCGGCGAGTTGTCGAGCAGGGAACTGGGATTGTTCTTGCCGAGACCCCCCATCAGCATCGCCAGAAACCAGCGCATGCCGGTGCCGAATACGCCCAGCACGTCGGACCGGTACACCTGGTCAGCGTGGAAGAATTTCCAGATCAGCAGCAACTGGCGAACGGCGCGGTGGAAATCGGTGGCGTTGCAGGCAAGCGCCGCAGCGTTGATGGCGCCGGCCGACGTGCCGCAAATAATGGTGAATGGATTGGGCGCTCCCCGCGGCAGCATATGGGATACGGCGCGCAGGAAACCGACCTGATAGGCGGCACGTGCGCCGCCCCCCGTCAGGATCAAGCCGACTTTGGCTGGGGACGAAATTTGACTGTCCAATATGGAGACCGCCCGATGGCGCCGGAGCGCTTGCCGTTGTTATTGCTCTTTCTGTACCGCGCGGGCCGATTCAATTGCCGGCTGGACCAGTTCGAGCGCATCGCGCAACGTGTCTTCGGAAAGGTCATTCAGCGCGTGGGCGAGAATATCGGCGACCGCGTACGTGTCTTCCGGCAACGACTCGCTGTCGAGATTGGCGACGAATACCGCGGCGGCGCCCGTGGCGCGCAGCAGCGCCTGGCGTTCGCTCATCAGCATTTCAACTTCCGCGCGCAGCATCGCAATTTCCTGCGCATGTTGCTCGTTGCTCATAGCCCTCCCGGCCGCTCGTTGTTAAGGCCATGATGCCACAAGGCTTTTCGCAGAGCCAGCAATGCCTTCACGAAGGGCTCGAACCTGCTGCCGGCAAAAGCCGGTCTCTTCCCGTCGCTCGTCACAACCCTGCATAGCAGCTTGATGCAGAACTGTCTGAGGAGCGTCTTTGCTGTCATTCTCGCGTAGGCGGGAATCCAGAAGTGTTTGATTTTCTTGTCAGCGTGTTTCCGGGCTTCCGCCTTCGCGGGAGCGACGAACCATATTGCATCAACCTGCTAGTGCAACCGGATGACGTCGCAGGGCGGCGCCGCAAGAACCGGGAGCTTGAGGGCCAGCATCTGCCGGCCAATCACGGTGATGGAACCTTCGATGCGGTTGTTACCGGTATCGCTGAACTCGAATTCGTAAGTGCGCTGGAATCCTCTGCGCCCCTCTTCGTCGCGTGCGAGCCGGATCCGCTTCATGGCGACCGTCCAGTCGAGCAGTTGCACACCTTCGGCTTCACAGGCTCTGCGCGCGCCATCGAGCGCGAAGTCCCGTGCGCGCAGGCTGTCCAGCCAGAACCAGCCGGCGACGAGGAAGATCAGGAGGGCGGTAAGTTCAATCATAGGCGGGTGCTGCGTGCTGCGTGCTGCGAAAGTCTGGGCAATTTCGCGTGACTTGCCCTTCCGCGCAGCAATTGGTCTGTCGGACGCGGGGAAAACGGTTCATGGCTTTTCTCTCAGGACTCAGCACGCAGCACCGTTCTTTCAGTTATCCGCAACGCCCACCTTTACCAATTTCGGCGAAAGTATCCGCGCCGCGTCCTGTGGCGCAATGCCGACCAGATAACCTCGCTTGCCGCCGTTGATATAGATCTTCGGTAACATCAGTATGGTTTCTTCCATATACACCGGCATTCTCCTGCGCGTGCCGAAAGGCGAGGTGCCGCCGATGACGTAACCGGAATGTCGGTTCGCGGTGTCAGGATTGCAAGGGGCGATAGTCTTGACGCCGATGATTCTGGCCAGTTCCTTGGTGGAAACCTTCAGGTCACCCTGCATCAGCACGACGAGGGGATTCCTGTCGTCGTCCTCCATGACCAGCGTCTTCACCACGGCGTGCTCTGGCACGCCGAGTTCGCGCGCCGATACCGCCGTACCTCCCTTTTCCTCGTACTCATAAAGGTGATCGGTGAACTCGACATAGTGGGCGCGCAGGTCGCGTACGGCAGCGGTTACCGGCGCCTTCTCCTTGCTCATCGCCCGGGACCCGCGGTCAGTATCTGGTAAAGGCTGTACAACATGCCGGCCGTGGCCCCCCAGATGTTGCGCCCGCCATAGGGCATCGAATAATAGTAGCGCGTGCGTCCATCGCGCACGTCGCTGTGGCGCTGATGGTTGGCGGGGTCGAGGAAAAATCCGAGGGGCACTTCGAAGACATCGGCCACTTCAAAAGGATCGGGCTTCAGTTCGAACGGAGGCTCCACCCAGCCGACCACCGGTGTCACGCGAAACCCCGTGGGGATGTCGTATTCCGGAAGCCGGCCGATGATTTCCACCCGCGACCGGCTCAAGCCGGTCTCTTCTTCCGCCTCCCTCAACGCCGTGGCAATGCGATCGGCATCGCCCTCGTCCACGCGCCCACCCGGAAAGCTGATCTGGCCCGCGTGATCGTGCAGATGCGCTGTACGCTGGGTAAACATCAACGTCAGACCGCCGGGCTGATTGACTATGGGAACCAAAACGGCCGCCGGCACCGGTTTATGCGCCGGCGGGTGAACGTACAGAGGAAAACTCCCGTCTGCCCGCGCGCTGCCATAGACATCCAAGCGCTCCGCGAGCCAGTCGCGGCTGAATTGCAAATATTTGACGTCGCCAGGTTGAGACACGGAACGCGCAGCGGATTTCAGAAAGTGGGTTATTTTAACCCGGGCGAGGTATACAATTTCTCTGCGTCACCAACGGCATCACGACGACGCCCTTGTTTTGCCGATACGACAGGAAGCCGTCCAACTGAAAAGGAGAGAAACGTGACATTTCGCATGCTGATTGCCGCCGTGATGTTTGCCATTGCCGGGACTGCCTTCGCAATGCACTGTCCGATGGACATGAAGAAGATCGACGAGGCCCTGGCCAAGAAGCCCAATATCTCGCAAGCCCAGATGTCCGAAGTCAAGAAGTTGCGCGCCGAAGGCGAGACCCTGCACAAAGCCGGCAAGCACCAGGAATCGGTGGATACTCTGGCCAGGGCAATGGCAATACTCGGCATCAAGTAATTTCGCCTTGTTCCCAGAAACCCCGCTGCGCAACGGCGCGCAGTGGGGTTTTCACCCTTACTGCCGGGTTCACTTTCTCCTGAAACTAGATCGGCTGGAGCGATTCGCCGACTCTGAATACGCCACCTTCCAGAATGCGCGCGGTAATGCCGCCATGACCGCGCATGGCGTTGTAGCCGCCGGCGCCGAGAACTTCTTCCATCCGGGAGCAGGGATCGCACGGTCCGCTTCCTTCGAGCAGGACCGCGCCGACGCGGAATTTGCGGTCGCGCAGGGCATAAAGGTTGATGCCGGATACCAGCAGGTTGCGGCGAATTGCGTCGGCGCGCACTTGGGCTTTCCCGAGGATCTTCGCCACCACATCAAGGTGCTCCGCCTGCATCAGCGTGACCTGCCGCTTGCCGTTGGACTTCGACGCGCAGTGATCTCCCGCCAATCCGTAACCGGCAATTGCCTCGACCTGCTCCACCGAAGCCAGCGGCGCACGGCGCTCCGCGCGGACGCCGATCCATTCCACCTTCCCCTCTCGGGGAAAGTTCGCCATCAGCTTTGCCAGTTCACCATCTGGATTCATGATTGAGAATATTTTTGCTGCAGAGGTAACAGAGAATTACATGAACGCAAACCCACTTCCTCCAAAGGGAGTACGGAAGAGACAACAGGCAATCAGGCTACTCTCAACGCCATGCTTGCTGGTTCGTCATCATCGGGGCCTTCGGGCGACGGTGCCTTGGCGTAGTGCTTGAATTCCATCGTGTACGTAGCGCGCCCCTGAGTGGCCGAACGCAACGAGGTCGAATAACCGAACATTTCAGCCAGCGGCACCTCGGCCTTGATCACCATCGTGCCGGCCACTTCCTCTTGCCCCTGGATCATGCCGCGACGTGAAGACAGATCGCCGATGACGTTACCCATGAAATTTTCCGGCGTTTCCACTTCCACCGCCATCATCGGCTCGAGCAGGATCGGGTTCGCCTTGCGCATGCCGTCCTTGAATGCCATCGAAGCCGCCATCTTGAAGGCGTTTTCGTTCGAATCGACATCGTGGTAGGAGCCGTCGAACAACGTGACCTTGACATCCACTACCGGGAAGCCGGCCAGCACGCCATTGGGCAGGGTTTCCTGCAAGCCCTTATCGACTGCCGGAATGTACTCGCGCGGCACCGTGCCACCCTTGATCGCATCGACGAACTCGTAGCCTTTGCCCGCCTCGTTCGGCTCGACCCTGATCCAGACGTGGCCATACTGGCCGCGGCCACCGGACTGCTTGATGAACTTGCCTTCGACTTCCCGTGAACGTGTGACGGTTTCGCGGTATTCGATCGAAAGTCCTCCGATTTCCACGCTCGCGCCAAGATGCTTTCTCATCTCCGTGGCAACGGAATAGATACGTTGCTCGTCAGCGCCTTTGACAGAAATTCCGTCCGACGTGACCTCTACGGTCAAATCGCCGCTCTCGCGTATAGCCTCCTTTGCCGCATCCAGTAATTTTTCCGGTGTCAGTGTCGATGAGCCGATCTTGAGTCGCAGCGGATGCACTTACCATTCTCCCTTCTTGCCGTGTTCTTCCTTCGCGTACCCTTGCGTCCTTTGCGTTGAACGCACTTCACGTTTTCTCTCTGTGCCCTCTGTGATCTCTGTGGTTATTTGCCCTTGCTCTTACCCACCATGTCTTCGGGACGCATCCACTGATCGAACTGCTTCGCCGTAACATAACCGAGCGCGAGCGCAGCCTCCTTCAGCGTTGTGCCTTCCTTGTAAGCTTTCTTGGCAATCTCGGCGGCCTTGTCGTAGCCGATGTGAGGATTCAGCGCGGTCACCAGCATCAGCGATTGCCCCAGCATCTGCCCGATCCGTTCCCGGTCCGGTTCGATACCGACCGCGCAGTTGTCGTTGAAGCTCACCACGCCATCGGCGAGCAATCGCACGCTCTGCAGGAAGTTATGGATGATCAGCGGCTTGAACACGTTCAGTTCGAAATTGCCCATGGCGCCGCCGATGTTGATCGCGACGTCGTTGCCGAGCACCTGGCAGCACAGCATGGTCAGCGCTTCGCACTGAGTCGGATTGATCTTGCCCGGCATGATCGAGCTGCCCGGCTCGTTCTCGGGGATGCGCAATTCCCCGATGCCGCTGCGAGGGCCGGAAGCCAGCCAGCGAACGTCATTGGCGATCTTCATCAAAGAAGCCGCCAGCGTCTTCAGCGCGCCGTGCGCGTGCACCAGAGCGTCGTTGGCGGCGAGCGCTTCGAACTTGTTGCGCGCCGAAACGAAATGCCACCCGGTTGATCTGGCCAGCTCCTTTGCGGCGCGAGCGCCGAACTCCGGGTGCGCGTTGAGGCCGGTGCCCACCGCAGTGCCGCCGAGCGCGAGTTCGCACATGTGCGTCAGCGATCCCTGCACGTGGGCAATGCCGTGCTCGAGCTGAGAGACATAGCCGGAAAATTCCTGGCCCAGCGTAAGCGGCGTTGCATCCTGGAGATGAGTACGTCCGATCTTGACGATGTCGTCGAAGGCCTTCGACTTGGCCGCCAGCGTATCGCGCAGCCCCTTCAAAGCCGGCACCAGCTTTTCGTTCAAGGCGCTGACCGCCGCGACGTGCATTGCCGTCGGGAACACATCGTTCGACGACTGTCCCTTGTTGACGTCGTCGTTCGGATGCACCAGGCGTTTTCGGCCGCGTTCGCCGCCGAGCAGTTCGGAGGCGCGATTGGCGAGCACCTCGTTCAGGTTCATGTTGGTCTGGGTACCGGAGCCAGTCTGCCAGACCACCAATGGAAATTCCGCATCGTGCTGGCCGGCGATGACCTCGTCGGACGCTTCGACGATGGCCCGCGCTGTTTTCTCGTCCAGCAGCCCGAGCCCGGCATTGACCAGTGCGCAGGCGCGTTTGACCCGTGCCATCGCATGAATCAGCTCCGGCGGCATGCGCTCGTTGGAGATGCGGAAATTGCGCAGGCTGCGCTGAGTCTGCGCTCCCCACAGCCGATCGGCGGGAACTTCGATCTCGCCGAAACTGTCCCGCTCTTTGCGTGTCGCCGCCATGGTGACTACCTCCTGAAAAGTCAAAACCTCAACACAGAGGCACAGAGAGCACAGAGAAAAACAGAAATGTAAGTTGTCCCGCAAGTGTGCCCCCTGGGATTGGGCGTTGCGTGCGTCCTCTGCTCTTCCGTTGGCGATACATCAACTTCGACATATGTATTTCCTCAATCATGAATTCCTCTGTGCTCTCCGTGCCTCTGTGTTGGGTGTAAAGCGTTGCCGTGAGTTCAGGTGCCGAGGTCGGCGAGCGGATGTTCGTGCGCTTTCCAGGGGCTGGCGAAAAAGCCTTCGGTCCATTCCGGCGTGACTTGCGCGAGCGTTGGCGGTTGCCAGCGTGGTCGCTGATCTTTGTCGATCAGTAGCGCGCGTATGCCTTCGGCGAAATCAGGCCGGCGCGCGCAATGAAGCGCGGCCACAAACTCCACGCGGAATACGTCGGCGAGCGACAGATGCCTGGCGCGCCGTTGCAGCTCGTAGCTCAGCGCAGCGGTGCTCGGCGATCCGGCGGCGAGCGTCGCCGCCGCCCTTGCGAGCCATGTGTCTTTGGTCTTCAGGCCGGTGATCGCGCCAACGATTTCGTTCAATTCCCCACTGCCGCAGAGTTTGTTGATCAGGTCGAAGTGCTGGCGCAGCGGACCATGTGCCAGATCGACTTGCGCGAAGGCACGCAGAACGGTGGAAAGCAGGTGATGGTTGTCGCCGGGAGCACGCGCCCACGGCTGCGCCAGGAGCACGTCAAGAACCGCAACCTTGCGTGCATGATCGATGCAATAGTCCGCGAGCTTGACGAACAGCGCGTCGGACGCCTGCAACCTCGCGCCGGTCAGTGCCAGGAACAGGCCGGTAGCGCCCGGCATCCGGCCCAACAGCCAGCTCCCCCCCACGTCCGCGTAAAGCCCGATGGTGATCTCCGGCATCGCGACCCGTGATTCATGGGTGACCACGCGATGGCTCGCGCCGGACATCAGGCCCACGCCGCCGCCCATGACAATGCCGTGCCCCCAACACAA
>Ga0315281_10006429_pt1 | contig 16716 bp, 17 predicted proteins | sample YL17G07_0_MG_FD_204540 | JGI IMG/M metagenome (GOLD analysis project Ga0315281, IMG submission 204540) | Sediment microbial communities from Yellowstone Lake, YNP, Wyoming, USA - YL17G07_0 | ecosystem: Environmental > Aquatic > Freshwater > Lake > Sediment | place: USA: Wyoming | collected...
GGACTCGGAGATCCTCTTCGTCGCCGTCTGGGTGCTGGGCGTGGCCTGGTACTACTTCTGGAAGTCGCGCAGCAAGGCGGTGGGCGTCGACGTCTCGCTCACCTACGGCGAGCTGCCGCCTGAATGACCTGAGTTGGACCGCGCTGGGGCGGGAGCTTCGTTAGCGCTTGCCGCTCCCGCCCCAGCGCCTTCCCTGGAGAGTGTCAATGATCAAGCTGTTCTTCGTCACCGACATCCACGGCTCGAACGTGTGTTACCGCAAGTTCCTCAACGCCCTGCCGATCTACGGCGTTGACACGGCCGTGCTGCTCGGCGACCTCACCGGAAAAGTGCTCGTGCCGCTCGTCGAGAAGGGCAACGACTCGTGGGAATGCACCCTCATGGGGCAGCACCGCCTGATCGAGACCAAGGACGAGCTCGCCGGGATCAAGAAGATCATCGAGAACGCGGGCTACTACTGGGTGCACCTGTCGCGCGAGGAGTTCGATGCCACGCACGCCGACCCCGCCAAGATCGACGCCCTGTTCAAGCAGCTCGTGCTGGCCCGCGTCCAGGAGTGGCTCGATCTCGCCGACGAGCGCCTCGAGGGCAAGCCCTTCCAGATGTTCATGGCGCCCGGCAACGACGACTGGTTCGTGATCGACGACATGATCGACGCGGCCAAGCTCGTCCACCCGTGCGACCGTCGGATGGTCGACCTCGAGGGTCACGAGATGATCACCAGCTCGGCCTCGAACCCCACGCCGTGGGACACGCCGCGCGAGATGAGCGAGGAAGACCTCGAGAAGCACCTCTACGAGCTCTGCAGCCTGGTCAAGAACTTCGAGACGGCGATCTTCAACTTCCACGTGCCGCCGCACGGTTACTCGCTCGACCTCTGCCCTAAGCTGGACGAGAACCTGACGATGGCCGCCGAAGAGAAGATCCACGCCGGCAGCCTCGGCGCCAAGAAGGTCATCGAGCAGTTCCAGCCGCTCCTCGGCCTGCACGGCCATATCCACGAGTCGCGCGGCGCCCAGAAGGCCGGACGCACGCTGCTCATCAACCCCGGCAGCGAGTACTCGGAGGGCATCCTCAAGGGCGCCCTCATCATGCTCGACAAGAAGAAGATCAAGGACTACGTCTTCACGTCTGGGTGATACAGTCGTTCGAGTAGGCGCGTCGACCACGAAACGAGTTCCCGGAAGGAGGCGGTAGTCACCGATGGCCCAGTTCATCCTGCCCAAGGACATCCCGCTCGACCGGTATCCGGCCAAGGAGGTCTTCCTCGACGAAGGCAAGCGGATCACCGAGGCGGCACAACAGAAGGGCATCTACCTGCGCGCGATGGGCCCCTTGGCCCTGCACTACTACTTCCCGGACAAGATCGAGCTCTACGCGCGGCTCGAGCGGCTCGGTGACCGCTACTTCACCGACATCGACTATGCCGCCTACGGCAAGACGCGCAAGCACCTCATAGACTTCTTCAAGACCGTGGGGTACGAGTGCGACCTGGCGACGATGGCCATGACCGGCAAGACCCGTCACATCTACTTCGGCGGCAAGGTGCCGATGATCGACGTGTTCATCGACGAGCTCAACTACTGCCACAAGGTCACGTTCGAGGGCCGTCTCGACAAGGACGCGTACAGCATCCCGCTCGCCGATATCCTGCTGCAGAAGCTGCAGATCTGGGAGATCAACGACAAGGACTACAAGGACATCGAGTTCCTTTTCATCGTGTCCGAGTTCGGCGACGACGACGAGCGCAAGATCAACCAGTCGTACATCGCCAAGCGGTTCTCCGACGACTGGGGCTTCTGGTACACGGCCACCACGAACCTCGACCGTGTCAAGCAGCACGTCGACACCGTCGACGCCCTGACCGGCGACGAGAAGGCCAGGGTCAAGCAGATGGCCGACCACCTGCGGGCGCGCATCGACGCCGAGCCCAAGACCAAGGGCTGGGAGAAGCGCGCCAAGAAGGGCACCAAGAAGATCTGGTACAACGAGGGCTTCTCCGACTGGTGAAACTCAGCGGGCCCGCCGTGCGGGCCCGAGTGCGACAAGACGACGGGGGCGGCGCCGCGAGGCGCCGCCCCCGTCGCATCCTCGTCAGTGCGCGGGCACCTCGCCGCGCTTGACCTGCTCGCGGACCTTGCCCATCACGCGTTCGAGGCGCTCGACCACCGCGTCCTGCTGCTCCCTGGTGATCGTCGCCGGCGGCTCGATACGGAAGGTCTTGGCGTTGAAGAGCGTCCCGCCGACGAGGACGCCCTCGCCGAACAGGCCGGTGCTGACCGCGTAGCCGATCTCGCTGCTCTCGAACTCGAGGCCGATGAGCAGGCCCTTGCCGCGGACCTCGTGCAGGAGGTCGCCGTAGTCCTTGCGCAAGGTCTCGAAGCGCTCCATGAAGTACGTCCCCTTGCTCGCCGCCTGGCCGGGGATGTCCTCGTCGATCGTCGCGTGCAGGGCGGCGATGACGGCCGATGTGGCCATGGGATTGCCGCCGAAGGTCGTCGTGTGGATGTACGGGTTCTCGAACATCGCCTCGAAGACCTCAGGCGTGGCCATGAAGTTGCCGACGGGGATGACGGCGCCGCCAAGGGCCTTGCCCATCGCCATGATGTCGGGCGGGGCGTCCCAGTGCTCGATGCCCCACAGCTTGCCGGTGCGGCCCATGCCGGTCTGCACCTCGTCGGCGATGAAGAGCACCTTCCACTTGTCGCAGATCTCGCGCACCTTGGGGAAGTAGTCGTCGGGCGGCACGATCGCACCGGCCTCGCCCTGGACGGGCTCGGCGATGAAGGCGGCGATGTCATTGCCGATCGCGTCGCAGACCGCCAGCTCCTTGTCGAGCGCGTCGGCGTCGCCGTACGGCACGAAGCGCACGCCGGGCAGCAGAGGGAAGAAGGGGTCGCGGAACTCGGCCTTGCCGCTCACGCTCAGCGAGCCCATTGACTTGCCGTGGAACCCGCGAGTGCAGGCGATCATCCCGTTCTTGTGGTTCGGCTTCTTGTGGTGCCAGTAGAGCTTGGCGAGCTTCATGGCGCCTTCATTGGCCTCGGTGCCCGAGTTGCAGAAGAACGAGTACTGCAGGTCGCCGGGGGTCGTCATCGCGAGAAGCTTGCTCGCGTACCCCCGCATCGGGTCGAGGAGCTCCTGCGAGTGCAGGGCCTGGTGCTGGAGCTGAGCCTGTACCGCGTCCTTCACCGTGGGGTGCCGGTGACCCAGCATGTAGATGCCGAAGCCTCCCAGGCAGTCGATGAACTCGTTGCCGTGGATGTCGTAGAAGCAGTTGCCCTCATCGCGCCACTCCACGGCGGCATAGTCGGTCGAGCACGACTTGCGGTACTCGAGGATCCCCGGGTTGACGTACTTGTCGAAGTTCTCGATGCAGTCGCTGATCACGGCCTCCTGCTTCTCGGGCGTGACATCGCGCGTCTGCATGAGGTCGATCGCCTTGCGGGTCTCCGCAAGGACCTTCTGGCGCAGCTGTTCGTCCACGTTCTCCCCCTGCTCCTGGATGGGCCCGGCAGCCCGATTATCGTTGTTTTGCGGTATAGTTCGTACACCCGACCGAAAATCGCGGGGGCAGCATATCGTAGGCGAAGTCGGGGCGCAAGGGCACGAGGGAACCTGCTCCCGGGACCGAAAAGGACGCCCAGACATGACCGGACGCGCAGCCGACACGACAGTTCTTCAGGCCGACGACCCGATCGCCGAGCTCTCACCGACGGCGCGTCGCCTCGTCGCCGCCGCGCGCCGTCTTCTGGCGCGCGGCGGGTTCGAGGCGCTCACCGTCGAAGCCGTGGCCGCCGAGGCGGGCGCGTACCGCGACGCGGTGCGCTACTACTTCGGGAGCAAGGCCGCCTTCATCGCCACCGTCGTCGACGCGCTGGCGCACGACCAGAGTCTCGAAGGGGCGCTCAAGACGCATGACCTTCCGGCGGGTGGGGAGCGGGTCCGTGCCCTCGTCGACGCCGACCGTGGCCTGGCCGAGGATCTGAGCTCGTTCCGCGACTTCTTCACGATCCTGCCCCATGCGCTGCGCGACGACGAGCTGCGCGAGCGGGTGGCGCGACTGTACGACTGGTACCGCGCCCTGTACGTGCGTGCCCTCGACGGGCAGGACGACGCCCGCGCGACGGACCTCCGGGCGCACGCCCACCTCATGGCTGCCATGACGGACGGCCTCGCCGTCCAGAAGCTGCTCGACCCCGTACATGTCGACCTGGAGGCGCTCTACGAGCTCTGGGCGCGGATGCTCGAGCGCTCGCTCGCCGAGCTCAACCCGGACGCCGGGCAGCCGACCTCAGGGTCGGCCGGGGCCGGCCGGCCGGCATGCTGACGCATGTCCGCGTCGCCCGGCTGGTCTACGGCGCTTCCGTTGTTCGAGCCCGGAACCCTTTACGCGGCCTCCCCACGTGATGTACATTCGCTCCCGTGTGTACGGTGCGCCATGGGGGGCTCCGTTGGCCGTTTGCGGCCGGCACGAGGTAGTTTCAGCAGGAGGAGAGGTTTTGGCGCAGGGGACCGTAAAGTGGTTCAGCAACGAGAAGGGCTACGGGTTCATCGAGCGGGAGGACGGTGACGACTTGTTCGTCCACTTCTCCGAGATCACGATGGACGGCTACAAGACACTGGTCCAGGGACAGCGCGTGGAGTTCGAGGTCACGCAGGGCGACAAAGGCCTGCAGGCTTCGCGCGTGACGCCCGTCGCCTGAGTCGACCTTCGTCTGACCACGCAGGGGCCCCCGGCGATCGCCGGAGGGCCCCTTTTCTTGTCCCCCGCAGGCGCGTCGGGGTAAGATGGCCGTCCCCGTGGCCCCGGTCCCGCTCGATCGCTCCGGCGGCCGCTTCGCAGGGAGGAGCACACCATGATCGGTGAAGACGACGTCCGGTACGTCGCCAAGCTCGCCCGGCTCCACCTCGAGCAGGACGAGATGCGACGCATGACCGGCGAACTCGCCAAGATCCTCGCCCACATCGACAAGATGTCGGAGCTCGACACCGCCGCCGTGCCGCCGACGGCGCACGTGCTCGATGTGGTCGACGTCACGCGCGCCGATCGGGTCGAGCCCGGGCTGCCGCGCGCGGAGGCGCTGCGCAACGCCCCGGCCGTCACCGATGACTCTTTCCGCGTCCCGAGGATGAGCTGACTTGGGCGCTCTCGACACGCTGCGCCTGACGGCGCGCGAGGCCAAGAAGCTGTTGGTCGACGGCGAGGTGTCGGCGGCCGAGCTGACCAAGGCGTATCTCGACCAGATCGCCGCCGTCGAGGACCGCGTCCACGCCTACATCCTGGTCACCGCCGACAACGCGGCCAAGTACTCGACGAAGGTCGATCGCGAGATGCAGGCCATGCGCGGCCCGCTCGCCGGTCTGCCCATCGCGATCAAGGACAACATGGTGACCGAGGGCGTCACGACGACCTGCGCCTCGCGGATCCTGGGCAACTACATGCCGGTGTACACCGCGACCGCCGTGCGCCAGCTCTGGGACGACCATGTCGTCATGCTGGGCAAGACGAACCTGGACGAATTCGCCATGGGTTCGTCGACCGAGAACTCGAGCGTCCAGACGACGCGTAACCCGTGGGACCTGGCGACGGTGCCCGGCGGCTCGAGCGGCGGCTCCGCCGCCGCGGTCGCCGCCGGAGAGGCGCTTTGGGCGCTCGGCTCGGACACCGGCGGCTCGATCCGCCAGCCCGCCGCCCTCTGCGGCATCGTCGGCATGAAGCCGACGTACGGCCTCGTGTCGCGGTACGGGCTCATCGCCTTCGCCAGTTCGCTGGACCAGATCGGGCCGCTCACGCGCTCGGTCTACGACTGCGCCCTGCTCCTGCGGCACATAGGCGGCAAGGACCCGCGCGACACCACGAGTGTGGAGTCGCCGGAGGCCGTCGAGCTGCCGTCCGCCGAACGTCTCGACGGCCTCCGCGTGGGGATCCCGCGAGAGTACCTCGCGGCGGGCATCGAGCCCGGCGTGCGCGCCCGCTTCGACGCGACGATCGCTCGCGTCGAGGAGCTCGGTGGCACGTGGGTCGAGGTCAGTCTGCCGCACACCGAGTACGCGTTGTCGGCCTACTACATCATCGCGCCGGCCGAGGCGAGCGCGAACCTGGCGCGCTTCGACGGCGTGCGCTACGGCCATCGGGCCGCCGACGCCGACGACCTGATCACGATGTACGAGCGCACGCGCGGCGAGGGATTCGGGGCCGAGGTCAAGCGCCGCATCATGATCGGCACCTACGCGCTCTCGGCGGGCTACTACGACGCCTACTACGGACGCGCCCAGCGCGTGCGCACCCTCGTGCGCCGCGACTTCGACACGGTGTTCGAGCAGGTCGACCTCGTGGCGTCCCCCACATCGCCCACCGTCGCCTTCGGTGTCGGCTCCCGCACCGACGACCCCTTGGCGATGTACATGAGCGACATCTGCACGCTCCCGGTCAACCTCGCCGGCCTGCCGGCGATCAGCATCCCTTGCGGCCTCAGCGGGGGCCTGCCGGTGGGCTTCCAGCTCATCGGCCCGGCCTTCAGCGAGAACCGCATCCTCGACGCGGCGCACGCGCTCGAGGCGGCGATAGGCTTCGAGCCGGCGCCGGCGTTCCGCGACTCGAGCGCCGGACCGGAGCCGGGTGAGGGCGGCTCGGCGACGGTCGCTGCAGCGGGAGCGCCGTCGTGAGCGCGGCGGCTATCTTGCAGGGTAAGTCGGGCGCCTGGGAGCCGGTGATCGGCCTCGAGGTCCACGTCGAGCTCGACACCGCGACCAAGATGTTCTGCGGCTGCGCGGTGACGAAGGGCGACGCTCCCAACATGCACACCTGCCCGGTGTGCCTTGCGCATCCCGGCGCGCTGCCCGTCGTCAACCGGCGCGCCGTCGAGTACGCCACGCGCATCGCGCTCGCCCTGAACTGCACGGTGCGGCCGCGCAACGTGTTCCACCGCAAGAACTACTTCTATCCCGACCTGCCCAAGGCGTACCAGATCTCGCAGTTCGACGAGCCGCTCGCCCTGGACGGCTGGTTCGAGTACTGGTCCGGCGGCGAGAAGCTCCGCTGCCGCGTCAACCGCGTGCACATGGAGGAGGACGCCGCCAAGCTGGTGCACGCCGGCGGCGAGGCCGGACGCATCGCCGGCTCCGAGTATTCGGTCGTCGACTTCAATCGCGGCGGCACGCCGCTCATCGAGATCGTCAGCGAGCCGGATATCCTGTCGCCGGCGGCGGCGCGCGACTTCCTTCAGCAGCTGCGCGACCTGGTGATCGAGCTCGGCGTGAGCGAGTGCACTATGGAGGAGGGCCAGGTGCGCTGGGACGCCAACATCAGCGTGCGGCCCGCCGGCAGCGCCGGTCTCGGCACGCGCACCGAGCTCAAGAACATGAACAGTTTCCGCTACCTGCAGCAGGCGCTCGAGAGCGAGCTCCCGCGCCAGGTCGACGTGCTCGAGGCGGGCGGCATGATCGACCAGGAGACGCTGCATTTCGACCCGACCACCGGGACGACGACCCCGCTGCGCTCCAAGGAGGAGGCCCACGACTATCGCTACTTCCCCGAGCCCGACCTGGTGCCGCTCGTCATGGACCCGGCCTGGGTCGAGGAGGTGCGCGCCGGTCTGCCCGAGCTGCCCGGGGCGCGCATCGCGCGCCTCTCGGAGCAGTACGGGCTATCGCGCGCCGACGCCGTGGTGCTCGGCGGGGCCGGCGTCTTGGCGCGCTTCTACGAGGAGGTCGTTGCCCGGGGCGTCGACGCGAAGCTGGCCGCGAACTGGACGATGGGCGAGTACCTCGCCCATCTCAACGCGGCCGGTCTGGAGCCCGGCCACGGGCACGTGACGGCCGAACGGCTCGCAGCGCTCGTGCGGCTGGTGGCCGAGGGGACCGTCTCGACCAGCGCCGCCAAGGACGTGTTCGCGAAGATGATCGCCGAGCGGGCCGAGCCCGCGGCGATCGTCGAGACGCACGGGCTCGGCCAGATCTCCGACGGTGCTAAGCTTGAGGCGGTCGTCGCCGACGTCGTGGCCGGCAACCCGGCCCAGGTCGAGCAATACCGTGGCGGCAAGCCGCAGGTGATCGGGTTCCTCGTGGGCCAGGTCATGACGGCGACCGGCGGCCGCGCCAATCCCAAGCTCGTCAACGAGCTCCTCCGCAAGACGCTCGACGGTTGACCGTCAGGCGAGGGGTCTCTTCCGCACCAGGCAGGTGAGCATGACCAGCGATCTGAACAGCTTCATCATCGAACCGGTCCGGCCGGTCGAGCCGGCGGTCTCCATCGACGACACCACGCTGCGCGACGGCGAGCAGACGGCCGGCGTCGTGTTCTCGAACCACGAGAAGATCCGCATCGCCAAGCTTCTCGACGAGGTCGGCGTCCATCAGATCGAGGTGGGCATCCCGGCCATGGGCGGCGACGAGAAAGCGACGATCAAACAGATCGTCGACCTGGGGCTCGACACCTCGATCCTCGCCTGGAATCGCGCCGTGATGGAGGACGTCAAGCACTCCCTCGACTGCGGTGTTGACGCGGTCGCCATCTCGATGTCGGCGAGCGACATCCACATCGAGCACAAGCTGCAGAAGTCCCGGCAGTGGGTGCTCGACCAGATCCGCCAGTGCGTGGCCTTCGCCAAGTCGAAGGGCCTCTACGTCTCGGTGAACGCCGAGGACGCCTCGCGGTCCGACCTCGAGTTCCTGCTGCGCTTCGGGCAGGCGGCGAAGAAGGAGGGCGCGGACCGCCTGCGCTTTTGCGACACGCTGGGTATCCTCGACCCGTTCGACACCTTCAACGTGATCAGCTTCCTCAAGCACCACGACCTGACCATCGAGATGCACACCCACAACGACTTCGGCATGGCGACGGCGAACGCCCTGGCCGGCATCAAGGCCGGCGCGACCTACGTCAACACGACCGTCAACGGCCTCGGCGAGCGCGCCGGCAACGCCGCCCTCGAAGAGGTCGTGATGGCGCTCAAGCACCTCGGTAAGGTCGACCTCGGCCTGAAGACCACCCGCTTCCGCGAGCTCAGCGAGTACGTCGCCGCCGCGTCGGCACGCACGATCCCCGCCTGGAAGTCGATCGTCGGTACCAACGTCTTCGCGCACGAATCCGGCATCCACGCCGACGGCGTCATCAAGAACCCGCTCAACTACGAGGCCTTTGCCCCCGAGGACGTCGGCCTCGAGCGGCAGATCGTCGTCGGCAAGCACTCGGGGTCGCGCACCATCTACCGCAAGTTCCAGGAGTTCGGTATCGAGCTGAGCAAGGAGGACTGCGACGGCGTCCTGGCGCTGGTGCGCCAGACGGCCGTCGAGCTCAAGCGCGCCCTGTTCGACAAGGAGCTCATGTACATCTACCACGACTATCTGGTGCGCCTGGGCGACGCCGTGCCTGTCGGCGACGGGCAGGGCGGCCCGGCGCCGGCCGGCGGGTCCGGGGAGTCGGCGCAAGGGTGAGCGGTCTCACCCTCGCCGAGAAGCTGCTCGCCGCCCATGCCGGCCTGCACATGGTCGTCCCCGGGCAGATCGTCGTCGCCGACGTCGACGTGGCGATCGCCCAGGACGGGACCGGCCCGCTGGCGATCCAGCAGGTCGAGGAGCTGGGTTCGCGGCAGGTCAAGGCGCCGACCTGCGTGTTCTTCATCGACCACGCGGCGCCGGCCCCGCGCAGCGAGCTCGCCAACGCGCAGCGCACGATCCGCGCCTTCTGCACCGCCTCCGGGGCGACGCTGTCCGACATCGAGATGGGCATCTGCCACCAGCGCGTCGTCGAGAGCTACGCCAAGCCGGGCGGCCTCGTGATCGGCGCCGACTCGCACACCTGCACGGCCGGGGCGCTCGCTGCCTTCGCGACCGGCATGGGCTCCACCGACGTCGCCGTCGGCATGGCGAGCGGCAAGACCTGGCTGCGCGTGCCCGAGACGCTGCGCGTTGAAGTCGCCGGCGCCCTCGCCCCCGGTGTGGCCGCCAAGGACCTCATGCTGACGATCGTCGGGACGCTGGGCGCCGACGGGGCGACCTACCGGTCGCTGGAGTTCGGCGGGCCGGGCGTCGACGGGATGGACATGGCCGGCCGGCTGACGCTGTCGAACATGGCCGTGGAAGCCGGCGCCAAGGCAGGCCTGATCGCCAGTGACGAGACCACGCGCGGCTTCCTGGCCGCGCAGGGCCGCGAGGCCGACTGGCGCCCGCTCGCCGCTGACCCCGGCGCCGCGTACGAGCGCGTCGTGCCGTTCGACGCCGCCGCGATCGCGCCCATGGTGGCGCGCCCGCACGCCGTCGACAACGTCGCTCCAGCGGTGGAGCTGGGCGACGTCCGCGTCGACCAGGTGCTTATCGGGACCTGCACGAACGGCCGCCTCGAAGACCTGCGCGCGGCGGCGCAGGTGTTGCGCGGCCGCCACCGCGCGCCGTCGACACGTCTCATCGTGACCCCGGCCTCGCGCGACGTGGCTCGCGCGGCGGCCGGCGAGGGATTGCTCGAGGTCTTCTGGGAGGCCGGCGCCGTGGTGACGAACCCCGGGTGCGGCGCCTGCGTCGGCATCCACGAAGGGATCCTCGGCGACGGCGAGGTCTGCGTCAGCACCGCGAACCGCAACTTCAAGGGACGCATGGGTAACCCCGAGGCGTCCATCTATCTGGCGGCGCCGGCGACGGCCGCCGCGACGGCCGTCGCCGGCGTTATCCGTGACCCGCGCGAGCTGCTCTAGGCAAGGAGGACCCCCGTGGCCATGCAGTATGACGTTCCGCCCCCGCTGAGCATCGACCCCTCGAAGCGCTACGTAGCCACCATCGCCACCGACCTCGGCGACATCGTCATCGAGATGTACGCCGACAAGGTGCCGAACACGGTGAACAACTTCGTCTTTCTCGTCCGCGAGGGCTTCTACGACGGCTGCACCTTCCACCGGGTGATCAAGGACTTCATGGTGCAGGGCGGCGACCCGACGGGCACCGGCCGGGGAGGTCCCGGTTACCGGTTCGCGGACGAGTTCCACCCCCACCTCAAGCACGACGGGGCGGGCGTGCTGTCGATGGCCAACGCGGGGCCCGACACCAACGGGTCGCAGTTCTTCATCACGCATGTCGCGACGCCTCACCTGGACGGGAGGCACGCCGTCTTCGGGCGCGTCGTCGACGGTCTCGACGTCGTCATGGCGATCCCCGAGCGTGACCCGATGACGGCGCGCGAGCCCGGTGTCGTCATGAACAGCGTCACGATACTCGAGGAGGAGTGGGCCCTGTGACCGCGGCTGCCGGCGCGCCCGCCGAGGACGGCGTGGCTCCCGAGAGCCACGCCCCCCCTCTGAGGGGGCGCGCCTGGACGTTCGGCGACGACATCTCCACCGACCATATCGCCCCGGGGCGCCTGTTCCACCTGAGGACGGACCTGCCCGAGCTGGCCAAGCACGTCATGGAGGACGCCGACCCGGGCTTCGCGGCGCGCATGCGCGCCGGCGACTTCATCGTCGGCGGCCGCAACTTCGGGCTCGGTTCGAGTCGTGAGCACGCGCCCCGCATCATCAGGCTCGCCGGCGTCGGCGCCGTGCTTGCCCAGTCGTTCGCGCGCATCTTCTTTCGCAACGCGATCAACGTCGGGCTGCCCGCCCTGCAGTGCGACACGAGCGGGATCGCGCAGGACGACGAGCTCGAGGTCGACCTCGGCGCCAGTGAGGTGCGGGACCTGACCACGGGCGCCTCGATCCCGTTCACGCCGCTGCCGCCGGTCATGGTCACGATCCTCGGCGACGGCGGCCTGGTCGCCCACGTCAAGAAGCATGGCGGCTTCGCGCTGCCGGAGGGATGAGATGACGCACACCGTGACCCTGATCCCCGGCGACGGCACCGGCCCGGAACTCGCCGAGGCCCTCGAGTCCGTGATCGCCGCGACGGGCGTCGCGATCGAGTGGGACCGCCAGGACGCGGGCCTCGATGTGATGGAGCGCTACGGCACCCCGCTGCCCGAGCACGTCCTTGCGTCGGTGCGGCGGAACCGCGTCGCCATCAAGGGGCCGATCACGACGCCGGTCGGCACCGGGTTCCGCAGTGTCAACGTGGCGCTGCGCAAGGAGCTCGACCTGTACGCCTGCCTGCGACCGGCGAAGTCCCTGGTCGGTGTGCGCAGCCGCTTCGAGGACATCGACCTCGTCATCGTGCGCGAGAACACCGAGGACCTCTACGCCGGCATCGAGCACATGGTCGGGGATGACGCCGCGGAGAGCATCAAGATCATCACCCGTCGCGGCAGCGAGCGCATCGTGCGCTTCGCCTTCGAGTACGCGCGCACGCACGGCCGGCGCAAGGTGACGGCCGTGCACAAGGCCAACATCATGAAGTGCACCGATGGTCTCTTCCTGCGCGTCGCCGGCGAGGTCGCAGGGCAGTACGCGGACGTGGAGTTCGAGGAGCGCATCGTCGACAATATGTGCATGCAGCTCGTGCAGAAGCCCGAGCTCTACGACGTGCTCGTGCTGCCCAACTTGTACGGCGACATCGTCAGCGACCTGTGCGCCGGGCTCGTCGGTGGTCTCGGCGTCGCCCCGGGGGCGAACATCGGCGACGAGGCGGCCGTCTTCGAGCCCGTGCACGGCAGCGCCCCCAAGTACGCGGGACAGGACAAGGTCGACCCGACGGCGATCCTGCGCAGCGGCGTGCTCATGCTCGACCACCTGGGCGAAGGGGCGGCGGCGCGCCGCATGGAGGCGGCGATCGCCGCCGTGATCGCCGAGGGCCGCGACGTGACGTACGACCTCGGCGGCGGCGCCGGGACTCAGGCGATGGCCGCGGCGATCGCCGACCGTATCGGAGCCTGAACAGGCGGAGCGCGCCCCGGCCCGCCGGGACGACGTGAGGAGGTGTCATGGACGACCGCGAGCGGCACATCAACCTGCACGCCACGCCGGAGATGATGGCCGGCGTCTACGCCAACTTCGCCAACGTGAGCCACTCGGACTACGAGTTCTCGATCACGTTCGTGCGCCTCGACCATGAGGGCAACGAAGGTGAGCAGCTTCAGGGCGTCGTCGTGTCGCGGGTCAGCATGTCGGCGAGGTTCATGAAAGAACTGATGGACGCGATGCAGGACAACTACAGCAAATGGCAGGCGGCCGAGAACATCAAGAACCTGCCGGAGGCGCCCGGCCGCGACTGAAGGGCACGGCCGCCCGGAGGCGATGTGCCTCTGGCGCGCCACCATCGGCCTTTTGCTGGTCTTTTCGGACGGCCGTCCGAGACCCCGAGGCGTATCTCCTGTTGCCCGTCCGAGGCGCCTCTCATAGAATGACGAAGCCTGTCATCCCCTTCGTGCGCCGCGGGAGACGCTCGCGCGAGGCATCGGGGGCACGTTCCAGCACGGCCTCAGGAGGACGCATTGGACTTCTACCAAGGCAGAGTGCTCAGGATCGACCTGAGCAAGGGCACAACGGCGGTCGAACCGCTGAACATGGAGTGGGCGCAGCTCTACGTCGGCGGCAAGGGTCTGCTCCTTCGCTACTTGTGGGACGAGGTGCCGCCGAAGCTCGATCCCTGGTCGCCGGATGCCCCGATCATCCTGATGACGGGACCGTTCGCGGGGACGACCGTCACCACGGCCTCACGCCTGGTCGTCGGCGCCAAGAGCCCGGTCACCGGCATCCTCAACGACAGCTACGTCGGCGGCTCGTTCGCGCCTGAGCTCAAGTTCGCTGGCTACGACGCCGTGATCATCAAGGGCAAGGCGGCGAAGCCGACCGTGGTCACCATCAAGGACGACGTCGTCGCCTTCGTGCCGGCCGACAACTATTGGGGCATGATGACCTCCGCGGTCGAGGCGGCCCTCCGTGCGGACTTCGATGCCAACGCCAAGGTGCTCTCCATCGGTCCCGCCGGCGAGAAGAAGGTCCCGTGGGCGTGCCTCAGTACCGACCAGTACCACAAGGCCGGCCGTGCCGGCCACGGCGCCCTGATGGGCGACAAGAACCTGAAGGCCATCGCCGTGCGCGGCACGGGGACGGTATCGGTCGGCGACCCCAAGGCCTTCCTCGAGCTGCTCTACAAGATACACACCGACTACGTCCTCACCGACGACAACCTGTGGGCACACGAGGAGGGCACGCCGGTCCTTGTCGACGTCGTCAACGGCGGCGGGGCGATCCCGACCCGCAACTGGTCGGCCGGCCAGTTCGAGGGCGCCGACAAGATCAACTCCGAAGCCTTCCAGAAGATCCGCATCAAGAAACGCGCCTGCTTCCAGTGCTCGATCAGCTGTCGCAACTTCCACGAGACGACGTTCGCCGGCGAGACGGTCCGTGGCGAAGGTCCCGAGTACGAGACCATCGCGCTCTGCGGCGCCAACTGCGGCATCGACGACATCGGCGCGCTCATGAAGTTCAACGAGCTGTGCGATGAGCTCGGGCTCGACACCATGTCGTCCGGGTCCGTCACCGCGCTGGCGATGGACCTCACGGAGAAGGGCATCCACGACTTCGGCCTGCACTTCGGCGAGGCCGAGTCGTACGTCCAGGTGCCGGCCCTCGTCGCTTCGAGGGAGGGCATCGGCGCCGAGCTTGCCTTGGGCGCCAGGGCGCTGGCCGCGAAGTACGGCCACCCCGAGCTCGCGATGCAGGTCAAGAACCTCGAGATCCCGGGCTACGACCCGCGCGGCTCGTTCGGCAGCGCCATCAGCTACGCGACCAGCGACCGCGGCGGCTGTCACATGCGCGCCTTCCCGCCCGGCGATGAGCTCGCGGCGGGTACGATGCCGGCTGACACCATGGAGGGCAAAGTCGAGCAGGTGATCGCCGGCGACTCCGCCAACGGGTTCATCGGGCAGAACTTCAGCTCCATCAAATTCAGCGGCATCTGGTGCGACTTCTGGGCCGTGACGCCCGAGCAGATCGCGCTGATGCTCGCGCCCCTCTTCGGCCACGAGTTCTCCGAGGCCGAGGTCATGACGATCGGCGAGCGCATCTGGAACCTCGCCCGCCTCTTCAACCTGCGTGAAGGCGTCGAGAAGGACGACCTGCCGAAGAAGCTCTACGCGTCGGAGGGTGCGTTCAGCGAAGGCCCGTCGGCCGGCAAGGCGGTCGGTGAGGTCGTCTTCCGCGAATCGTTGGCCAAGTACAAGACCCTGCGCGGCTGGGACGAGAACGGTGTCCCCTCCGAGGCCAAGCTCGCCGAGCTCGGCGTCGACGTGCGCCTCTGACGGCCGGTCTGCGAGAGACGAAGGGATAATCGAATGCCTCACGTGATGATCTCAAGCAAGAAGTGTACCGGCTGCCACCAGTGCGAGCTGGCCTGCAGCGCCTACCACGAGAACGGCTTCCGTCCGAGCGTCGCCCGGCTGTGGGCCGAGGTCAATCCGACGACCGGCGCCATCAAGGGCCACACCTGCCTGCAGACCGGCTGCTCCAAGTGCCAGGAGGCCTGCCCCCAGGACGCCATCGTGACCCGCGAGATCACGGTCAAGGTCAAGGGTGACTTCCCGGGCCGCGAGAAGCTCGGCGACACGGTGACCGGCTACGTGCTCGTGGTCGACGAGGAGAAGTGCACCAACTGCGGCGAGTGCTACGACGTCTGCCCGACCGACGTGATCCACGAGCACCCCGACAAGGAGGTCGCCTTCAAGTGCGACCTGTGCGGCGGCGAGCCGCAGTGCATCGCCTTCTGCCAGAACCCCTACGTCCTCGCCGTCGACCTCAAGGTCGACAAGATGGACAAGGAGCCGGTCCCGGCCTGACGTGCCATGGCGAAGGTCTCCGTCAGACTGCCGGTCGGCATGACGACCGAGGACGGGCGTCGCGAGATTGAGTGCGATGCTGCCACCGTCGGCGCGGCACTTGACCAGGCCGCGGGCGAGGAGCCACGCCTGCGGGCGCGCGTCTTCCGTGACGACGGGCGCATCTGGGCCGGGGTCTTTCTCAACGGGCGCAACGTCAACGCCCGCGAGGGACTCGACACACGGCTCGCGGACGGCGACAAGCTCGCCGTGGTCCCGCCGCTCTCGGGCGGCTGAACTGCGGCGCACGAGAAAGCGACGGGGCGGGCGCCCGAACGGGCGCCCGCCCCGTTTCGTTTGGTAGGATGCAGGCATGACCGAGGACGTCCCACCGGCTGACGCGGCGCCTGAGACGAGCGCGGCCGACACCACGGGCTTCGCCGACGTGGCGGACCCGCGCGAGCGCCTCAGCACGGTGAGCTTCGCGGCGGCGGTCGAGGGCCGCAGCAGCGTGCGCCGCTTTCTGCCCGACCCCGTCCCGCGCGAGCACGTCGAGGCCATGGTGACGCTCGCCGTGCGCGCCGCCAACGCCGGCAACTCGCAGCCGTGGCGCTTCGTGGCCGTGCAGGACGAGAGCGTGCGGCGCGACATGGCCGAGGCCGTGCACGCTGCCCTCGACGTGTTGGCCGACCTGCCCGAGTGCGCGGGACGCGGACGGGACATCCGCGCGATCCGCGCCTACGCGACCTTCTTCGTCGACGCGCCGGTGGTGGTCGCCGTCTTCGTCCTTCCCTACGGCGCACGCAGCGACGAGCTGCTGGCGGCGCGGGGTCTTTCGGCGGAGGAGCGTGACAGGGTCCGGCAGCGGCCGGACCTGCAGAGCATCGGCGCCGCCGTCCAGATTCTTCTCGCGGCGGCACACACGATGGGCTACGGTTCGTGCTGGATGACGGCCCCGGTGTTAGCGGCGCCGGCGATCGAGGCGATCATCGGCGCGCCGGCCGGCGCCCGCCTGGCGGCTCTCGTCCCGATCGGCCGCCCCA
>Ga0315281_10006430_pt1 | contig 16716 bp, 21 predicted proteins | sample YL17G07_0_MG_FD_204540 | JGI IMG/M metagenome (GOLD analysis project Ga0315281, IMG submission 204540) | Sediment microbial communities from Yellowstone Lake, YNP, Wyoming, USA - YL17G07_0 | ecosystem: Environmental > Aquatic > Freshwater > Lake > Sediment | place: USA: Wyoming | collected...
CTTCTTGGTGCGCTCCAGAAACCACGGCGTCAGCAGGGCGTCGACCTCCTCGGGATAGTCGTCCTGCATGGCATGGCGGTCTCTGTACCGAGGGTCTTTGGTCCAATCGGGAGTGCCCATAAGCTCGAGAAACTTCACCCACTGCTTGAGCTGAGGCGCTACCAGGGCGATATAGCCATCCTTGCAGGGAATGAGCCTTCCCGCGGGATACGTCATGCCGCCGCCCAGATAGCCCTTAGTCAAGCCGTCCCCAGCGCCTCCAGTGTACTTAGTCACCCCAAACCCCACGTGGTAAGTAGCCCAAACCTCCGCTTCCGAGATGTCGACCTGCTGCCCATGGCCGATAACATCTCTGGCGAGGAGAGCAACCATGGTAGCGCCTGCGGCGGCTATCGCAGCTTGATAATGCCCCAGCGCCACCGGCATCGTCAACGGCTCGCGCCAGTAGTGACCCGTAATCTGGCTCACGCCCCCCGCGGCACAACAGTTGATGGCATAAGCCTTATAGTCTTTGTAGGGGCCTGTTTGTCCGAACGGCGTTATTGAGGTCACAATAAGGCGCGGGTTTATCTTCTTGAGCTTAGCGTAGTCAAGCCCCCATTCCTTCATGAGCTTCGGTGAATTGTTCTCCACAAACACATCGGCGTCTTTGAGCAACTTCTTGAGGATTTCCTGCCCCGTTGGCGTTTTTATGTTAAGTGTGATGCCGAGTTTGTTGGCGTTCAGGTAGAGGAAGAGTCCGCTTCGTTCAAGATGGGGGATATCATTGGGAAACGGGCCATAGCTTCGGGACTCGTCTCCTGTGCCAGGATCCTCGACCTTGACCACTTCGGCGCCGAGGTCGGCCATCATCTTGGCGCAGTGTGCCGCCGAGATGAAATCACCGCACTCCACCACCTTCAATCCTGAAAGCAGTTGCTCTGCCATGCAATGCTACCTCCGTTTCAAATCGAGGCGGTTATCCGTGTCATGTGCATTTAGTAAGAAGTCTACCCTATTACACTCTCCGTTTCAACCATTTCGTGAAAAAACCCTACCCTGTAAATGCCATTGCTTGACGGCTTTTGTTACTCACAGCATTGTGATACAATTCCCCTAAGTTCTTGACCATCAGGAAAAAGCTATGACCTTGAGACAAAAAACTAAGATAGTATGCACCATCGGACCTGCCAGCGGTTCGACCTCCGTCATAGAGGAACTCATACGTGCAGGGATGAATGTAGCGCGCCTCAATTTTTCCCATGGAACCCTTGAGGAGCATGCCGGCTATATTCGAAATATACGTAAGGCGGCAGCGAAGCTGAAGACCCCGGTAGCCATCCTTCAGGACCTCGCCGGACCCAAGATTCGAACCGGTAAACTGGGGAAGAAAGAGGTCCGGCTCAAGGAAGGTGCTGGCTTCACCCTCACCACAGCTAAGGTGCCCGGCGATGAGCATTCGGTGACTGTGAATCTGCCCGAACTCGCCGAGAACGTGAAGCGGGGCGATGTCATCTTCCTGGACGATGGGGCAATCAAGCTTGAGGTGGTCAACACAACTCCTGACTCTGTGAGATGCCGGGTCATCGTGGGAGGCGTCCTGGGCTGGGAGAAAGGCGTCAACGTGCCAGGGGTGAACCTGAAAATACCCTCTTGCACAGAAAAGGATTTCAATGACCTCCTCTTCGGTATAGAGCATAAGGTAGATTTCGTGGCCCTTTCCTTCGTGAGGGAAGCCAGAGATATGCTCCGCGTGAGGAACTTTCTCAAAAAGAGGGGGGCAGACATTCCCCTCATCGCCAAGATAGAGAAGTGGGAGGCTTTGGAAAATCTGGATAAGATACTTGCTGCATCCGATGGGCTGATGGTAGCTCGCGGCGATTTGGGCATAGAGATCCCGCTTGAAAGGGTCCCTCTGGCTCAAAAGGAGATAATCAGGAAATGCAACCACGCCGGAAAGCCTGTAATCACAGCCACTCAAATGCTGGAGTCCATGATAGAGGCTCCCCATCCCACCAGGGCCGAGGTCACTGACATAGCCAACTCTATCTTCGATGGTACCGATGCCATAATGCTCTCCGGGGAGACCGCCATCGGCCATTACCCGGTAGAGGCGGTACAGGTCATGATGAAGATTGCCCTGACCACGGAGGCTGCCTTACCCTACAGCAAAATGCTTCTGGACAAGGGAGCAGACCTTGAGCCTCAGACAGACGATGCCATAAGCTACGCTGCCTGCCATACCGCCCACCAGCTCGGGGCAGCAGCCATCGTGGCCTTCACCTCATCGGGGAGCACTGCCAGACGGGTGGCTAAGTACCGCCCGGGTATACCCATCATCTCCGCCACCCCAAGCTCCAGGCAGAGGAGAAGACTCCTTCTCTCTTGGGGAGTATATCCCTATGAGGTAGCAGAACCATCCAGCATAGCCGACCTCTTAGCTCAGGGAGCCAGGCTGAGCCTGGAAACCGGGGTGGCTCGGAAGGGCGACCTCATAGTTATCACCGCCGGTATCCCCATTGGCGTAGCGGGCACTACCAACCTGCTCAAGGTGGAAAGAGTGTGAAAGGAGGAGCAAATTATGGTGTGGTATGATTATCTGGCCTATATCTTCGCTGGCTTCTTCCTTGCTAACGGCGTGCCCCACTTCGTGCAGGGCATATCTGGGAAAAAGTTCCCCAGCCCCTTCGCCTCTCCCCCGGGCCGGGGTCTATCCCCTCCACTGGTGAATGCTCTTTGGGGGCTGGCAAACTTCTTCATCGGGTACACCATCATCTTCAAGGTGGGAGACTTCCATTTTGGTATGACCCGCGATGTCCTCATGGTATGCCTGGGCGCCTTTCTCGCTGCGGTCATTTTATCCATCACTTTTGCCCGCAGGGCAACCCCTGACAGCTAATTGCCTGTCGGAGAATGCAGAGGGGTAATCCGCCATAGGCGGATAGGGACACAGGGGGTTGATATGAACCTAAAAAACAAGATAGCCATCGTCACCGGCGCAGCCAGCGGCATCGGCAAAGAGACCTCTATCGAACTGGCAAAACGTGGCTGCACCCCTGTATTAGTGGATATCAACGAAGCGAAGCTGGGAGAGACGCTGATAGCGGTGCTCAATCATGCCCCTGATGCCACCGCAGAACTCTGCGACATAAGCAACGATGCACAGATTAAGCAACTGGTTCAGAAAGCAAACGAACGCTACGGCAGAATAGACATCCTTATCAACAACGCCGGCATAATGATAGTGAAATTCTTCGAGGAAACCTCACAAGACGAGTTTGACAGGCAGATGGCTGTCAACTTCTACGGCGGAGTGAACCTGATACGCGCCGTCTTACCCATAATGGAGAAACAGGGCAAAGGAGTGATCATCAACGTAGCCTCAGTAGGTGGCAGACTGGTTGTGCCCGGAACCGCCGTCTATGCCGCCAGCAAAGCAGCCTTCCAGGGCTTCTCAGAGTCACTGTATTTCGAGCTGAAGGACAAAGGAATCCACGTGGGCATAATCCTGCCCGGGGGCACGCGCACCGGGGTTTTCGACGCTTCTACTTCTAAACTGGGCATACTTTATCGTAAGCTATGCAGAACATCGCCGACAAAACCTGCCAAGAAGATAAGGACAGCTATTCAGAAGGAGAGATTTGAGACAATCGTTCCTTCCTACTACAAGATTCCCATCGAAATTCGCGACTTCTTCCCCGGTCTCTTCGGCAAAGGATTGCTGCTTTGGCTGCGCCGCTACTTCGGCTAGGGACACGGGCTAGAATACCTGAACTTTACAATGACCTAGCCTGCGTTAAGGCGATGAACTCGCTGAGCAGGCTCACCTTCATATTACAGCAATTAACGTAGGAGGCAGCAAGTGGCAAGTATCACGGTAGTAATCGGAGACCCGCCGTATGGAAAACAGAGGGCTTACACTGCGCTGAGGTTCATTCTGGCAGCATTGTATGAAAAACACTCGATAAACCTCTTCCTGCTCGAGGATGCAGTCTTTCTCGCCAAGAAGGGCCAGGAACCCAAAGAGATGCCCGCCTTGCTGGCTCACGAGACTATGCCCAATGCCGAAGAATTGCTGAAGGCTGCCGTCAAGCAGGGCGCCAAAGTTGGAATATGCGGGGTTTGCTGTTCCGAGCGGGCATTGAAACAGGAGGAATTGGTAGCGGGCTGCCAAATCTCATCCATGAAAAACCTCGTGAACTGGGTTGTGGAATCCGACAAGGTGATGTTCTTTTAAGTCCAGCGGGAACCGCCCTAATAATTCTGATGCTTTAGCGCGCCCGTTTGTAGTATACTGATGGCCGAATACTTGGGGGAGTGACATAAATGGCCGATGCCAAGAAGCCTCGCCTCACCGAGACCGTCCACGGCGCGGGCTGAGCCTGTAAGATAGGTCCGGGTGACCTGGCGAAAGCTCTAGAGGGGCTGCCTCTCATCTCAGACCCCAACCTTATCATGGGCATGGAGAGGTCTGAGGACGCCGGCGTGTATAAGCTGCGCGACGACCTGGCCATAATCCAGACCGTGGACTTCTTCACTCCCATAGTGGACGATGCCTACACCTTCGGCCAGATTGCCACCGTCAATGCCCTGAGCGATGTCTATGCTAAAGGCGGCAGGCCGCTCACCGCCCTGAATATAGTCTGCTTCCCCATAAAGACCATGGATATCTCCATATTGAGAGGGATTTTGACCGGGGGACTGAACAAGATGCGCGAGGCTGGCGTGGTGCTGGTGGGAGGTCACAGCGTGGAAGACAACGAGCTGAAGTACGGCCTTTCCGTCACCGGAGTTATCCACCCCGACAGGGTAATCATGAACCAGGGCGCAAAAGTGGGCGATAAGCTTATCCTGACCAAGCCGCTGGGAACAGGCATCATCAGCACCGCTTTGAAAAATGGGAAGGCGAGCGATAAAGCGGTTGCTAAATCCGTGAGCAGCATGACCACCCTCAATAGGAAAGCCTCCGAGCTGATGCTCACCGTTGATGTCCATGCCTGCACCGACGTCACCGGATTCGGGCTGCTGGGCCATGCCTGCGAGATGATAGAGGGTACAGACGTAGGCATGCTAATTCACGCGGATGCAGTGCCCTACTTCCCCGAGGCGAAGGATTACGCCGAGATGGGTATGGTGCCCGGCGGCACCACGCGCAACAGAGATTTCCGAATCAAGATGGTTGACATAGACAAAAACATATCCAAGGTTATGGTGGACATCCTCTTCGACCCTCAGACCTCCGGCGGCCTGCTCATGTCCGTGCCCGCCGCAGATGCCGAACTACTACTGAAAAGGATGCGCCAGGAAGGCGTCGTAGACGCCGCTATCATCGGCGAGGTTGTGTCAAAGCCCAGGGGCAGGATAGTGGTGAAATAGGATAATAAAGTCCCTCATCTAATAACTAATAACAAAAATCCCTTCAGTAACCTCAGGACATGATTTCAAATTATCTTATATCTCACTGACTCTCACATGCCAAACATCGTTGCTGCGCTCTTGCGCTATAAGCTTTCTGTGTTAATATAAAACGTCGTAGGAGAAAATCACGAGCTACGCTAGTTGACGGGAGGGGAAAATTGGTGCAAATGCCCAATTCGCGTCGAGCTAGAGCGAAGCAACTTCTGCAACAGTCAAAAACGCTGCTTTTTCAAGTCCGAGAGGATATGGTGTTAGGGCGTTTCGGGAGCAACGACCTTCGTATGAAGGCCTATAACGACTTGATAGATGCTGCTTCCCAGATCTTCCCCGAAGATCATATTTTGAACGGTCAGATGGTCATAATGCCTGATGCTGTTTTGCAAATGTACATGCCAGACCGTGGTGGCTTCTTGCCCTTTGCGACCATGCCTCCTGAGTTACCATCACAGCGCACAGAAGTGCATCTTAGCCGTCTAGTCAATCGCATCGAGATACTGTTGGGAGAAGAACCTGCGCAACAACCATTGGATACAAAAGATTTCATGTTCATAGCGGATCAGAAGCTACGAGATGTTTTAAGGCTTGATTTCATCGAGGCTCAAAAATCGTTCTCGGTAGAAGCATACAAAGCTTGTGGTTTGCTGTGTGGTAGTTTAATAGAGGGAATGCTCTTGGATATCGTTCAAAAACGTAGTGACCAATGTATTGATCAAGACACCGTTGGTATGACAAAACTCATCGAAACGTCTAGCAAATTAGGGTTGCTGAGTCAACCTGTTTCAAATTTTGCTAAGGGTGCTCGTGATGTTCGTGATACTGTCCACCCACGCGCCGAAATTCGCCAGGGGCACAGAGCTTCCAGGGATGAGGCTGAAATTCTCCTTCAGTTAGTAAGCCTCATTTATAATGAGCTTAACACTAGCTCTACCGAGAAGGGAAAACAATGATCAACTCTTCCTTGTGTAACGTTACATCCACATCCATATTCCTAATACCGTTCGTGGTGAGCTTGTCGAACCATGAACGGCCCTTCGACAGGCTCAGGGCGAACGGATTGGCTGCTGCTTCCGCTGAATGAAATTTGGTGGGGGCGGTTCGCGAACCGCCCCCTAGCCATGACGAAAAATTCTACGGGACGTTAAAAACAGGCTTTCGTTTCTCCACGAAGGCGCGTATTCCCTCCTGGCCGTCCCGAACGCCTACACAAGTGCGAATGCCTTCCCGCTCGCGCTCTATGTGCGTCTCGAACGAGGTATTGAATGAATCCGTGAGTAGCTGTTTCGACCAGCCAAAGGAACTCAGCGAACGTTCTGCAAGCTCTCGAGCCATGCTAACTGCCTCCTCCAGCGCCTGGCCATCCTCCACAACCTTTGTTACCAGTCCCCATGCCAGTGCCTGCTCGGAAAGAATAGGTGGGTCAAACGCTGCGATCTCCATGGCCCGAGCTAAACCCACGATTCGGGGAAGGTTAAATGTGCCTCCACCGTCAACGCAGAGCCCGCTCGAAGGATACCCCAATTGCATTGCTGCGGAACGGGCTATAACCCGAAAATCGCAGGCCAGCGCCATCGTGAATCCGGCGCCGGCTGCAATCCCGTTGATCGCAGCGATAACGGGTTTCTTCATGCGCCGAATCTCCAGGATTACCTGGTGAAGTCGGCCCGCTCCCTCGTGAAATATGGGCGGAAGCCCCTGAGTAGCGCCCAGTGCCATCTTTAAATCGGCACCGGCGCAGAAGGCCCGGCCCTTGCCTGACAGGACCACGCCTCGGACGGCATCATCCGTTGCAAACGACATCATACAGGCCAGAAGTTCCTTGAGCATATCCAGGTCGAATGCGTTCAACACCTTCGGCCTATTCAGCAATACGATTCCTATTTGCCCGTCCCTGGTAATCTCTACAGACTTGGACATCCTGGCCACCTCCATTTGTAGATACTAATTTCGTAACGGTATCCGAGAGCAGAATTCTTGCGCCAGTATACTCTTTGAAGCAGAATGTCGCAATCGGCTGGGGCTCGCCTGTTTGAGACTAAAGTCACATACAATACGAAATAGCGAGGGTACTATATGATGAAGAGTAAGGGGAAAACCCCAAAGGAGGTACAAGATGTTTGAGAGATACGCGCTGATCAGAAGGGAACCGTTTACTGAGATAGTTCCCTTCGAGACTGAGGTAGATAGATTCCTTGGTAACGCCCTGAGCATCTTTGACTCACCAGTTTACGTGCCCGGGACTTTCATTCTGGAGCGCTCACTTCTAGCTCCAATGGAGGTCTTCGACAGCGACGGTAATACGGTAGTCAGACTCGAGCTGCCAGGCATGACCATGGACGATATCGACATCTCGGTGTCGGATGGGCTGCTCACCATCAAGGGAGAGAAGAAAGCAGAGAAAGAGGTCAAGGAGGAAGGCCGCTATTGCTCCGAGAGGGTCTATGGTAGCTTCCGCCGAACGCTCTCAGTCCCTAAGGACCTGGATGAGAGCAATGTCCATGCCACCTATGATAATGGTGTCCTCGAACTGTTGCTGCCCAAGGCAGAGGAAAAGAAGAGACGCAAGGTAAAGGTTCAAGCCAGAAAAGCCAAAGGGTAGAATACCCAGAAGCTAGTTGAGCGGCCGTCTAGGGAACTGCCCCCTCGGACGGCCGCTCTTTATTCCTTGTCATGGGTGTTCACGTTGTACAGGGAAAGGATGTTGATATAGGGGAATGAAAAGGACTGTATGAACAATCTCCTATTGACTTCGTAATATACTATATAGTCAGGAGAGGAGCTGCGCGGCAGAGATAACAGAATTTCTTCAATAATATGAATCGGAATAGAGTTCCTGGTTGGCTGGTCAAGGGCATCGGGCTCGTGGCATTGCTCCTGCTGTTCTACGCTTATTTACCCTTGAATAACCTCAGAGGGCCGGTTCATTCGCTGGAATTGCCGGTAGACGATCACATTCCTGTAATGCCTGCGTTTGTCTTCCCCTACCTCTCGCTCTATTTGCTGCTGGTCATCTCACTGTGGCGTTTGCTGCAAGCAGAGACGAGAGTATTCGTTATAACGGCACTGGCTATTGGCCTTGACCTCGCAATAAGCTATCTGGTTTTCCTCTTTTACCAGACCCAGGTTGAGCGCCCCACCATACTCGGCTCCGATGTGTCATCCGGCATCCTGAGATGGGTTTATTCAAATGACCAGCCGTTCAATGCTTTCCCCAGTTTGCATACCTCTCTCTCCGCGCTGCTTGTGCTGCTGTGGGGCAGGGTGGGTTCTCGCATTCAGCCAATCATAGCGCTGTGGGCAGTGTTCATCATCGCCTCCACTTTACTCACGAAGCAACATTATATAGCCGATGTCTTAGGAGGAATAGCTGTCGCCCTGGTGAGCTACTACGGCGCAGTCAGACTTGGCTCTTTTGCAGTAGGTGGAGCAAACGAACGCCTTGTATTTTGGAGAAGGCGCCATCGTTAGCTTTCTCCGCGCTGCTGTGTTCCACCATACTAGCTCTTCCCTCAGATTCCAGTACCATTTTCTCATCCGTATCCCCTGAGATACCTATTGCGAACGAAATGGGATAGTGCTAGCCTTCTACTAGGCTATTCCAACACGACTATTGCAAGGCGGATATTATCCAGGGTTGATACTGAAGGAGCTAACATGAAGAAAGTGCAAGACATCATGGCGAACGATGTTGTGACCGCAAATCCTGAGATGAATGTAGTTGATGCTGCCAAACTGATGCTTAAAGAAGACGTGGGGTGCCTTGTGATAATGGAGGGAAATGAAATAAAGGGAATAGTCACCGACCGGGACCTGATGTCTTGTGTTGTACATGGGCATAACATCCAAGAATGCCGTATTTCGAACCACATGACCAGCCCTGTCATAACCGCGCAGCCCGATGTGCTGCTTATCCACCTGGCCAAGTTGATGGCCGCAAAGCGAATCAAGCGAGTCCCTATCACCAAAGGGAGAGCACTTGTCGGAATCATTTCCTTCTCCGATATTGCCCAGGATATGGATGAACAGGTTGCGGGCATGTGGTCGGAATGGCTCGAGCTAATAGCTGTCACAAAGACTTCCGCTCAGCATCGAAGGGGGAGAGGGTCCAAAAAGGAGACTTCCGCTGAGTCTCGCCCCGGCAAGCGATTCGGAGACCTCCTTCAAGCGGAGTCGAAGGATTAATAAACCCTCAGCGAATCTGCGTGCCCCTAGCGAGATTCGAGGCCGGGTGAGCGTTCACCACTGCTGATGCATACACATCCCAATGAGCCCCATCACTGAACACGCTCAGTTTCTCTTCGTCCTGTATATGACCCAGGTTCCCAGAGCTTTGGCAACAAGCTGACCTCCGCTCTTTATTTCCGACTCCAGCACGGCGCTATTGCTACTCCTTTTAACAACGGTCGTATCGCAGGTAAGCGTGCCGGATGTTATTGCCTTCAAATACACTATGCTGACCTCGATACTTGCACATTGCTCCCCTTCTTCCAAGGTTGGAACGAGTGCAAAACCCATACCGGAGTCCGCCATAGTGAAAAGGGCTCCTCCATGCACTGTTCCGTAAGGGTTCAGCAGCGAATCATTCACTTTTAGCACGCACCGGCTGTAACCCTTTTCCCACTTGGTATAGGTCAAACCTGCGTGCTTACCGAACCGATCTAGCCCTTCCAACTTTGAGGTAATCTTCTTCGGCATTCTGACGCCCCCTATTTCTTGCTATATCTTTGAGATACAGCCTGAATACTTCTTGCGGTAGTATAAATATCGCAGTAGAATACCGCAAGTGGTATGAAGCTTGTCAGTACCGAGGCTCACCGATGTTTGTGACCAAAAATGTTTATCAACTAAGCGGCATAAGGGGCTTTGGCATCTCGGGTTCAAATGTATTTCTGCTGCTCGATGATAGCATTACGGTGGTTGATGCCGGGCTCAGAGGCGGGTCTGCCAATATACTGAATCAGGTTAGACGGCTGGGCTACAAACCTTCTGACGTCGCTTATATTATCCTGACACACCACCATGCTGACCACATCGGCAGCTTAGCCGGGTTGAAGAAAGCAACCGGAGCCAAAGTCATGGCGCATCCTGCTGACGCTCCGCACATAGATGGGACTTTGCCGCAGCCGGGTCCAGCAAGGCCAAAATGGCTAGGTAAAATGCTATCTCCTTTTGGCAGGATGTGGGCTACTATACCAGCAGAAGTGGACAAACTATTAAATGACAGTGAGGAGCTTCCCATGCTTGGCGGCATCAAGATATTGCACACCCCGGGCCACACGCCAGGCAGCATTAGCCTGTTCGTGCCGCAGGAAAAGCTGGTTATCGTGGGTGATTTGCTTACCCATAGATTAAGGCTGAGCATGCCTTCACGGCTGTTCACCGTTGACATGGGTCAAGAAATGAACTCCATAAAGAAGCTAGCAAGCCTTGACTTCAATATTATAGCCTTTGGTCACGGTCGGCCTATTTTGCGTGAAGCTCGTGATGCAGTCACCGGTTTTGCACAGAAACTTGAGACCAAGCATAAAATATGAAGCAAGCCTCCCAATGTAGTGCTTCATGCTGCCTGTTAGCTTGACGCTGACAAGCAGAATGTCTAGAATGTGGATTATGAAAAAGTCATTGGGTTTCTACGCCGTTGTTGCCGGCATAATAGTGGTAGTGGTTGGCATGCTGGTCGGTCTGGGTCTGGCCGGAAAGTGGATTGCCTTCCTTACTATCGCCATCCTTGCTATACTCATGCTTGTATTTCTCTCCGACATACCAAGGGGGCAAAAAAGCTCAAGGTAACCTTGTCTGTGCTGCTCACTCGCCGCCAATGCGAGTCGTTCATTTATCGGCTCGACATTCTCTCACAAAGTTGACCATATTGCCCCTACGAAAATCCAGGATACTGAAGAATTTTCTCATTTGCTCGTCATCTTCTCTCAATAGCACCTGTACATCAACTTTGTTTTGCTCACAAACCTCACAAAACGTTTCCACCAGCCTTCGGCCCGCACCCAAATGTTGATATTTTGGGTGCACCCCCATCATGTCTATCCACCCTTTTATATCCTTTCCATATTCTACTCCCCGAATGTCTCCCAAAAGGAAGCCCACTGCCACTCCCTCTGTCTCCGCTATAAAGCTTAGGGCCGGACGATATACTTCTGCCTCCACTTCAGCCGCTACCTGCCATGAGATAGCTCGTAGTGGGCCAGATAACGACCTATCTATTACTTTTACCTTGGGGATATCTTCGTCCATCATGCGACGAATCGTGATTTTAGTCTCATCTGCTCCCATTCTGACCTCCGACGCCTGCCTAAATACACTTACTGTACAAACAGATTAGCATCACAGCACAGACCTGGCTTCTTGCGTTAGTATACCTTTCGCTGTAGAATATCGCAAGAACAGGCTGCCCGTCCCTTGACCTCCTGTGCGACTGGTGGCACAATGTAGGGTGACCGACAGAAACAAGGAGGAACGCTATGCTATTCGTTACGCTTTTGACCCCGAAAGGCAAAGGACAGGAAGCTGTCAACTATCTGAAGAAGCTCAAGGCTCCCAAAGGCATCAAGATCCTCAATATCTATTTCACCATGGGTCGTTACGATGGGGTAATTATCTTTGAGGCAGCCGATGCCAAAACGGCAATCAGGTTTGCTGCGGACGTGGGCTTTACCACCGACTACTCGGTGGAGACCTTAACTGCTATCCCAGCCAAAGATATGTAAGTTACGGTATGCTTCACGGCGTTACCTTCTCAGTTTGGAGGCAGCAATGCCAAAGAAAACTCATGCTACCTGTTTGACCTGCGGCAAAAGTGCGGAATACGAAGCTTGCACCCAGAAATGCGCCTCGCCGGAGGATGCCCGCTGCATAGTGCTTGAGGGCTGGCTATCAGTCGCTTACTGGAGGGGCAGGATGGAAGCCGAACGCTACGATTTCTGCTCCTTTACCTGCCTTCAGAAGTGGGTAGATGGAAAGGTGCCCAAGGTCCCCGAGTCATTCTTCAAGGCTTTCGGCGAGGATTAGAACCAGCGGGCAGATTTAGAGCTGGCGCTAAAGAACCAGAGGCAATAGAATGGCAAAATACAAGTGCACCATCTGTGGCTACATTTACGACCCGGAGAAAGGAGACCCCAAGAGCAACATCCCGCCCGGAACCTCATTCGAGGAACTGCCCGATAACTGGGTATGCCCCGTGTGCGGATGGTTCAAAAATAAGTTCAGACAGATATAGTTCTGAATTTGACCTGCTTTCCCCCCCCCAAACAGAGTCCAGAGATAGATAGCCGCTATCCCTCTTGGCCTTGTTGTAGACCAGTTTAGCCACAGCTATATTTTCGATAGCCAGCCCCGTAGAATCAAAATGGTGACAGTCTCGTAGAGCACAAAACGTTATAAAGTGTGGTATATTGATGGAGTGAGTGAGCAGTACGGATATGCCGGCAAAATCCTGAGGGTCGACTTATCCTCGGGAAGCATAAGCCTTATGTCAACTATGGACTATGCCGAGAGGTTTCTGGGCGGCAGGGGCATCGCAGCAAAAATCTACTGGGATGAGGTAGTACCACAGGTCAAGGCCTTCGACCCCGAGAACCAGCTGATATTTGCTACCGGGCCTCTGGCAGGGCTCAAAGGCGTGAGCGGCTCCAGATGGCAAATCTGCGGCAAATCTGCCCTCACTACCCCCGAATACTTCAACTACTGCAATCTGGGTGGAAATTGGGGCGCTCAGCTCAAGCTTGCAGGCTACGATGCCCTTGTGATTCAGGGGAAGTCGGAGAAACCAGTCTATATCCTCATAGAGGATGAAAAGGTTCAAATCAGGGATGCCTCCGCTCTCTGGGGCAAAAGCACTATCGAAGCGCGCGAAATCCTGAAAGAACAGTTAGGAAGCCAGGTAAGCGTTGTCGCCATCGGCCCTGCCGGAGAGAATCTGGTCACATTCGCCTCTGTCCTCGCCGATAATGATGCCAGCGGCTCCAGCGGCCTGGGAGCAGTCATGGGCTCCAAGAAACTCAAAGCTGTGGTAGTGAGGGGCAGCGGCAAGGTCGATGTAGCTGACCCGCAGAGATATCGAGAGCTGGCACAATATGCCCGCAAACTGAGGCAGGGGATAAGCATGGGGATAACGCCTGGCACGGACCAGCGTATGAGGCTGAAAAAAGACTATTGCTGGGGCTGCACCGGCGGCTTCTGCTTCAGGGGAATTTACAAAGCATCCGATGGCAAAGCGGGCAAATACATGTGCGGCTCAGCGACCTTCTATATACTGCGGGCACGTAATTACTACGGCGAATGGAATGAGGTGCCTTTCCTCGCCAGCAGGCTCTGCAACGAATACGGCGTCGACACTCACCAAATGGACACCATGATGCAGTGGCTCTCTAAATGCCATCAGGCGGGCATTCTGACAGAGGAGAACACCGGTATCCCCCTTTCCCAGCAGGGCAGCCTGGAGTTCATAGAGACCCTAGTCAGGAAGATTGCGCTGCGGGATGGCATCGGAGACATCTTTGCTAGGGGACACTGGAGGGCTGCGGATGCCATAGGACGCGGGGCAAAAGAACTGCTTACTGACTATATCACAGATACCGGTCACTTCGCCTTGATCGAGGGGCCCCGAATGTATATCACCACAGGGCTGCTCTACGCCATGGAGCCGAGGCAGCCCATGAACCAGTTGAATGAGATGGGCTCTCTGAATTTATGGCTGATGTGGGTCTATAAACAAGATGGAGCATTCGTTTCCAACGACGTATTCCGCGCCATCGCTAAGAGATTGATGGGAAGCGAGGCTGCGGTCGATTTTACAACCTATGAGGGGAAGGCGCTGGCGGCGAAGATGATCCAGGACCGCGAATGTGCCAAAGAGAGCCTGATACTTTGCAGTTACCTGTTCCCGATTATGTTCTCCCAGAATACTAAGGACCATGTGGGCGATCCCAGCCTGGAAAGCAGGATACTCTCCGCAGTCACCGGCAATGAGATAGATGAGGCTGGACTTTACAGTATAGGCGAGCGCATATTCAATTTGCAGAGGGCGATACTTGCCAGAGAAGGCCATAGGGGGAGAGACAGCGATAGAATTTCCGAGTACAACTTCACCAAGCCTCTTAAGTTCGATTTGCACAATCCCGAATTGCTGTCCCCCGGCAAAGGCGACAAGGTAGTAAACAAGAAAGGCGCCGTGCTCGCCAGGGATAAGTTCGAGAGGTTGAAGGACGAATACTACGGCCTAAGAGGCTGGGATATTAGCACAGGCCTGCAGACACGAGCTAAGCTTGGGGAACTCGGGCTGGGCGATATGGTGTTGGACTTAGATCGAAGAGGACTCATAGTATAACGCTTGGCAAACAGAGACGCTGAAGATTTAAGGAGGTATGAAATGGAGAGATGGTTTCTCACCGTGGAGAGCAACTGCTTTGACCCGTCGAAGGAAAAGGAGTTCAGCGACTGGTACAACAACATTCACCTGCCGGACATCCTGGAGATCCCCGGATTTATGCACGCTGCATTCTACGAAAACTCCAATCCGTCAGAGGGGCAGGGTAAGTTCCTAGCTACATACGAGATTGAAACTGACGACCTGGTTGTGACTCTGGCTGCGTTCAACGAGATTGTCAATGCCAGAGCAGAGCAAGGGCGGATGAGCGACCTTGGCGTAGCTGTGGGGGGAGGGCTCTATCGGCAGGTAAGCGCCCCCCTAAAAAAGAAGGGAAAGAAGAAATAGAGGCTTTGGCCTCAATACCTGAATTTTGAGCTAGTGGGCTATATCCAGAATACAATGGTGAGGCTGAACGATGAAAGTAGTTTATCCTGCGCAGACATACAGGGAAATCCCCGAGTCCATGATAATCAAACAATCAGACGATGCCTGGCATCCCTTAAAAGACCGCAACTACATCGAATGGTGGTACTTCGATGTGATGAACGGCGATGGAGGCATTGTCAGAGGCCAATTCTACGTCTCCGGCGATATTTCCCACCCCCGCAGGGTGCTAACTGGCATAAGGGCTACATATGTTGCGCCCGATGGAACAGAGATCACTCTGGAAAAGAAATTCCCCTACTCCTCCTTCAAGGCTTCGACCGAATCCTGCGATGTCCAGGTCGGTAAAAACTTCATTAAGGGAGACCTCTCACATTATGAGATCCATATCGAAGACAGCGAAAAATCACTCGACCTGGAACTTGACTCCAGGATGAGTGGCTTCACCAGCTATGCCTGCTTCGGAGATGAGACAAAGCGCATGTATTGGGTTGTCCCCCAGCCACGCGGCCAAGCCCGAGGAAAGTTCCAAACGAAGCAGGGGACCTTCAGCATAGATGGCTTGGGCTACCGTGACCACAACTGGCTCAATTTCCACCCTTTGAACGCCATAGCGTATTGGGATTGGGGAAGAGTCTATGATAAAGAGTTTACTTTTATCTTTGCGGATATCGTTACAACCAGGAGACTGGGTAATGCCCATATAAAACCTTTGGTGATTTATGATTCATCCAAGCTGATCTACGTCACCAATGAATCAAATAAGTGGAGCCTTCACAAGGCCGATATCAAGCTTGATCCTCATACAAAGCTAGCACTTCCCGAGAGACATCGGGTAAAGGCCCAGGATGGAGATTTATCGCTCGAGTTGAATTTGCACTTGGAGAAGGTCTTTCAGAGGATAGACTTATTGGCTGACTACAATCCGGTGGTAAGATGGCTAATCCGAACCTTCAAGGCAAAACCTTCAGTGACTTCCTACTTCTCGACAGGCTCAGGAAATTTGAGCCTCGCTGGACGACAGAGCGGCTTGACCTGCACCGCAGTGCATGAGCTTGTCCGAAACATCTGAGCTCTCAAACCTTCCCTTAGTCCTTTTCATATCAGCTTGCAACCCATGAAGTGACCCCACTTCTACGAAGAAGTTTGACTGCTTGGCAGTAGATTATGTAGAATTACCTATCGAAGCAACTGGGGGTACCATCAATATGTCCACAATGAATGGCCAGTCAAACGAGGCTGCAGGGCAAGAACCCAAGCTGACCACGAATGGGTTGGATGAGGCAGACATCCGCGCCTTCATCAGCAGCCTGATAGACCAGAATAGTGACCTTGCCAAAAAATTCGAACAAATAGATGCCCTCATGAAGCTTGCAGAAGAGCAGGTGGAAACAGCCAGAGCAGAGGCCGAGAAAATCATTACTGAAGCCAATCAAATAGCGGAAAAGACTTCTCAAGAAAAGCTCCTCATAGCTCAACAGCAGGCTCAGGAAATCATAAAAGCGGCGGAGGAACAAGCAAGCAGAATTATCTCAGAAGCAAAGCAAAAAGGCAGA
>Ga0315281_10006432_pt1 | contig 16714 bp, 15 predicted proteins | sample YL17G07_0_MG_FD_204540 | JGI IMG/M metagenome (GOLD analysis project Ga0315281, IMG submission 204540) | Sediment microbial communities from Yellowstone Lake, YNP, Wyoming, USA - YL17G07_0 | ecosystem: Environmental > Aquatic > Freshwater > Lake > Sediment | place: USA: Wyoming | collected...
GACTATAAAACCCATTCCCAATTCCCATTAAATCGCTAAAAATCTTTTCAGCAGTGTCAAGCGACTTATCTATAATCATAGCCTGCTTATAAGACTCTACAGCATGGATAAAATCACTTTTCAATAATTGGGGACAGACACCAATTATTGAAGTTGTCAAATAATTGGTGTCTGTCCCCAATTAAGCTATGGGTATATCGCCTCAAGCCCCATAAGCCTCATTAGCCTTGACACTCGTTTAAGATTTACCTCTTGCCCCATTCTTTTTAGCATTACAGTTATACGACGTATACCATAAAATGGCGTAGCAGTATATTGCTTATCTATCATATCATCAACATGAGATTATACTCGCTAATCCCTTCCTTCCTATAATACTGGATCGTGATAGACCAAGCAATTCACATTGCCTATGAATAGGTATCCGTTTATGCTTATTATCAATGAGTTTTCTCTGTTCATCAAGACAACTGACCAGATTTTTTTTAGCCAATCAAGTTCTACCTTAAGTTGTCCTATCTGACGATATAGTTCAGATTGAAGCTCTTCGCCTCGCTTCTGATCCTACTTCCTTTTATTTGAAAATATGCTTGGCAGTTCTTTTAATAAATGTGGTCTTTTATTTTAGCGGTTTTATTTTTTATGGGTTGCAACCCTGAACCTAAGATTTCGCTTTATATCATCCTAAGGGCTTTTAGAAAGAGTTCTCCATAGTCAGAACTAAAACGAGCATACTGATAAATACCAAATTTCTATAAATAATCAAAGGATTTGTGATAATTCGTTAGATATATGTTATTATTCTGATATAGGGATATATTCCCAATCAAAGAATACACGCGTAACAAGGAATTTTATGAACCATTTTGGAATAAAAGCGCCTTCAGATTTAAATGAGAAGACCCTTGTCATTAAAATCCTGCCCCTTTTAGTTATTGTCTTTGCTGCACTTTTTATTATTACAGCTATAGTATTTTACATACACCAAAAAACAGCATTGAAAGATGATTTATCACATAAATTGCGATCATGCCAAAGAATTTTATCTGAGGATATTGAAAAAGACGCTAAATTATTAGAAGGGCTGATTGAACCAATTATACTCAACAAGGATATAAAAACCGCATTAATTGCCAAAGACCGTGAGGGACTAAAACAACTAGGGCTGCCTATATTTAACCATATTAATTCAAAATACAATATTACGCACTTCACATTTATATCACCTGATCGCATAAATATTATTCGCCTGCATGATATTAATCTCTTTGGAGAAAGAGTCAATCGTTATACAACACTTGAGGCAGAAAAAACAGGCCGTACTTCCTATGGCATAGAGCTTGGCGTGTTAGGGACATTTACTCTAAGGGTGGTAACTCCAATCTATAGTAACAACAATCTAATTGGATATATTGAATTAGGAATGGATATATTTCGCATACTACAAAGGATTAAAGATACCCTTGAGATAGAACCATATGCGCTGATAGAAAAGAGCCTGCTTAAACAACAAGATTGGGAGGCAGGGATGAAGATTTTAGGGTTTGAAGGCAGTTGGAATATGTCCCCTAAATACGTTATTAATAATGTCTCTGTAAGAGATATACCAGAGTGCGTTATAAAAATTCTGTTAAACAATATCCTCAGTAACCAAAAAATCTATCTTAATGTGTCCTCTAATAATAACAGATATAATATCGGGTTCTTCCCTCTTTCTGATGTAAGCGGTAAAGAAGTCGGACTCATACTGATTACGGACCTTTATACCCATAAAATCAGAGCTGATATAAGGGCATTTTCTATGGCTATATTAATCAGCCTTTTAATAGTCTTGATAATACTTTGGTTTTTTTATAAGGTTTTAAGCAGTATTGATAAGAGATTAAGGGACTACAATTATCAAAGAGAACTATATGAATCAAGATTAAAAGAGGCTAATGCTGAAGCAAAGGCTTCAGACAGGGCAAAAACTGAATTTCTCTCAAATATGTCCCATGAGATTCGCACTCCGTTAAACGGGATAATTGCAACAGTAGAATTATTATTAAATACCACGCTTAATTATGAACAAAAGGAGTTACTTTTAATAGCAGCAAGCTCGGCAGAATCGCTTCAACTTCTGCTGGACACCATCTTAAATTTAGTAGATATGACATCTGGTAGAGTTACTGCCTTAAAGAAAATGTTTAATCTAAGAGACTTAATTAATAGCATGACACAAGTTTTTTTTATTAAAGCAAAGCAAAAAGGCTTAAGATTTTCTTATTTAATAGGAGATGACGTTCCTGCTGAGTTGTCTTCTATCCCTGACTTGCTAAAACAAGCCTTGACGCATTTAATAGATAATGGAATAAAATTTACCCAAAACGGCGAGATACAATTATCCATAAAAACAGATAACAAAACACTGCTTTTCAGCGTCATTGACACTGGAATTGGAATTCCAAAGGACAAATTTGAGGATATATTTAAGAGTTTTGCGCAAGTTGATATGAGTTTTGCCAGAATGTATGGAGGGGCAGGACTTGGACTTGCTATAACCTCTAAGATTATCAATATTCTGAATGGAAAACTTTGGGTAGAAAGCGAGATTGGTAAAGGCAGCAGATTCAATTTTGTTATTAATATTGAGGATTGCAATCAGATTGACAGCGGCTTATTAAAAGACATGTCTATATTGATAGTTGACAATGATATAATAAACCAAGCAATATTAAAAGAGATTTTAACCTCTGAGGGAGCTGCTCTTATGACAGCCTCAAATGGAGCAGAGGCGCTTGAAATAATAAGGCAGCGGCAGTCTTCTATAGATGCAGTGATAATGGAAATAAGGCTGCATGATATAGAGACAACACAATTTATTCAGATACTTAAAGGAGATATCAAGACTAAGAACTCAAAAATAATACTCATAGGTACGGATAATATAGTTAATTTGGAAGGATTTAATGTATTGTCATATCTTGAAAAACCGATAGATAAGACTACGCTTATAAACACATTGTTAAAATCTGAAGGTTAACTATAGCAACAAGGAGAGACATGAAAGAAAAAACACTTGTACAAATGATTCTGCCGCTCCTTATTATTGTCTTTTTCTTACTATTCCTGATAAATCTTTATTATATTTTCCAACATCAAAAAAGAGAACTTTTAAATGAAATATCAGGAAAATTAAACTCTTCTGATAAAATATTTAAAGAGGATATTCAAAAAGGGGCAAATTTCTTATTCGGCTTAATAGATTTTGTTCAAAAAAATAAAGAACTTGAAAAGGCTATAAAGAATAATGATGTCGATACATTAAAAAGAGCAGGGGATACTATCTTTAAACAATTAAAATCTAAGCATAATATTACACACTTCACTTTTATTAGTACTGACAGAATAAGTCTGGTACGTTTACATGAACCTAGTCTTTTTGGTGATAAGATTAATCGTTATACAATGCTGCAAGCTGAAAAGACTGGTAAGCCTTCTTATGGACTTGAGCTTGGTTTGCTTGGGACATACACCATTAGGGCAGTAGTTCCTTGGTATATTGATCAAAAGTTGATTGGATACATAGAACTTGGAGATGATATTGATGACATAATAGATAGAATAAGAGATACCCTTAATATTGAGCCATTTGTGCTGATAGAAAAGAAACTCCTTAACCAAAAAAACTGGGAAGCTGGCATTAAGATACTTGGGTATAATAGCAGTTGGGGGATACTCCCTAACTATGTAATTAATAATAAATATAAAGGTGTTATCCCACAAAGCCTGATTAGAATATTTTCAGATAATTCCTTTAAAAAACAGCAGATATATCTTTTTGAGCCATCTAATGATATAAGATACAATTTAGGATATTTTCCAATATCTGACGCTAAGGGCAAAGAGGTTGGAGTAATGGTTCTTGTTGATAATTATGAAGATATATATCATCAAGAAATTAATACATTTGCTATAACTGCTCTCTTGAGTCTTTCAATAATTTTAATTCTAATTGCTTTTTTCTTCAAAATTCTAAGCAGCATTGATCACAGATTAACAAATCATAATATCATCTTAGAAAATACTGTAAAAGAAAGGACTGCCGATTTACTGCAAGCTAACAGTGTAATTGAATCCCGCTACCTTTTGCAGGATACTTTAAGGAAGATATTGGCTATAGCAGTTGAAGACATTTCTATGGATGATCTTTTAGACCTGATACTTGCTGAACTTATTAAGCTGCCCTTTTTGTCAATTGAGGGTAAAGGCTTAATCTTGCTTATAGAAGATAACCCTGAAATACTTATCCTAAAAATGCATAACGGATTATCGGAAGAGATAATAAAAAAATGCGCAAGTGTAAATCTTGGTTATTGTCTTTGCGGGAGGGCAGCAAAAGAGCGTAAGGTGATCTTTGCAAGCTGCATAGATTCTGACCATGATATAATGTATGATGGAATTAAGCCTCATGGGCATTTTGTTATACCTATTATCTCAGGGGAGAACCTGCTTGGCATATTAAATTTTTATATGTGTGAGGGGGTAGAAAGAAATCAGCAGGAAGAAGATTTTTTGATTTCTGTTACAAATACGCTTGCAAGTATTATAGAGCGGAAAAAGACTGCTGATCTATTTAAAATAAATTCAGAGGAAAACTTAAAAATCCAACAAATGCTAAATGTGGTATTAAAAATCTCTATGCAGTCGATAACTTTACAGAAGCAAATAGAAATAATCCTATACATTATTCTATCTTCTGAATGGTTAGGGGTTAATTCTAATGCCTTAGTACATCTAGTTGATGAAAAGTCTTTGGATAGACTGGTATTAATTGCGCAAGTAGGGATTCCTGCTGACATTGCAGTTAAGTGTTCAAATATTCCATTTAGTCATTGTATTTGTGGGGAAGTGGCAAAAAACAAGAAATCCATATATACTCAAAGCTCTACGACAGCAGGATGCTGCAAAGGTCATTTCTGTAATCGTTATATTACTCCAATCCTTTCAGGAGATAAGCTGTTAGGCATTCTAAACATTTATGCAGGCGATGAGTTTAATGACTGTGATGAAACAGATGCTATGCACGTTTTATGGCATAAAATGGAGCATTTTATCTCATCTCTTACAAGTATCTTGGCAGGAATTATAGAAAAGAAAAAGATAGAGCAAACGCTTGAGCAAATGGCAAATTATGACACTCTGACTAATCTTCCGAATCGCGCCTTTTTCATCAATAGCCTATCTAATATTCTATGGCAGGCAAAAAGATACATTGAAATGTTTGCCATACTCTTTATTGATCTTGATGGCTTTAAGGCTGTTAATGATACATTTGGACATAATATTGGCGACCTATTACTCAAGGAGGTTGCCAATAGATTAACAGGTTGTTTGAGACGTAATGATGTTTTAAGCAGGATAGGCGGAGATGAATTTATTATATTGCTCAATCGAATAAAATCAAGGAGTGAGGTCTCTGAGGTAGCTGAAAGAATAATTACACAAATCAGCGCCCCATTTCATTTAGATAATAATACCTGTAATATAGGCACAAGTATTGGTATAAGTATCCATCCAGATGATGGAGAGAACGTAGATGAGTTGATTAAAAAAGCAGATAACTCAATGTATGATGTAAAAAAACAAGGTAAAAATAATTTCAAGTTTTTCTCATGAGGGTATAGTTTTAAAAATAATATTGATTCTCTATAGTCACAACAAGAAGTATGTCTTTGTTACTCCAAGCAAAAATAATAAGATATTCAAATTCTATAATTGTCATATATTAAAAATTCTACTACAATAAGTATGTAAACTTATTAAGTTTTGGCATTGTATTGTAAAAGGCAACCGAAAATTGACCCCCTATGGGCGTCTAAAATTAACCCCCCAGTTTATAAAAATAAATACACTATTTTGACCCTCAATGTTTAAAAGTTTCTTTGAGTCTATAGCTTTCCCATGAGCAATTTATTATTTGAGCCTTATGTGTTACTCTATCTAAAAGAGCAGCTGTCAGATTTGGCTCAACAAATATTGGTTTAAATCTTGTGATTGAACTTGAAGACTGCAGACATCTATCCTTCTATTGGCCAGCCATAAAAATGACGCAGGAGTTTGATTCCAAGCGGAGTTATTGTGCAACCCTTTAGATCATTATAACTGATAAGATGAAGGGATTTTAGTTTCTTCATAAATTCCCTGATTCTATCTTCTGGTATATTTAAAAACTCTTCAAGCTGAGAAGTTGACAGAAACTCATTATCCCTTAAAAGCTGCAAGGTGCGTCTTACCCATGGTGTGTCATTATTTTGTTCAAGTACCAAAAGCTGCTCTTTGATACTGAATATCTCAGAATCCTTGACATTACCCATGGCTTTTTTATAATTCTCTATGTCTTCGCCTATATATTCAAATTCAATACGCACTACGCGGTCTTTTTCGTAATCAATATCAAGATCGCTGGTTTCTGTCAGACTCTGAAGAAACTCATCCATAGTCTCATAACCGCTCCTGTTGATTTCTTCAAGCGTCACATAGCGCAATTTCCTGAAATCAACATCTACAACTCGCAACAGTCCAAGATTATGAGAACGATAAATCTTTCCCCGCAATACCTTTAAGGTATCCCAGTGCCTAAAGGCTAGACTTATGACCCCATCTTTAACTGCTTCATGATAATGTTTTTCAAATTGTAACATAACTTTGTATAGTAGCAGATTTTTATAAAAAAAGCAATGCTTCTATTAAGTTTATATCAATATATTTAAAAAAAGAAAAAAATTCACCACAGAGAGACAGAGATCACAGAGATAAGATTTAATAATAACCCTTTGAGGCAATTGTCCAATACCCGATTTGTTTATCTTCCTCTGTTTACTCTGCGCTCTCTGCATCTCTGAGGTGAATTCTTTTTATGAATTGCGAATCGGCATTATTACATTTTTATATAAAATTTTGAATTGCTTTCCTTGTAAGAAAGTAATCAAATATTTTATCATATCTGAAGATGGCGTGTTGACTTTATTATTTTTTTTATCTTTTTGGGTGATATTATGGGACAGCAAAGAATAGATTGTTTTAAATGTAGAAATTTTTATATAACATGGGACTATACTCGTCCTTATGGGTGCAAGATTATGGGCTTTATGTCTAAAATGATGCCCTCGCTTGAGGTATTTAGGGCATCTGGTGAGAGGTGTTTACATTTTATTAAAAAAGATTAGGACAATTGGTAAAGTTTTAGTTTTGAATCTGCATCAAATATACCATACAACTCTCAATGCCATGCTCATAATTGAAGGCAGGCTGCCGTATACACTGAGCAGACTTCCTAATGATTCGCTAATAAAGACGCCCAATGTCATCTTTCTTGATATAAAGTAACTCACAGACTCTTGAGCTAATATAGACCCGTCATAAGGACTGATAAATGCTACTGCGTCAAGGTTGAGTTTTGATTGAATCACGTCTGGATAATCAAAGAGCGCAAAAAACTCATGCTGCATAAGAGGCTCTTGTTGCTGCGCTGCATATTGACGGATAAACCAGTAAACTTCTGCCATCGTGGAATTTGAGCTTCCAAGCGAAATCCATCTATTGAAATCTCCTTCATTCAATCCTGATTGATGATAGTGGTATTCCAAGTTTATTGTCAGTTTTGAACTGCTAGTCCATGAAGCTCCTATTGCAAGGTCATTTTGAAAGGCTGCGCTTGTATTTGACTGTATCATAGTTCCAATTGGCAGTGTTTGGGTATTTTTTGTTAAGGCTCTGTTTGTAATGTCTGCCTCAGTTACCCCTGCCCATTCTGCATAGGCAATCACGCTGGAACTGATAACCTTGCTCAAACTTAATCCAATGTGAGCGCCTATGTTATCAATAAATATAAGCGCCTTCGGATTCATGTTTGCTATGTCATAGCTGAGTGAAGCGAGAAATCGGTTTGTATAATTTGTTTGACCAAATAGAGGATTGAAACCTGAAATTGAAGTAGTTTGAAGCTGGGTTTCATTCTGCAGTTTAGGGGCAAAGGCAAGCGTAAGAGAACCATTATCCCAGATTTGCTGATCCTCTATCATAACTGTTCCCAGCCTATTTTCTTTTTGAGCAGATGGGTCAATTGAGGCAATATTAACAGACGATTGAGTCTTGAAAAAATCACTTGGATTATAACCAAGCGCAGTTCCATTTTTTAGATTAATTCTACCTGCCTCAAGATAAGTCATTGGAAAGGGCTCAAATGTCAAAAACGCTTCTCTAAAATCATTTCCTGCGCTTTCATTACTTGGGAATGGTATCATATTACCGACATATCCATTTAAACGATCACTTAGACTAATCTTAAGCCATTGATTCAACTGCAGATTATAATCTATGTCTAAACTTGTTCTATTTTGCCAATTCGGAAGTTCAATTGGAACTGGCACTGTCTGCGTACTGCGGTTTAGCCACCCAGTGAAGGCATCCTCAATATATGCCTTCCCGCTTAGCGCAGAGTTTTTATCGGGTGAAACCTTGTCTTCTATAGCCTTAGGAATCAAAAGCAAATCTGAATTCTCATCTTCCTGCCCATAAACTATATTAGAAACGATAAGGCTGAAAATAAAAACTATAAAAAAAAGTTGAACTGTCCTTAGCTTCATTTCATTCAATATTTAGGCGGGGAAGAAAATCCCGTTGATACCAGCTATCTGGAATTTCTTTAGACTTGTGAGCATAAGTATTCATAGTTGTAACGAGTTTTGAATTTACCGCATCAATTATAATGATCTCAGATGGTCTCATAGCTCCAAGCTGGTCAACATATTTGTGATAATAGGCGATCTTAAGAAGCCTCCCGCTGTCTGAATAGAATTTACCCTTTACTGGACGATATGTCTCTTTTTCAACCCAATACTCAACCCTGCCGTAGACAGCGCTGTCATTAATTGGGGAGAGGTCTATATGCCAGCATTTCCTCTGCAAATGATCTGCGTCATTTAGCATCTCGGCATTTCCAACAATCTTTGCAGAGTAATCCTTTGCTAAATTAACTGTGACCACATCGCCAACAGATGCCTGTCCTAAGAGCCTCTGCTGCGCAGATAACCGAACAGACGTCTTTGATGCAGGGTCATAAAACCACATCGTTGTGCCGTTCATAAGTACAGTTTTTCCTCTATCACGAGGAGGTTCTATGTATCGCGCAAGATTTTTAAATTGCCCTGATTCCTCGTCTATCTTTGAATAGACTGCTAAAATAACCTCATTTTGAGGCAAACCATCCTTGTATTCAGTCAGGCGGTCATTCATTTGAAAGGGTTTGTCTGGATTTCTGACTGAATCGCAGCGCATTATAATGCTCTGAGCGGTTTCATCTCCGCCATACGCCTGAAGATGAATAATCAGTGAAAAAATTAGGATTATGAGATATATGGAATATTGCCTTTTCATACATGCCCCAGAGCGTCAACTATCTTCATCTTAGCAGCGCGTCTTGCAGGCAGCCAAGCCGCAATTGTAGCCATTGCGCCAATTCCAAACCATATGCCAAACATCAGCTTAGCTACTCCTGTTGTCAGCACAGATAATGGTATAGGGTCTGCCTGTCCAGGAGGCAGCCAAGTCATCCCTGAATGATTAATAATCACGGCAAGCATTGACCCTATTATAATTCCGAGAGTCGCCCCAATAAACCCAAGCAGCGCCCCTTCAATCACAAATTGAATGGTGATTCCTCTTTTTTTTACTCCCATAGCCCTAAGCGTACCGATTTCATGTGTCCGCTCCATAACGCTCATACTCATAGTATTTACTATAGTAAATATAACAATCACGGCTATAACAGCTGAGATAAATGAAAATATTGTTGTGAACATCTTCATTGCCTGAGTGTAAAATGGCTGCAATTCGGTTAATTCTCTCGTTTCAAGGTCAAGCCTCTTGTCTTTGATCAGTTGATCAAGCCGAGACTTGGCAATAGGAATATCCTCTGTCTTATGAAGCTGCAGCACAATCCCAACCGCCTGTTTTTCACCCCTGCCATAAAGCAGCCTCTGGGCAAGATTGAAGTTCATAATTATAAGGGCATCGTCAAGTTCTTTGATCCCTTGACTAACTGCTTTATCTACATAGAAACTAACAACGTTTGGAGCGCTGGCAGCAGTTGCTGCAAGCAAGTCTAAGCGTGGAGCAGTGATATTTTGTAGAGGTTGATCAGTCTTTTCCTCTAATGAGCTAAAATCACGTTTGCTTTGTTGAGATTGTGTCACAACCGCGCCTTGATGTTTTGTACAGTCAAGAATTTTGAGTGACTCGCAAAGCCCTAATATCCTGCCAAGTCCAACTCCGATAAATCCGTGAGTATCATCTGTTTCGTTGATAGGTTGAAAAGAGTGTGAGAGATATATTTGATGCTCATTCCAAAGGTGCATTTGATTATAGTCCTCAGGAACCACCCCAAGACCAAAAAAGGTCTTTGATGAGTCTGCGTCAAAATTCCCAGCTATGCCAAAGAGATTTATTGTAGGAGTTATAACATTAATCAATGGTTTAAGCACATTATCTTCAGCAATTAACTTGTAAACCGCTTGATAATTATGGATGCCGTATGCAGATGGATTGCCAGAGCCGTATTTGAAATATCCAGAGCGGAAGACAGTGATATGTCCAGACCTGCAGACATTCTGAGTTTCCATAGCTGCGAAGATTTGAGAGATAAATTCGCCGAATATCAACATTGACATAGCGCCAACTGCTATAGCCATAATAGTCATGGAAGAGCGTCTGATATTTCTAAGGATATTTCTTAAAGCAATCTTTAATGTGTTCATATATTCTCCGATGTATGGGAAATCAACTGCCCGTCCCTGATAGAAAAGACATCCTGAGCATGAGAGATTAATTGCTGGTCATGGGTAGAAAAGACAAAGGTCGCTCCGTATTGTTCTTGAATCTTGTACATAAGATCAATGATGGATGCCCCTGTCTTGCTGTCAAGATTAGCAGTTGGTTCATCTGCTAAAACCAATCCAGGACCTTTAACTAAAGCGCGGGCAATTGCAACCCTTTGTTTTTGACCTCCGCTTAATTGATTTGGTCTGTGTCCTGCGTGTCCTCTAAGCCCTACGGATTCCAAAATGTCCATAGTCCGCTCTTTGCGTTCTGTTGTTTTTATGCCTAAAAGTGTCAGCGGATACTCGACGTTTTCAAAGGCGGTAAGCACTGGAATCAGATTAAAATTCTGAAAGATAAAGCCGATGTTTTGAGCGCGGAATTCAGACATCTTATCGTCTGAGATTTCAGCAATCTTCTGCCCGCAAACCTCAATAGTTCCATCAGTAGGCGTATCAAGGCAGCCAATCATGTTAAGGAGGGTCGTCTTTCCGCTTCCAGATGGTCCTAATACCATTGAAAAACGTCTCTTTGGAATACTGAGAGAGACATCCTTTAAGGCAGGGATTGAGACTTCACCCATCTGATAAATCTTTGATACATTTTCAAAAACAACTACGTGTTGTTCTGTCATAATCACCTTTTGCGTAACTTTAAAAAAAAGAATTCACCGCAGAGACGCTAGTAGCACAGAGGAAAATTAAAAATTAATAAAATAAGGTTCTTTCTGGTTTCAAGTGGGTAAAATTGCTTTATATTATTCTATAATGCCTATAAAATGACAGGATATTGATAACTCAAAAAGACGAGTTATCAACATCCCTTTAAAAACTCTTTGAGTTTTCAACATTTTACAGGCACTACTACTAATTTTGTAAGGAAAATGATGAAAAGAGTTTGCGCTTACATCGTAGGCAAGTCTACTTATGCCATCAATCGCTTTATATTTACCCACTCAATTTAAGAAAGAACCAACTATTTGAATCTGACTTGGTATTAAGTCATATAGTATGTGAGCGCAAGAGTAAGAAAATAGTATGTATATCTATTTATTAAGATATTCCTTCATTATCCGTTTGAATTCCACGCCAATACCCTCAGTAAGGCGAATACTTTCAGTTGCCCAGTCGGCTTTGGTAAACATATTTTTCTCAATGTTATCCAGCCGCCCCTCAATGTTATCAAATCTTTCATCTGTACTTATCTTAAAGTCAAGCATCTCACGTTTGAAGTCATTGAAGTCGTTAATGTATTGATATAGGAATAACATCAAGCGGTCTGGAGGTCCCGTCCTTTCAACAATCTCCTGCAGCACTTCTACTACAATCTGTCTTATCTCTGCTTTTTCAGTAGTCATCATTATTTATTATAACCTATAAATATATTTTAATCAACCCAAATGAATTATTTTTGTGGAAAATGATTATTATATTATTAAAAATCAACAGTAAACTAACTTTGATTTATAGAGCGGTCTCAATTTGATAAACGATAACCTATATTCACTCAAAACGCGACGCATCAACTGGGTCAAGCCTTGAAGCCTGCCAAGCAGGATAGATGGTTCGTTTGTAGTATTTGATTCTTGGTTTGCTTTTCCTAGTTTCATAGAGAAAATATATGATACAGGTTACAATGTAGTTTGCAGGCTTAAATATATAGCCAAATATTCATTACATGTATCAAGGAAAGACTTATACTCTCGACTCTCTTTATAAAAAAGTATCAAAGAATATGAAGAAATTCCCAACAATACAAGGTAAATATGCTTCTATCAAGGTTTTAACAAAAAAAGGACTTGAAGTAAAGATAGTATTTTGCCGTATAGAAAATGCCAATAAATGGGGCGCAGTGTTGTCCACTGATATTGATTTAAGTTCAGAAGAGATTCTAAATATCTACATAAAAAGATGGACAATAGAGCCTTTTTTAAGGAATGCAAACAACATCTTTATCTTGGTAAAGAACAATACTATAAGAAATAAATGGTCGCTGTCCCTATTTAACCACAATCCTTGCATATCTGCACCCTTTGCATTGCATAGCATTGCAATACTGCAATCCATGCTCAATATTGAAAAACAATAAAACTATACGAAATACCGCTTATACCCTCATTATAGCTAATAATCCTCCATCAAGCATGGAATATGCAATACTTAAAGTGATACATCAGGAGGAAAGGATGAAGATAGCAGTCCCAATATTTAACGATCAAGTATCACCGAGATTTGATTCAGCAAGGGAAATCATAATCGTTGATTGTAACGATGGAAACATTGGAGATAGAAAGAGGCTGATTACTATAGATATGCCTTGTCCAGAGAAGATTAAACGACTGATTGAGTTAAAGATTGACGCATTGCTCTGCGGAGGCATTGATAAGATGTGTGAAGAATATCTAAAACATTTTGGCATAGAAGTCAATTCATGGTTACGCGGCGACGCAGAGACAATACTCACTAATTATTTATTGAATTATAAAAAATTTCACAAGATCAATAAATATGGTGGTCAAATTGATGTCAACAAAACGATTATTAATAATAGTATTACATCCTTTGAGATTGATTGAACTATGGCTATATTTTATATAGCTGAAATTTGTAAAATAGGAGGCGCAAAATGTTAGAATTACTGATACCTATTACAATATTTGCTATAATAGCTATGGTGCTTGTAGAAGAAGCTCTCTATGAACACAGATAAAGCGCTGTAACTATACCACTGTTCAACTGACAGTACAGAGAAAGAAGGAATTTTATTTTTAAAGCCCATATATTAAAATTTTTAATCTTTCTCTGCGTCTCTGCGCCTAATAAGGGAACAGCAATAAATTCTGTTCCATTTGAATATTGATGGTGGAAGCTTTTTCGTTTCTCAAAAAATGGGCTGAATTTGTGTAAAAGGATGAGTAAAAATGGTTCTGCCGTGTCCATTAATTATAGCATTTAAAAAGGGTTATAATATTATTACGCGCCATAATGACACCCCATTTAAGTGTTATGAGGCAACTGGCTGCCTCTCTACTAAATGTAAGGTTAGATTACAAGGTTCGCTGAATAAAGGCATCATGGTAGACGACAGTGATATTACAAGACGTTTGGGCTTAGTAATTGCCATTGATGACATATTTAGAGTCCTTGCTGAGAATAATCTTCTTGACAAGGTTGAAAAAGGACATCTTGATTTTCTTATTAATGAGGCAAAGGAATGTCTTGATGCGGTTAGTGTCTTTAATCAGGAAAAAAGTATCAGTCTTTCAACTATTATTGCCTTTGCAAAGAAAGACTTTAAAACAGAGCGGTAGAATATCTTTAATATTGTAAAATTCTAAAGGATGATGGTGAGATATGATTGATATTACGGTTGCAAGATTAACGCATATAGAGTGGACACTCCAACTTGAACTGGCATTACAAAAGAGAAATTTGGTTATTGATTTAAGGGCATATAACGAGTGCGAGCTTGGGATATGGCTTTACGGCATTGCATTAGGGATGTATGAAGACATTCCAGAGATTAAACTATTAGAGCAAGAACACAAATTATTTCATATAGCAGCAGAAAAGGTTGCAAAGTGGCATAATAGTCCTAATCTAAGCGCAAGGCACGACGCTCAGGCTCAGGTGGATTTTGACGAGGTAAAGATACGGAGTAAAGAGATAGTCTATATATTGACTATGCTTGAATTTAAGATGTTGGATCAATATAGAAATAAAGCCAAATCTGTGGATTTAAGGGATTTCCTAATGCACCCATTAAAGACATTATCCAATATCAACAAAGGTAGTAGAAACACAAGCAGCATATATAGGCTGTCATTAGAAGAGCTAAGGAATGATCTTAGAGATAAGTATTGATATCAATCCGCAATTCATAAGGTAAAATAATATGATACATTAGCATAGTGTTTTATTAAAAAAACTATTCTCCGCAGAGACGCAGAGAGTTAGCTAATTCGTATAATATAAATAGTTGCAATATTTTTACATTCATGAGTAATATCTAAACCTGTGCTAAAAATAATAAGTATTGAACAATAACATATTTAATAGTGACCTATGGCTCAAGGTAAAGGAGGTTATTATGAAAAAAACACTGTTTAGTGTAATTGCGGTTGCTGTACTTGCTGCATTATTACTTAGCGGTACAGTTTTTGCTCAAGGTCTTAGTTTTGGACAAGCTGGTTGTTTAATGTTAGGCGGAAAATGGTGGCATGACGTTGATTATGCTAAAAAACTTGCGCTGACAGATAAAGAAAAACTTGCGCTTGACAATCTTTATTCTGAAAATGCAAAGGGTATGATTGACTCACAATCTACCCTACAAAAGGATGCTTTGGCTATTTCACAACTTATTGACATTCCAAATATGGATGATGAAGCAGTTTTGGCGAAATTCAAAGAGCATAAAAATACAATGGATACGATGAGGACAGAACACTTTAAATATTTATTAGAAATTCGGAAACTGCTTGGAGTAGTGAGGTTTCAACAGTTAAGAGCGCTTAATAATTGTGGTTTAGGTTATGGAATGGGTAGTGGCAGAGGAAGTGGTAAAGGAATGGGTAGAGACAGAGGTACAGGCAGAGGTACAGGAATGGGTATGGGTAGAGGTTTAAATCCTTATTGCCCTTTAAATATGCAATGACAAACTAAATATGTGATAAATATATCCTTGAGCCATGATTGACATTTTCCGTAATTATGACAACTCTTGCCAGTTATTTCAAGAGTGAGGATGAACTTATGCTTAAAAATACCCCTGAACTGTCCTATTAATACAGGCAGTTTAGAGGGTACATCTATAATTGGGACAGTAGTTTAATTGAGATGAACAAATGAAAAATTTAAAAATTATTGCCTCTACTCACCCCCAATATTAATAACCCTGTCAGAATTAAAAACACTGGCAAGATAATAGTCTCCGCTCTTTCTGTTAACCCCTTCAAGCATGTCTTCTTTATGGTAGCCCCTTGCTTCAGCGCATGCCTCACAAGCGGTAACTTTCAAGCCCTTAGATATTAAATCCTTTGTCTTTGCCTCTAATGATGAATAATCTTGAAACTTGCGCTGCCCTTTTTTAGAAAGCATCGTAGCATTGCCTGAAAGCCATATGTTTACTTCATGACCTTTATTAATTGCAGCCTCTGAGAGCTTGATTACAAAATCAAGGTTCATTGAACCAACTAATGAAGAAAAACAACCTATTGATAACTTGCCCAAATCTCCTCCTATAACCATATAAATTTTTCACTCAATACATTAAAGGAAACGGAATTTATTGCTGTTTACATAACATTAAAAATTACATCCGTCAAGACATTATAACATATTTAAAAACCAAAATATATTAAATATCGGGATTTAAATTGGTAATATGTTTTTTTATATATCAATACTGAGGGCAATAAACAGAAAAGGTCAGCATCTATTCAATGCCAACCTTTTCTGCCTCGTTTTGCTCGTTCCACTACTTTCAACACCACTTAATGGCGTTAATTTAATTATACCAAGATATTTCTATCTTTGTCAAATTATAATAAAAATAATCAGCAATTATAGGAAAGGGTTAATAAAATAATTATTCCCTTTTGTCAAATGTCAAGAACCGTCCAGCAATTCTCGGTGAGAAAAAATACTGAGTTATAGCAAGGGATACAGAAGATGAAAAAATAATATTTTCGTAATGAATAATTATTTTATAGTGTCAAATTTTTGACACTATATTTTTAATATTCAAATGTGTTATGTTTTATTATGACAATAAAACGACACTTGAGTTTTAATGCATTACGCAAAAAAATGTCTAAGACTTTTTTGACTCTTAACGATCATCGTGATAGCGCTAAGGT
>Ga0315281_10006433_pt1 | contig 16713 bp, 27 predicted proteins | sample YL17G07_0_MG_FD_204540 | JGI IMG/M metagenome (GOLD analysis project Ga0315281, IMG submission 204540) | Sediment microbial communities from Yellowstone Lake, YNP, Wyoming, USA - YL17G07_0 | ecosystem: Environmental > Aquatic > Freshwater > Lake > Sediment | place: USA: Wyoming | collected...
AACCGCGCCATGTACGTATCGACGATTTCCGTCTTTAAAGCGTGCTGCGCCCGAACGTAGGTCATCGACTGCTCGTAGAGTCTGGCCGCCCCCGGTGTCAGCTGCATTCCCCCCGGCGACGCCACCAAATCATCGCGCAGCACCTGCAGCCCGACTTTGGCAGCGTCGTAACGGCGTTGGTCAGGCAGGGGCTGTGACTTGTTCTCGGGGCGCATCCTGAGCGGCGCTACGAAGAGGAACCGCATAAGGTAGCCGGTGTACCAGTCCTTTGGCCCGAGGTGGCGCGTCAGCATCGTATAGGCAGCAGCGGCGAATAGATTGACGCGCGGCCTGTCAATACGAATTGTCTTCGTCGCTCGCACTTTTTCGATTGCCTCGCCGTCGTACAGGTGGCAGAAGTCCGCCTGAGTCGTGGGCCCGTACGCTTCCATTCGAGCAAGGTCGGCGCCGAATTCTCCGGCGAAGAGGGCCATGCGAGTGCGACTTTTTCCCGAGGAAGGGTCCTTTCCCTGCATCCAGCGGTAAATTCCCTCGGGCGTGTAGTCGGTCGGGCCGATGCGGTTGGGCTCTACTTCGTCCACCATCGCCCTGCTGCGTTTGACGGCCGTAGATTTTCGAGCGACGGACGACCCGCCGACAATCATCATAAAGAGGTTCGGGTGAACGTGATCCGCACTGCTCACCCACCGACGCGAGAGCGCGATTGTGCTCAGGGCGTAGAGGGCAGCGGCTTGTCCGTATTCGTAGGGGGCATCTGTTGTCGCGGTGAACCAGTCCAGAAACGGCTCAATGAAACGAGACACGCTGCCTCGGCTTTGACGGGAAAGTGCCCTCGCACCTACGCGGTCCCGTGTTCTCGCGCGCAAGGCATGTGTCATGAAAGTCAGAAAGAGCGCAAGACTGAAGTTGGGGGGTTGACAGCGGCTAGTCACTTGGTCTAGGTTGCTTGCGCAGAGGGCACGTCTGTACGTTAATTCTTTTCTACTGCTTCGGCAGGGGAAAAATGAGGGTGGTTCTATGCCTGCGTTGATTCGAGCGGAGCTTTCAGCTTCGGGATGGGCTGCGCTCAAGTTTCCGTTCAATCGGAAGTTGGTAGACACGTTGAAGTCCGTGCCCGGCTCGCGGTGGGACCCGACCTTGAAGGTGTGGAGCGTCAGCAAGCACGGCCTTGCGGTGCTCGCCCCGATGATTGAACGCGAGGGGCTCGGCAAGCTCGACGTCATCGAGCACGCCTACGATGTGCCGCCCTTCTTTACGACTTCGTTGAAGACCTTGCGCCCGTACCAACTTCTCGGCGCGCACCGGCTGGTGAGCAATGCCGGCTTCCTGCTCACGATGGACCCCCGGACTGGTAAGACTCCGACCGCCGCTGCCGCGCTGTCGGCTGTGCTCGCGTCCGGGCGCGTTGAGCGTGCGTTCGTCTTCTACCCGGCTTCAGTCATGGAAGAATGGCAGCGGCAGCTGAAGGAATGGATCGGCGCGACGCTGGTCGTGGTGTCCGGGTCTGGCGACATTTCTCCCGAGGCGGTGAGGAAGCTCGCGGCCGTTCCTTACCTCCTGCTCGGCTGTCACTACGAAATCCTCGGAACAAAGGGCAGTGAGGAACAGCGTACTGGCATTTTTGCGCTGGCCGACGCTGGACCGTTTGCCATCGTCGCCGACGAAGTTCACATGGCGAAGAACCGCAAGGCCGCGCGCACCGAAGTTCTTTTGGGCCTCGCCGCGCACAAGAACTGCGTTCATCGTTGGGGGCTGACCGGCACGCCGATGCGGAATCGGCCTCGCGACTTGTGGGCGGCCTTCCAGTTTGCCATTCCCGAGTCGATGGGGAAAGGATACTGGTCATACGCGAAACGCTACGCCGCAGCTTTTGAGGGGGCATATGGCTGGGATGATTCGGGGTCGTCGAACGAAGAAGAACTGGCCGCGCGACTCAAGGCTATTTCGTTCCGCGTGACGCGGGCGGACTGCGCCGATTTCCTACCGAAATCTGACCGTAAAGTCGTACTGTGCTCAATGGGCACGGCGGCAATGCAGAAGTACAAAGCGCTCGAACGTACTGTCGGCCCGGCTGCAATCAAGGGGCTTGGGGCGGGTGAGCCCGTGCCAGCTACGCTTGACGCGCTCAAGCTGCTCGCCACAGAGACGGTCAAGAGCAAGCTCGGCGCGCTGGTGGACCGGCTGCAGTACCACGCCGTTGAACGCGGCGTGAAGGTGCTGGTGTTTGCCAACTTTCACGAGTCGCTGAAAATGGCGTGGGACACGCTTGAGCCAGCTGACACAGCAGCGAAGAAGCCGCTTGGTGACGTGCCTGTTTTTTGTGCGGGCGGCTGGATGCTCCCAGACAAGCGCAAGGCCGTGCGCGATCGTTGGAAGGCGTGCCCCGGTGCGGCCGTATTGCTGGTGAACACCTTGTCGAGTGGCATCGGCATCGACTTGGCCGACGCGGACACGTCCATTTTCCTCGAACTGTGCTGGGTGCCGGCTGATTTCGTACAGGCGGAAGCGCGCACGCAAGACGTTCACCTCGGGAAACGGACCACGCCGCCGCTATACGAATACCTGCTTGCGCGCTTCACCATTGACGAAGACATGGGCGTCGCGCTGGTCAACAAGGTGAACGCCATCGAGGCGGTCGTTGGTGGCGACGAAGAACTGCGCGGCATGGCGGCGGCAATCAAGGGAAGTGGCGCAGTCGCCAGTTCGTCGCTGGCACTGAACAAGGCGGACCCTGAAGCGGTCAACGCGGCGTTGCTCAAGCTGCAGGCCCGGCTACTTTCCGGCTCCAAGGGCAACGCGCAGGCGATTCTGGCGGCCGACGTTGGCGACGCGTTTTCTGACGAAGAGGAAGAGAACGAAGAGGGGGCGGGCGACGATGCACCAGAATAGCCTTGACGTGTATTATCAAATACGTGACAGCGGTTTGTTGTCAAAGACTCGACAGCTGGCCTATGAAATTCTGGTGAAGCATGGTCCGTCAACGGCGAATCAGATCGGCGTATTGGCAAGAACCCTGTACGGCGATAAAACGCCTCGTCATAACTACTACGCAAGATGCGCCGAACTGTGGGAGCAGCAGTGTGTTGACGATACCGGAACCATCGCATGTCCCGTGAACGGGAATAATGCGACACGCTGGGCTGTGAATGGAAAAATTCCTATTCCGTTCGTGCGCTTCAAGCGACCAACACGTTTTCAGTTTACGCAGGCGTTTGTCGCGTTAGAAGCGCTTTTCGAGGCGCGGCCAGATTTGTTTAATCCGCAGCTTCATTATGTATTGCTGTGGTTGCGTAAACTTGCTTTCAAGCACCAAAAGCACGGGGGAATAAGACCATGATTCGACGACTCTGGCGGCTGTTTCGGTGGTGGCGCATGGGGCCGGCGTGGCTCGATCGAAAGTCGTCGCTGTTGCGTTTTGAGGCGCAGCTACGTGTGCGTCGCGCCGAGCGGCGTGACCAATTCGCAGCCGCCGTCACAGTCGGCCTGCTCTCACGACCGGAGGTTCGCACGACCGACGCGGACCAATTCGCTTTAGCTGTCAATCGGATCGCGAATGCGTTAGTACGGCAAATCGGCGAAGACTAACGTCGTAAAACGCGAGGGAGTGTGCAAATGGAACCGACTGTGAATCCGCAGGTTGCTGGAAGAAAAAGCTGGACGTTGCGCGACAAGCCGCCGTTGGTGTGCCGACACGTCTGGGACATGATTCTCCGTGAGGTGAATCGTGGCGAGCGGCCGGACGAAACGGCCCGGCGGATCGCGCAAGAAAAGCAGGCGCGATCGGGAATAGTGGCAACGCCATGACGCGGAATCAGCATCGGCGGGCAATCGAGGGAGCGATGGACCGGGCGGCCGGCGACAAGGGGTTGCCGCCCGCCGAATACATCGACCTTATGAATGAGGTTGCATTCGACGCGAAGAGCCGCGCCGAGGCGTTCCGGCAGGAACAGAAGACCGAGGAGAACGAGCCGTGAAATCCAAGCCGAAGAAGAAGCCGCGGGAGCGGCAGCTGTGGGTCAACGACTGTGGCTATCTCTACATCTTCGACGAAGTGCCGTTCCCGTCGCAACGAACCGCCCTGCTGCCCATCATCGTCCGCGAAGTCCTGCCCCGGAAGAAGGTGCGCAAGTGAGCCCCGTCGAAAAGATGCTGGCCGCGCACCTCGCGATTCTCTCTGCCGGTCACGGCGCCGAGGCGTTCCGGCGAGAACGGAAGACCGAGGAGAACGAGCCGTGAAATCCAAGCCGAAGAAGAAGCCGCGGGAGTGGGTGCTCGTGCTGAACCCCAGCAAGCCACACTCGGTCTGGACGAAGGAGGACGCGCGCCGGTTCCGAAAGTTCTTCGACCGCGACGCCGAAAAGATCCACGTCCGCGAAGTCCTGCCAAAGAAGAAGGTGCGCAAGTGAGAACCGTTCAGTCCTGTGACAACTGCGGATGCGGATGCGGCTGCGTATGCGACTGTCGTTCTACAGTGATGGGTGCCCTCCAGCGCCGGCCCGGCCTTTTCGCAGAACCAACGCAGCACCCGGAGGCAGACGCGATGACCGCACCGTACACGCTGGACGACTGCACCGGCCCCGTGCCCCGACGCCGAAGCAACGAGCGTCTCCGCGCCACCGTCGAAGCCCTCGACGCTGCCAAGGATGCGTTGGTGGAGTGCGAGAAGGCACTGGCGGGGTATGAATCCGAACCCAGCATCAGCTTGATTTTGCGCACAGGTCGAGCGAGCACTAGGCTGGTGCAGTGTGAGAAGGCTGGTAGGGCAGCCGCCGATCTCGCCCGGAAGGTGCTCAATGGCTGACGCGATACTGAGCCCCGAGGAAGAGTCCGAGCTGCGCGCTCATCCAATGCTGGAGATGGTGCTAGGTGGGACTCCGAGCCCCATTGTCAGTGTTTTGCGCATTTGGGCCACCCTCGACGCCGAGCGGGCGAGGGCAGAGGTTGCCGAGGCTCGCGTGAAGGAGTTGGAGCGCGAGCGGGACGCCGCCTATTCGGACGGTGTTACGGCCGCAGAGGACCGACACGTCAACGAGGTGAGCGACGCCAACGCCCGCTGCATCGAGGCCGACCGGGCTCGGTACGCGGCAGAGCGCGAGCGCGACGACGCCATAAAGAACGAATGGGGAGAGGTGGTCGCGAAAGAACGCGACGAAGCGTTGGCACGCTACGAAGAGATGCACGCGGCGCTTGACGGCGCGCTTGGGCAGCTTCGGCAGGAGGAACACAAGCGTACTGACGCTGAGCGCGAGCGGGACGAAGCGCGCGAGGCAGAGGCCACCGCTATCGAGGCCAAGGACGCAGCGTACTACGCGCTCAATGACGCGCTGGCCGACGCGGCGGCGTTGAGGGAGGCGCTGGACTGGAGCATCAACGACTCCAGCAACGAGCCGTGTGTGTATTGTGCACAAGGGCGGGTGTGCCTCGCGCACGCCGCCCTCAAGAAAGGAACGAAGCTGTGAGCGACCAGACAGTCCTGTTGTCATGCGGCCATGCGAGGGGGCTCGGGTTGCAATACTGCCGCGAATGCGAGCGTTATTTTCGGCTCGCCTCACTCGCCCCCGACACCGGAATGCCGATGGCAGGCACCCCGCTCGCACGCCTGACGTGGTTGCTCGGCGAGCTGGTCAAGCGTTTCCCGGAAGCGCACAGGCCGTTTGCCAGCGACCCGCCAGAGAGCCGATACCTCGCGGCGCTCGACGCCTTGAAGCAGGAGCGCGATCTCTGGCAGCGCCGGGCCGAGGCGATGGCGGACCCGAAGAATGACTCGGAGTTTGACGACGACCAAATTCTTTGGCGACGTATGGCCGTCGTCGCACTCGAAGAGAATGGCTGGCTGCGGCCTGAATTTGCCGTTGAGTTGAAGCACGCTCTGTCGGTGGCGCACGACGAAGCGCTGGTGCGTATCGCTAAGGCCAAGGCCGCGCGGTTCGCGTCTGATTTGGAAGACCCATGACCATCGAGCTTCGTCACCCATGAGCGATCACCGACAGCCGATTCCCGTTCTTCGAGGGTGCCCCATGAAAGACGACGAAAAGAAGAACGACCCCGTGAACCACCCGTCGCACTACACGGCCGGTAAGGTGGAGTGTATCGACGCGCTAGAGGCCGCCACAGTCGGCCTGACGGGCATCGAGGCGATCTGCACCGCAGCCTGCATCAAATATCTCTGGCGCTGGAAGCTCAAGAACGGCGTCGAGGACTTGAAGAAGGCGCGCTGGTATCTGGAGCGATTAATTCAGACCGTCGAGAAGACGCAGCCGGCGATCGGCTTCATCGGCTGGTTCGGCGGCAATGACGGCAGCACCTTCCCCTGCACGTCTTGTCGCAAGCTAGTGGCGGTGGTGAATCGCGAGGGCTGGTGCCGCGAATGTTTCGACGCACCGACGAAGCCGACAAAATGACGACTCCGCGCGTACTGACGACAGCAGAACAGGCGCGGATTGTTGACAAGCTCGGTGCGATTTCGGATCGCGGGCCAGCTGGCTTGACGGCGTGGGCGCAGGAATTCTGCGACGCACACCAACGCGCGCCCGGCGGGCTTTCGATTGAAGTTGGTACGCGCATGGGCGGCTCCGCGTGCGTCTTTGCTGAATTGCTCTGGGCGTCGTATTCCGGTGTGGACGTTCCGCTGTTGTGGACAGTGGACCCGTACGGCAGCAAACCGTATGTTGGTGGTGACACGACCGAAGCGCCGATCTACGACGACGCCATCTATCTCGCGATGAAGTTCAACCTGAAGACAGTGCCGTTCCACACGCACTGGCTGATGGAGTCCGTCGATTTCTTTTCGCGCATCGCCGGGATGCCGTATTGGCGACCGGGCGCTGGCCGTTGGACCGGCCAAGATGTCGTTTCGGGGGCGGCGATTCAGATGCCGATTGGCGAGCGCCGGCTGGCTGGCAAAGAGTCAGCGACCTTCATTCTGCTCGACGGCGAACATTCTGCCGAGGCGATTGGTCGCGATGTTGGCATGGCGCTGTTCTGGCTCAAGCCCGGTGGCGCCATCGTCGTAGACAATTGCGACACGGACCCGGACACTGTTCGGATGCTCGATGATGTGCTCGACGGACGTAAGGCGCAAACGTTTTGCGGTGTCGTAAAGCGTGCTGACAGGAGTTGGGAATTCTCCGCAGGCAATCAGTGGTGCGTCATTCAGAAAGCGTTGGTGAAGCCGTGAAGGCGCGAATCTTCGTTGTGTCGCCGTACCGCGCTGAAACTCAAGCGGGCCGCGTTGCGAACATTCGTCTTGCGTGGGCGTTGTGTGAAGCAGTAGTGCAGGCCGGCTTTGCGCCTTTCGCCCCTCACCTTTTTTACACCGAATTTCTCGATGACGCGCATCCGGTAGAGCGCGAGCTTGGTATCTCGTGCGGCCTAGCGTGGCTCGGGGTCGCGTCTGAAGTCTGGGTGTACGCCGCCGACGTCGAGCATTGTTCGTCAGGCATGCGCGCTGAAATCGAGGTGGCTCGTCGGCGCGGCGTCCGGGTCGTCTTCATGCCGCACCAGTTCGCTGGGGTGCGGCCGTTTCAAGTAGGCGGTGGCTCGTGATTAATCTGAAAGTTGGCGATGGCGGTTCTGTTAGGCTCGATGATTCAGGTAGTACGGTGTCTGTCCAAATCAGACCGTGCGGCAAGACGGGAATTCTTCTTTATGCGGCTTTTAAGGAGACGGAGTTGACAGAACTGGCTGATTTTTTGGAAGAGGCGCTGTGGCTGGTGCAGCAGGCAGAGCGCCGCGCGACGAAGGATCGCCGCGCAGCACAGTCGAATGTCAGCCCCGGCTGATAGGGTCTGTGGTATGGGGCAACGCGCAACACGCAGAGGGCACGCAGTACCAAAAAAAGGGCTTGCCAAGTGAACTTCTCTCAAGGTACACGCGTGCCCGCTTCGACAGGCGCGCTCGGATCGGTGGACCCTGCGCAGACTGGCAACCCGGCCCTCACCGACCGGGTTGCAGAAGCAACCCCTCGCCGTGCGACTGCCGCGTTAGCACCGGTCGGCTTTCCGATTCCGAAGAGTCTCGCCGACGCTCTCTCGGGGGGCGGGTCGTTTGCCGGCTACTCTGCTGTCTCGACGTTCTTGGAGTGCCCCGAGAAATCCCGGCTGCGTTTTCTTGGGATCGAGCGGCGCGCGCGCGAAGAATACGGCGTGGGGATGCTCGGGGCACTCGCGATGGGCACCGTCATTCACTGCCTGCGCGCAATCCGTATTGCGCACGGCCATGAAGTTGCGTTGCACGTCCTGCACATCGTCTTCGGGCCGGACCTGCACCCTGAAGACATTCTGCGGCTCGACTTCATGTTCAAGGTGTACGAATCGAACTTCCCCGAGGGCACGGACCCGTGGCGCGTCATCGGGATTGAATCTGAGGTAGTGACAGACGTTGCGCTGGCTGGCGATGTGCCGGCTCTGCGGTCAGTACGTTATGACACCGTGATTCAGATGCGGGACGGTGCGATTCTTTCTTGGGAAGCAAAGAGTGCGGCGCGCGGCGGGGCGACGTCGCTCGATCAGTACAACCCACAGGCCATGTGCCAGCAGGCGCTTTGGAACAAGAACACCGCGCTCGTCGCGCAGTGGGGGCCGATGAAGGGCGTGCTGTTCGACCACCTGATAAAGACCGAGACGCCGAAGGTGGATCGCATCGGCCCGAAATACTTTTCCAAGCCCCAGCAGGAAATGGCACTCGCGTACCTACGTCTTCCAGACGAGGGGCGCTTCAAGGTGACTGCCGAAGGGAAGTATCCTCGCATGCTGCACGCGTGCTGGGGCCGGTTCTTCGCGTGTCCGTACATTGCTGCGTGCCACGAGCAGAGTTACGGTGATTACGTCTACAAAGATGGCTCGCGATACGAAGGGGAATGACCGATGTGCGTTGACGGCGAAGCGAAGGTGTGAGAGTAGCAGTCTGCAGAGGGCACGTAGGCCGAGGGCACAAAATGACGAATGGGATGATGCAGGGGGCGCCAGCGTTCGCTGTGCAGCCGACAGCAGGCGCACCGATGCAGCAGGCGCCAGTTACGCAGGACCGTCAGAACTTCTCGCCGATTCCGGGCGTAACAGTTGTCGATGCGCGCAGCAATACGGCACCGCTGTTGCTCGTCATTTCCAAAGAGAAGGCGGGCAAGAGCAGCCTCGCGACGACGCTCGTCAACTGGCCAACGCAGGGAATGGACCCGTTGATTCTCGCGTGGGACAAGACTGGCCCGGACAGCTGCATTCGTCTCGGCTACCGTCCGCACGCGATTCGCGTTGCCGAACAACCGGGCAAGACGCATTGGGATCGCGCGCGTACCGTGCTTGACAATTTGGAAAAGAATTCTCTCGCGCTGCGCGGTCGATACGGTGTCATCGTTACCGATTGCGCTTCGATGATGGTTGACCGGCTACACGAAGATGCGCGGCGGTTCTCTCCGAATCCGAACCCGCAAAGCCATTTCGGCGACGCGCTCATGCAGGCGAAGGAGTGGATCAACCGCATTGTTGACTTGGGCATGCCGTGCATCTTTCTCGCGTGGCTGCGCGAGCCCGAGATGACGGAAGTGAAGGGGCCGGGTGGTCAGAAGGTGAAGAAGTTCACGCCGGGCGGGGCGAACATTCTCGGCGGGACTCGCGCCTCGCTCGCCGGTCGTGCCCACCACATTCTGTACTTGGAAAAACAGAAGACGGGTGTCGGTACGCAAGGTGCCGACGAAGAAGGGTACACGCGGCTGATTCACACCCGTCCGTACGAAAACATCGACTGTCACGGCCGCTACTCGCACGTACTGCCTGAGCCTGCGCCGGCTCACCTTGGCTGGATTCTTTCGCAGATTACCGGCGCCGGTCCGTACGCGCCGGCTCCGCAGCTGGCGCCGGCCGGGCCGCAGAACGGGGGACGCTGACATGAACGACAAGAGTGCAAAAAAAGAGGCGGCACAGATTCGTGCTGACTTCTGGGAATCGTTTGACCGCGCGTTGGGGCCGGACCACGCATCAAAGCGCGCGTATCTAGACGAGCTTGAAGAACTGGCATCCGACGCCGATGGGCGCATTGATTGTGTGCGCGACGAAATTGCCGCCGAGGAACCAGAATGAGTGTGCGCAACTCGTTTGTCTGGGCGCTGGTGACTCGCGCCGGTATTGTTCACGCGTTCGCTGGCAACAAGAGCATGTGCGGGCTCGCCCGCCGCCCGACGCCAAACGTGCTCGGCAAGTACGACCAAACCGGCGCCATCTGCATCAAATGCCGTCGGTCAGTACGCGATTATGAATTCTTCGCGCGGAAGATACGCGCCGGCCTGCCGACTTAGGTCGTCAAAGTGTACGTGCTCAAGAGGGCACGCCGCAGTAGCAGTGAGCGCAGTTCACCCGTAGTTCAACGCAGCACAGGAGAAACACCATGAAGGGTATGGCATCTGCACAGGAGTTTTTTCAGCCGGCACCCGCCGGGCGGTATCCGTCACGAATCATCGCGGCCGAGGCGACGTTCGCCAAGTCGGGCGCCTCGATGTTGAAGCTGACGAACGAAATTCTGGCGCCTCCGCAGTTCGCGGGGCAGCAGAGCGAGGACTACATCATCACCGACGGCAGCGCGCCCGGCGGTGGCATGGGCAAGCAGAAGCTGCGCGGGCTCGGAATCAACGTTGACACCGACGCTGAGACTCCCGACGCGTTGATTGCCCAGCACTTGCTCGGGCGGCAGGTCGATGTGGAATACGGCAACGAAACCCGCATGACGCGATCGATTCCGAACGGGCCGTACGACAAGGAAATGACCACGCTCGATTCGCGTACGGGCTTGACCGTGGCGCTGCAGAAGCTGAACGTGAAAGGGTACTTCACGCATTCGCTTGGCGGTCACGTCGGCGTTCCTGCGCAGGCGCTGCAGCAGGCGCCCGTGCAGCCGATTGCCCCGGTGCAGCTTCAGCAACCGCAGCTGAGTCCGGCGCTGCAGCCCCAGCTGCAGGTGCAGCCGCAGCCTCAGTACCTGCAGCCGGTTCCGGTGCAGCAGTTCGCACCGGGTCAGCAGAACCCCGCTGGGTTCGCGCAGCCTCAGTACCTGCAGCCGCAGCCCCAGCTGCAGGTGCAGCCTCAGTACGCCCCGCAGGGCCAGCTGGCTCCGCAGGGTGGTCAGCCGTCGTTCCTCGCGCAGCCGCAGCCGCAGGCGCAGCCGGGCGGTGAGGCGATTCCTCCGTGGGCGCTGCAGGGCGCTGGCGGGCCCAACGGGGCCACCGCTGCCGGGCAGGCGGCGGTCGAGGCGCCGAAGAGGCGGAAGAAGGTGGATCTTGCCGCTGCCGGCAATCCCGGCGGGACGGGCGCGGAGTAGTACGGCTGCGATAGGTGGTGTGTCAGAAACCATTGACGCACTACCTGTTGCGGTGTAGAAGGAGGGCTGCAGTAGTCATTAGTTTCAGGGCTCAAGGTTCGTCGCTAGGCGAAAGTTTCGCAGGTGGTCGGTGCCCTCCCCCATCTGCGACGAACCTTGGGCCGCTTTTTTCTTGGTAGTTGGCGTACGACGGATCGAGGGCACGAATGTCGCAATTTCGCCAAACAGCGGTCGAGTCTCGCGTGAAGTGGTACGGCGTGAATCTCCCGTGGGACCCGTCAAAGCGTCTGTACGAAATCTTCAAGAACGCCGTGCAGCCGAAGGCGTGGGACGCGGGTAGTAAGGTTTGGTGGGTGCCAGAGACTTGTTTGTTCGTGGTGCGCGACTTGTTTCACCAGCACGGGTTTCTGAATGAAGCCGCTTCGCTCGGGACGTTGATTGCTGGCTTGCAACAGCAAAAGACGGCGGCGGTAAAGCGCATGGGATGGGCCGAAGAACCGAACGCAGCGCGATCAAATTCGTTGTACGCAACGCTGGGCCTGATAGACAACGCACCGCCTGAACTGGTGGACATCGCGTTCAAGTGGTGGAAGCGCGAACTGGAATTCAGAGGCGCAGCGCCGGGCCCGGCGACGCCCCTGATGGAAATCGAGCGTGCATACGCGTTGCTCAAGGGTGAGGGCTGATGGCATTCAACGCCCACAAGGAACAGCCGAACACCGTCGATCCGCGCACCATGAAAGCGCGCTGCGACGAATGTCCGCTGAGCAGGTGTCGCCCGGTGCTGGGCAAGGGTCCGCTCGACGCCTCGCTCGCGTTTATCGCCGATGCACCGGGGCAGTGGGACTTGAAGCGGGGCGAGCCGTTGGTGGGCGCGCCGGGCGTGAAGTTTGACGAAGTGCTGTACCACGCCGGTACGCGCCGGAAAGACGTGCGCATTACCTACGCTGTACTTTGTAGACCAGAAGTGGCGGGCGAAACTGGCAAGCGTCGATACGACATTAAACTTTACATGGCGTGGCTGCGCCGCGAAAACAAGAGCCGGAAGAAGTTGAAGCAAGAGCAGATTGCGGACCCGTTCGCGTGCTGCTACCCGCGTCTGCGCTGGGAGTTGTGGCAGATGGATCGGTGGGCGTGGCGACGCGGCGCGCCGAACGGTGTCGTGGTATCGGCGCTGGGCAACTTCGCGCTGAAACAGCTGACCGGCATGCAAGGTATTTTGAAGTACCGGGGGTCGGTGTTACAGCCGGCCTCGGATGCAGTTGAACCCGCCGTGCCTTTGGAGCAAGCGCCGTGAAGACAAAAACCACAAAGAAGCACAACGCTTTTGGGATACGGCTTAAGTGTGGGGCGCTCGTCGATTTGCAGCGCAATAGCGCTGGTATTTTCGTATTAACAATCGATGTGACGCCGTTTACAGGTGCTACAGCGGTGCTCTCGGCGCAAGAGGTAAAAGAGTTATTGAAAGAGGCTGCTGTTCTTCTCAAAAACAAGTGATGGAGCGTTATAATGGACAAGACAGTTGACCTGCCGGCTGAGCTTCACGTAGATACGGACGATGCCGCGCTTCACAAAAAGATGCTGGAAGAGATGGAGCGCACGAAGTCGGCGTACTGCCTGATTGCGCACTGCGACGGCCGCCACGGGCTCGTCTGGTACGAAGCGCTTAAGGCCGGCGACACCAAGGTCTGCTGGTTCGATTCGCATGTCGCTGGCGACTTGTCGCGCTCGCTGCGCCGTGTTGTGGATCGCGCGGCTGCCGGCAAAGGCGGGAGGAAAATCGCGTGAGCACCGACGGCGACGGCAAGAAAAAGAACATGGGCGAAGTTGGCGACGCCTTGCTCAAGCTCAGCGCTGGCGAGAAGGGCACGCCGACTCAACGCGCTGCCGCCGGCTTCCTCGGCGGGCTGTTGAAATTCTTTGGGTCGCTGCCCGCGCTGCCTGAAGATTCGTTGTTCAACCTGCCGTCGCTGCCCCCGGAGTCTGCCGTGCCGAAAAAGCCTGCTGTGTCCGTGTCGAAGAAGCCGACTGTCGGCAAACGCGTAAAGCGTACTGCGCCAAACGCGATGCCGGCTGCGCTGACTGGCCGGGGCGTTGAGATTCTGACGACCATGCGCGCTGCGAATGCCGAGACAGCGGTGTTCATCGCTGGTCCTGACTTGGTGCTCGTCCATTTCCGCTGCGACTTAGAAGCAGGTGAGAACGCCCCGCTTTCGCTGACGTGGGAGCAGGCCCGCGCGCTCGCCAAGAATCTGAACATCGGCACCATGCCGCCGCTCGCGCGCACGTTGCACCAGCAGATGCAGCAGAGCGGGAACGGTGTCACCATTTTTCGCAATACGGGGCCGGGGCCGGGCGGACTACCGACACCAACCGGGCCGATTCTGCTCGTCTCGCGTGACGTCATCGAAGCCGGCTGCGACAAAGCAATCGAATTCACCGACGACGGGGCGCACAAGCTCGGCCATGTGCTCTTGAATCTGACTGGCGGCTGCGGCGCGGCGACAGACGATGCGCATGGCGACGCGGAACGTATGGGCATCGCGCGAGGCATCGCCGAGTCGCTCTTGCGCGAGCCGCCCGTGGCTGACAGGCCGGGCGTGTTCATGCCGTACGAGCCGCCGGACAAGAAACAGAAGCAGTAGAAAGGGCTGCGATGACTGGCAACGAACGCTTTACGCTCGAACCTGACGTCAGGTTCGCGCTGTCGAAGACGCCGGGTGCGACGAAGTTCGATCTTGATCCGGCCGCGTGTGCGGAGTCGCATTGGGCGCCGCAGTGGTACAGCAAGGATCACGACGGGCTGCTGATGCCGTGGTTTGGTCACGTCTTCGTGAACCCGCCGTTCACTGACTGCGAACGCTGGGTGCAGCGTGCGTGGGGCTCGGCGAAAGAGCCTGAAGTCAAGTCCGTCACGATGCTCTTGCCGGGCGGGCGCACAGAACAACCGTGGTGGCAGACGTTGATTGAGCCTTACCGCGACGGGCGCGAATACGCGATGCAGCCGTGGCGCCTGACGACACACTTCCTGAAGGGACGTACGCGTTTCGGCTTCCCCGGCAATCCGCTGGGTGTTGGTGTTGGATCGCCGCCGTTCGTGTGCGTGCTCGTGGTATTCACCCGTTTGTCGCCGGCAGCACCGTTCTAATGGGCGCGGTGGTTGTCAACCTGAAGCACAATCCGCGCTTCGACGTGTATTGCGGCCGGGCTACGTCATGCCCGGCGGGGTTCACCGGGCCGGGGGCTGACGGGTACTTCGGCAATCCGTATGCACAACTTTCTCGCGTCGAGAACATCGCGCTGTTCAAGAAAAAGTTCCACGAACGAATCGTGGCCGATGTGGCGTACTATCGCGCCGTCGAGTCGTTGCGTGGCAAGGTACTTGGCTGCTGGTGTTCGCCGATGCCATGCCATTGTGACGTGTACGTTCACTATTTGGAGCGCGTACGATGATGCAGAGCGCGGATTACATCGGACGTGTGTACGCGCACCGACATTTTGCGGCGAATACATTGGCTGTCACCGACGCAGCCTTGAATCCCAATGGCGTGCTTATTTTGAAAGGGCTGTGGGAAGGTTGCTTCGATGTTCATTTCGAGCTTTTGACGCTGTTGGAGTTGAATAAGAATTGGAAGCTGACCGCAGTACGGCTAACTGCCCGACAGGTGGAGCAACGGCGGGCGTTCGACGAAATCGAATGGAACCTGATGAAAGGGCGGAAATGAAAATCGAGGGTGGTCCGTTTCACGGTGGGCAGCTGACGGTGACGAAACACGACTCCAAGCGCGGGACATTGACGGTTCTGTCGATCGAGAAAGAAGGCATCGTGCTGAGCGTCTCGGGCGCTTCGCCGACGAAGCTGCGCGAACTGGCGGCTGAATTTCGGCGGGCTGGCGAAGCTGTATCGGCGCTGGGCTCGATGCTCAACGAAGCGATTGACGCGGCCCCCTGATGATTGTCGTACCGACACTGCCGCCTGCGTGGCTTCTTCGTGGTAGCGACGAAAGCGCAGTGTCGCAGGCGAAGTTCGTTGGCGCGGTCATCTCTGACGTCCAGAAGGCGCTGCGGCTGGTGAAGGAGCGCTCGCGCTGGGACGAGGGGCAGATTTGGGAACGGGATTCGGTCGGCCGCCTCTGGCGCCTGTTTCCGACGCTCTGGGAATTCGAGCAATTTTGTATCTACGCTGGTCAAGAGTGCGCGCGAGGCGGGGTGCTTGTGGCCGACGTCGAGACGTCCGGTGAGTCGCCCCTCGCGTGTCGCCTGCTGTGCGTCGGGCTCGGGATTGTGGACAAAGGGGGCCGGACAACTCAGCTGTTCAACGTGCCCCTGCTGCGACGCGGCGCGCTTCCGTACTGGAGCGCAGCTGACGAACTGCGCGTCAAGGGCTTGCTCGCGTGGCTGTTCGCGACGTGCTCTAGCTGTTTTCACAACGGGGCCTTCGATACCACGGTGCTCAAGGCGCACGGGATGCCCGTGCTGCGGTTCGAGCATGACACCATGGCTTGCCATCACGTTGCCGACGCCGAGCTACCGGCAGGGCTGGCCTACCTTGCTTCGCGGAAGACCGACGGCCGATACTGGAAAGACGACGTGAAGGGTGACGTCGCGTGGGTCGATATGGACGAGACGACCCTGCGCGCCTACAACTTGAGAGACGTCTTGAGCACTGCTGTCTCGCTTCCGGCGATCGAGGACGATGTTCGGAAGATGGGATGCAGTACGCTCTATGAAGAGGAACTGTTCCTGAACGCGTACTTCGCCCGCGCCACGCAACGCGGCGTAGCAGTTGACGAATCGCGGCGGGTTGTGCTCGCTGGGAAGCTCAACATCGCGCGGGACGCTGCGCTCGTCATCTTGCGGACCATCGCGGGCAGCACCCGCTTCGATCCGGCGAAGCCCGCGCACCTGCGCTTCTTCCTCTACGAGCGCCTCGGGCTGCCGGTCGTCAAGACTTCGACAAAGAGCGGCGCGCCGTCCACTGACAAGACCGCGCTGGTGCTGCTCGCACTCGCTGCTGATATGCCCGACCAGCTGCACGCGTTGAAAGCGCTAGTTGATTACCGTACAGCCGAGAAGGCGCTATCTACTTGGGTCGAGAATCTAGACGTGCTCGCTGACGGGCGCGTTCACGCCTCGTGGAAGTTCCTGACGACGACCGGGCGGCTTGCGACTAGCCCGAACATGCAGAACCTGCCCATCGCAATCAAAAAGCTGTTCATGGCCGCGCGGCCTGATTCGGCGGACCCTACCGGCTGGAAGTTCGTTGGGGTGGACTTGTCGCAGGCTGAGCTTCGGTACATCGGCTACGAAGCGAACGATCCGTTCTTGCTCGAAATGTACGCGCGGAACATCAACGTCCATACGGTAAATTGCGGCTTGTTCTTTAAGGTGCGTCCGCCTGCCGGGCAC